>ENA-ORXM01004745-ORXM01004745.1-marine-metagenome-genome-assembly--contig:-NODE-4745-length-11549-cov-3.281555_pt1 | contig 11549 bp, 10 predicted proteins | sample MGYA00237867_ERZ511480 | MGnify/ENA primary metagenome ERZ511480 (study PRJEB26309, sample SAMN06266103) | marine metagenome | isolation source: Algal blade | place: United Kingdom:Sidmouth, United... | reverse complement strand
GAAAATGATTTTGTAAAAACAGACTTAAATAGTACATTGGAAATTGTAAAATTTAATTTGCAACAAGAAATTGTAGAAAATAACGCGCTTATTCAAGTACAACAATTACCAGAATTGCGCATTAATAAATCCGCTGTTTCTCAATTGTTTCAGAATTTGATTGGCAATGCCATTAAATTTAAAGGAAATCAACCACCAGTTATTTCTATTTCTTGTGAACTCCAAAATAATGAATGGTTATTCAAGGTTGCAGACAATGGCGTGGGCATGGATGAATGTTTTCAAGAGAAAGCATTTTTGCCATTTCAGCGCATCAATAATTTAGATAGACCAGGTACGGGAATAGGCTTGGCAATTTGTAAAAAAGTCGTCAGAATGCACAAAGGAGATATTTGGTATGAATCGAAAAGGGGAGAAGGGACGACGTTTAATTTTACGTTAGCTAATTAGTGAAAAACGATAAGTCATCCCGATTTTCAGCCTTTGAAAAAAATCGGAATGACTCTCAAATAGCATAAGTAATTATTTTATTCCTCTCCTACTTTCAGCACCAATTTACCCATTTTCTGACCAGTAAACAACCGCTGATACGTTTCGTGAAAATTCTCAATTCCTTCATAGACATCTTCCTTACTTTTCAATTTTCCTTCGTGCATCCACTGCCCCATCTGCTTTGCCGCTTTGCCGTAATCTTTCGCATAATCAAAAACGACTAAGCCTTTCATCATTGCTCGGTTAACCAAAAGTGACAAGTAATTTTTCGGGCCAACGATATTTTCTTTATTGTTGTATTGAGAAATTGCACCACAAATGGCTATCCGTGCGCCCATTCGCAAATTAGCCAAGGCATGGTCTAAAATTTCGCCACCAACATTGTCAAAATAAACATCTATGCCTTTCGGACAATACTGCTTGATGCCTTTGTATACATTATCATTTTTATAATCAATTGCGCCATCGAAACCTAATTCCTCTACAATATACTTACATTTTTCTGGGCCACCAGCAATACCAATTACTTTACAACCTTTAATTTTAGCCACCTGACCAACCACGCTACCAACGGCACCCGCTGCACCAGAAACTAAAACCGTCTCCCCTTCTTTTGGTTGACCAACTTCCAATAATCCAAAATAAGCGGTAAATCCAGGCATCCCCAATGTTCCCAAATAAGCTGGTAACGGAGCCAATTTTGCATCAACGGTATAAACATCCTTTCCATTAGAAACAGAATACTCCTGAACGCCTGCATAACTGTGAACATAGTCACCGACTTTAAATCTATCATTGTTAGATTCCATTACTTTTCCAACAGTTCCAGCACGCATGACTGCCCCAATTTCTACGGGAGCAATATAAGATTTGGCATCATTCAACCATCCACGCATAGCAGGGTCAAGAGAAATATAAATGGTTTTGATTAAAAATTCACCTTCGCTAGGCGTAGGAATAGGATTTTTTTCGATTGACCAATCCGTTGGTTTTACATCGCCCACTGGACGGGACGCTAATTTTACTTGAGTGTTCTTTGACATTATTTTTATAGTTTGATTGCTAAATAAAATTGAGGTAACTCGGATTTTTCAATCTGAACAGTATGATTCGAGTCGAAAACCCGCAAAACGACTGCTCAGATTGAAAATCCGAGTTACCTTCATCTGGAAACTCCAATTTAACACCAATTGTTTAGCAAAAAAATTTTAAGTCCGATATTTCTCTTTCAAAATATCTTTAAAAACCTTCTTCACTTTCGTCAAAATGATTAAATTTCACCGCAAAAATAAGGAAGGTGTATCACAAGGAAGTAGAGAAAATGAAAAGCCCTCCGCAAAATAATTTTACGGAAGGCTTTTTATTCAATGTGGTCGCCAAATTGAAAATTAAAAATGGATAATTGAAAATTACGCAAAAACGAATCGTATTTCAACCTGATTTTGTAGAACTTATAAAATACTGTTGTTAATAATTTTTAATTCTCCATTTTCAATGTGGCGAAAACATTATTTTTTATTAAAATTTAAACGTTAACAAAACGACAGCCTTACCTAGCATTCACTCCATGATACATCGGTCGTTGTGCTGCCCGAACTTGCTTAGCGGCTCTTGCTAAAGACAATTTTTTTCTACGTTTTGGTTTCGAAACCCTCGCATTATTTAATTGATAACTTGGTGTTTCCAAAATAACCTCATTAGACGCAAGCAACTCATTATTGACTGATTGCCCGTACGGTGCAATTGGTGTAGCGGCAGGAATATTATTATTGTCAATTGATTGTCCACTAGGTACGTTCGTTGCAAACAACTGCGGCTTAGGCGTATCATAAATATATAAATTATAATCTTTAATAATGTTTATCAACATATTGGCGTAGTTAGGATTCGTAGCATAACCACTCTTCTTCAAGCCCTTTGCCCAACCCTCGTAATCCGTTCGTTCGAGGTCAAACAACCAACGGTAACGCTGTCCTTTCAATAAAAAATCGGAATGGTCTGCATAAGAATCTAAGACATTATCGTAAGCACGAAAACAAGATTTAACCAATTTTCCATTTACATAATCGTCGTCTTCATAATAAACTTTTCGACCCGTCCAATCTTTGCATTTGATGCCAAAGTGATTTTTGGAATCGAGTGCTAATTTGCTGTTTCCAGAGTTGGATTCGACGATGCCTTGCGCCAAAATGATGCTTGCGGGTACACCGCTGCGGTCCATTTCTAACATAGCGGCTCCAGAAAATTGGTCGATGTAGTTTTGGCGTGCTTCCCGTGCAGGGTTGTTAGCCATTAAAAATGAGGTATTTACCAATAGCAAAAACAGGATGTTTGTGAATTTCATGTTCAAGGAATTATAGGGAGGTAAATCGACAATTGATTTGACTCCATTAGATAAAATGAATGTTTTAAAACGGATGTTGCTAAGGTTGGAAGAATTGTGTATTTTTCTCAAAGATTCGTGTAGTTTTTTAGGACAGTGGACTTTAGTCCACATTGTAATTTCCATTGTGGACTAAAGTCCACTGTCCTATAAAAAGAAAATAAACCTGTCAGATTTCTCGCCATGTGTGGGCAAATATTTTTCAATGTCCTTCATTTAAAATAATCCACCCGACAGGTATTTTCTTGTTTAAAGTAGTCTCATAGTAAAAGTTAAAGTGCTCAAAATTCTCTCGGTGCGTTATTAGAACTAAAAACAAAAGCTACTAAAACTTTTGTATTCTGCGCTATACGCATTAAGATATTTTGTAATAACTCAATAACGATACCAAAAATTTAAAGACAACAATTTTTATTTAAAAATGAAAATTGTTTTGACCTAATTTTGAAACGACAAATAAGTACTCTAAAAACAGTAAGTATTTATTTCAAAATGCCTGATTTTAAAAGCACTTTTTGCAAGATTTCCTTTTTAAGATGTTGTTTAAAAAGAGGATAGTTTTTATATTTAAATTTAATGAATTATATTTTTTAATAATTTATAAACACATGAACCAAAGCAAATTGGCAAAGTAATTGCAACATCCTAAGCAATGAACATTCCCGTCTTACAGGTCTTCAAATTAAAACTACACACTAAACAACGGTAAAAAAATAATTCCACCATTTATCAAATATTTCTTTTGCCCTTAGTTTCTACTTTTGAAATAGTCATTATGTATAGATAACTCCTACTTCAAAAGTAAAAACTAAGACCAAAATAAACGTTGTTATATGTCGGACTTATGCTTTTACCGTTGTTAAGAGAAATTAATTTAATAACTACAGAACATACTTATCCCATGAAAAATTCATCTCGTTTTATGATGGCAATTGCCGTCTTATTATTCCTTACTTGCTTTTCTAAAAATGCGTCTGCGCAACCTGCTGATTATCAAAATACAGCTTATCAAGCGATGCCCGTTGCCGAGTATATTGGTCACAAAGGCATTACTGCGGAGTCTGCACATCAATTGTATCAAAAAGCATATCAGCATGAAGTTTTAGGTGAATACGAACAAGCAATTGATTTGTATTCTCAAACTTTAATCGCCGACGAAAATCACGCTCAAGCTCGTTTCAATCGCGCTCGTTTGTGTTACGAATTGGGGCGTTTTGCTTTAGCAGAGTCAGAGTTTGACCAAATTCTCGCCCGTAACAATATGGATGGAGAAGCTTTTGAAATGCGCGGTTTGTCTCGATTTTACAATCAAAAATTCGAGGACGCGATTAATGATTTCAATTACGCATTTAGCATTACTGGAAAGGAAGATGTGTTGTTGCACCGAGGCATTGCATTGACCAAAATTAGCTTTTACGAAGATGCGCTTTTAGACTTGGACAAATTGCTAAAAAGCAGTCCCAATCACGCCTTAGCAATGGCTGCGAGAGGTGATGTCATGTTGGCTTTGCGTCGCTACCAACCTGCTTTGCACTGGTTTGATAAAGCAATTGACTCCAACGATACGGATGCTTATGCCTTTTGCAATCGCGGCATTGCCAACATGAATTTGGAAAATTACGAAGCAGCTATTTATGACTTCGACCGTGCCATTCAGTTGGAAGCAAATTGCCGCATGTTTTTAAATTTAGCGTACTGCTATTTTGAAATGGGCGAAGTGGAATTAGCGAAACAATACGGTATTTTAGCGATGAAAGACAATCCTGATAATGCGGAAGTTTATTACTTGATTGGTTTGTCAGAATTAGAGTTGGATGCGCCGAGTTTGGCTGCTAAAAGTTTTGCGATTGCTTTAGATGCCGAATCTGAAAATAAAAGCTATTTGTTAGCACAAGCGGAAGCATTTATTTTATTGGATGACTATTATGGAGCAATTGATAATTGCAATCAGGTGTTAGATGTTGAACGAAATCACGAAGCTGGAACGGCGTTGTTGCAAGAAGCACTGAATGGTTTGGAACACTATAATTTGGAATTGTTGAAAACAAAACCAGTGGTTGCTATGCCGCAAAAACAATCACAAACACAGCCTATAATAGAACAATACGCTGCTCCAGAACCAACGCCCTTTCCAATGATTACACCTGCTGCTGTGCCTGTTGAAGAAAATACTTTTTACGAAGACCCTTATGGAAGTAATTAAGAATGTAGAATGAGACGTAAGTGAAATCTTTAATGGTTTTAGAGTTATCAACAAGGTGTTTGTAACCTTGTTGATAACTCTAAAAAACTTGATACAAAGTTTTAAAACTTAAACCCAACGCCCACCAAAAAATTCCGTGTCGCCTGCGGATAAGTTCCTTTCAAATTCGTCTCTGGATTTTCAGTAGCTTCATAATAGCGATAAACCCAACCGTTATTTTCATACAATTCATCAAATAGATTTTGGACTAAAAGTGTAAAAGTGATTTCTTTGATAAATTTCGTCTTTATTGCATAATTAATTCTAAAATCACTAATGAAATAAGCATCCAATTTCGCATCGTCATTGGATGTATTATCTAAATATTGCTCTCCAACGTATTTTGACAATAAAGAAACTGAGCCATTTTGTGAATCATTTTTCAAAAAATTATAACTCAATTCGCCACTAACAATCACATTTGGAGAAAAAGCAATATCGCTATCTTCGTGTTCGGTAACCAACTGATAATAATCAAAACTTTCATCATACGCATCCGCAAATTCCGTGAAGGATTCAATCTTATTTTGACTAAAAGTAGCCGTTCCATCAAACCGAAGTTTCGGGGTCAAATTAATGCCTCCAACCAACTCTACACCCGCCCGGTAACTCTTCGGCACATTTACCCGAATTGGCGACCCAACATCATTTATAGCACCCGTCGGAATCAACTGGTCTTCATAACCCATGTAATAAAAATTAACATTAATTGCTGCTTTTTCCGAACTGCGTTTGAACCCAAATTCCACATTATTCAACGTCTCTGCCAAAGGTTTTGCTTTAGCTTCACCCGGATTTCCGCTAAAAGGAATATCGGTATAATCTCCTCTCGCAGGTTCACGACTGGTACGTCCAAAAGTAGCATACACATTAGATTGTGGTGTGAATTCATAGACCAAACCCGCTTTTGGATTGAAAAAAGTCAACTGGTCATCAGTCGTTACATCACGTAAATCATTGTCCGTTCCCGTAATTTCATAATCAATCATCCGCACTTGCAAATCTGAATAAACCGTCAAATTATTGGTCAATTGATAAGACAATTTAGTAAAAGCGTTAATGTCAAATTTGTCGCCCGTACCAAAATAATAGCGGTGTCGCGGGTCGGTATTTTCTGGCAAACGCTCTGCCCAAATGACCTCTCCAAAATGATCGCCATCGTACTGACTCGCCGCACCTCCAAAAGTAAATTGCAAGCGATTGTCATTTTGAATATAATTCAATGCCCAAGTTGCTCCATAAAAATCATTGTCTAACCAACGGCGACGAATCAAATCTGTCTCCGTAAATGCAACCGTAGAATCTGGACTAATAACTGGCATCAAACCATAATCTTCAAGAGGTTCATCTGCTTTGTATTGCTCAAAAAAGCCCTGTCCTTTGGTATAATGTGCGCCCAAACTCATATTCCAATTTCGATTAAACATCTTATTATAATGCACCTGCGCATGTGTTTGCTGATAATCATCCACTTCATTGTCGTGCGGCTCACCCGTTTTTTCCGTTCCCGAAACGTTGAAAGTTCGCAAGTCTCGGTCATTTCTATCTTCATACGCTACGCCATTCCATGCTTGATAGGTTACTTCATGTCCACCAAAAACAGACAAACGCAACGACGATTTTTTACCAAAATAAGCTGCTGACAAAAAGAAAGATTCCAAATCAGAAGAAGCACGGTCTATGTAGCCATCTGAAGTAATTTTTGAAATCCGACCGTCGAAAGTGAATTGATTGTTTATCAATCCAGACCCAAATTGAGCCATCCCTCTTTTTGTATTGAACGAACCACCCGACGCTTCGACTTCTCCGTAGGCATCCTTTTTCATTTTCGTCGTATTCATATTAATGGCTGCACCAAATGCGCCCACACCATTGGTGGAAGTTCCGACACCTCGTTGAATTTGTACGTCATTCGTAGAGCTCAAAAAATCAGGTAAATTAACCCAAAAAACGCCCTGTGATTCCGCATCGTTGAGGGGCATTCCATTGATGGTCACGTTGGTACGGCTGCCGTCCGTTCCACGAATACGCATGTATGTGTAACCAATGCCTGCACCCGCGTCGGAAGTAACGACAGATGACGGTGTCCAACGCAATAAAAAAGGTACATCCTGACCCAAGTTTTGCGCTTCTATTTCTTCTCGATTGACAGTAGAATAAGTAAATGGACTTTTATCGCCCGCTCGTGTAGAGACAACGGTGGCATTATCCAAATTGATGATTTGTTCGGTCATTTTAATAGTCAAATCAGCCATTTTTCCACTTTCGACTAAATCCACTTCTTTCCAAACATCTTGATAGCCAACAAAAGAAAATTTGATATTATAAACCGCATTTTTTAGATTGTCAATTTTGAAATCACCATTTTCATCAGCGATTGCGACCGCCTGATTTTCTTTAACAAAAACGGTAGCAGTAGGCAAAGATTCTCCGTCTTTATCCGTGACTGTTCCTGTAAAAGTAACTTGTGCAAAAGTGGAAATTGAGAATAGCAGCCCGATAAGGGGGAGTAATAATTTATTCATTTTTTGAAAATTAGCTGATTTTTATAAGACAGTGGACTTTAGTCTACAATGTAGAAACAATAGCATTGTGGACTAAAGTCCACTGTCCTATAAAACCGATTTAGAATGAAAATAATATACTCTCGAAAGGATGCAAAAGGCAGGCAAACAATTAACGTTTGGAAATGAGCAATTGCCGACCAGCGAAGATTGCTAATCGTAAATTGCTAATTGCACATTGTTAATTGCTCATTGTAAAACCGTATCCCTACCTGGCATTATCCGGGCAGGTTCAGTGGGTATAATCTCAGCCGTTTTTCAATTAACAATTAGCAACTAGCAATGTGCAATTGTCTTAAATTGCTCACTCTAAATTGCTCATTGTTCATTGCTAAAAAGCACCCCAAACGAGAAATTCGACGCAAAGATACTTGATTAGAAGGAATTGGATTTAATTTAATTGTCAAAAAATGATTTTACAACATTCCTTCGTCTGCAAAACTGTAATAATCATTGTCGGCTACGATGATGTGGTCGAGGATTTGAATGTCTAAAAGTTTCGCGCCTTCCTGCAATTTCTTTGTGATTTTTAAATCTTCGCCAGACGGGAAACAGTTGCCTGATGGATGGTTATGGCACAGAATTAGGCAGGGCGCACCCGTTTCTACGGCTTTTTTAAAAACCATTTTTACATCTACAATCGTTGCGTTAGAACCACCCGTACTGACCAATTTTCGACCAATAACACGGCAAGCACGGTTGAGTAGCAATATCCAAAATTCTTCATGAGGCAAATCCATGATTTTGGGCGCAAGGAGATTGTAAGAGTCGTAGCTTGATTTGATTTGTGGACGGTCTTTGAGGTCAATGAGTTGTCGGCGGCGACCGAGTTCCATCGCAGCAGCAATCGTGACGGCTTTGGCTTCTCCGATGCCGTGGAAGACTTGTAACTCGCCCAGCGTTTGTTTGCCTAATAAATTGAGGTTATTATCGGAAGCTGATAGTAGTCGTTTGGCCAGAGAGACCGCCGTTTCTTTGCGTGAACCTGACCCTAATAAAATGGCAACTAATTCTGCATCGGAAAGGTTATGTTTGCCGAGTTGCATGAGCTTTTCGCGGGGCTTATCATCTTCTGCCCAAGAAGTGATGGGAATAAAGTTTTTGGTGTTGTAGTTTTCCATATTGTTTTTTTTCAAATAATTTTTAACGGGTTTTAAATCAATCCTAATTTTTTCAATCGTGACCGAATGCCGCCTGCTTGCCGTCCCATTTCTTCAGCAATTTCTGCAATATTGAGTCCGTCTGCTTTTAATAATAACAAACAATTTTCTTCAGATTTCGTCCATTTTTTATAGGCATGAGGATGCGTTTTACGAGCCTTTGTTATGTAATTTTTTTCCGAAGTTTGTGAAAGAAAATCTTGATATATTTTTTTAAAGGCACTTTTAAAAGCAGGCAAGTCTTCCTCGAAAATCGTAATCTTTCGCTCTTTAAAAATGTCCCCTTCTGCTTTTTTTTCGGTTATTTTTAAATACTTACATCCATTCACTCTTTCTTTGATGTCAAAAGAGTAAGTTCGTTGATTTTTTTGAAGCTGGATATTTGAACTATCTGTAGGAATATTTCTCATAGTCATTATTTTTTATTGGGTCTAAAATCCAAGTAAATGTAAGGCATTTAAACAGTAAATCGAAATTTAAAAACAACAAACAACACATTTTTATTTTTTCTAAACAAATTAATCGCATACGTTATAGCAATTAATTCAAAAAAATAAACCACGCTACCGCAAAAGTTAAGATATTTGCCACATGTCAACTTTTACATTCAAAAAGGCGGAACGGCTGAAAAGTCGTAAAATTATTGGAAAGCTATTTTCGGATGGACAATCTTTTGGGATGTATCCGCTGCGGTTGGTTTGGCTGGAAATGCACGAGGTACAAGGTGATTTTCCCATAAAATTTTCGCTGAGCGTTCCCAAGCGAGCTTTTCCAAAAGCAGTTGACCGCAATCGGCTGCGGAGATTGGTTAGGGAATCTTGGCGACTAAATAAATTTTGGTTGTATGAACGGATTGAAGATGAGGGCAAACAGTACGCATTTATGGTGATTTATACGGCGAAAGAACCAATGGATTTAGGTAAAATTGAAGATTCGATGAGACGAATGAATCGGCGGTTTTTGAAAAAAAGAGGGAATATTCCAGTGTCAAACAACCGAAAGAAATAATGTGAGGTCTTTGCTTTGAAAAGCTATCTTCAACATCAATCATCAAAATTATGCGCCATTTTTTTATATTTATCTTATTGCTTTGTACTTCCGTTGTTTTTAGTCAAAAACTACTGCAGATTGAACGCCTTCACAGTCCAAATACTATCAAATTTTATCAAGGAAACGAGATTACTTTTCAGACCAATGACGGACAATGGTACACGCGCGTACTGGAAGATTTTAACTATGAAAATGGTTGGCTGCTCTTTGTAGATGGATATACACCGATGTCTGATATTGCTGCAGTTAAAATGTCAAAAAACAAGAAATGGTCGCAGAGTTTAGGTAATCGAATCATGGCTTTTGCACCACTGTGGGCGGGTTATACAGCGATTGGGTCTTTGGTGGATGACGACATTCGATTTTCTAAAGGAGACTATATTATCATGGGTTCTGCCTTGGCAACTGGTGGTTTGCTGCGCCTTATTTTTAAGTCAAAAACCTATAAATTTTCTAAAAAAAATGGCAAGCCCAGTAGTAAATATCGTTTGCGCATTTTGGATTTGAATTTGAAATAAAAAACTTCTCAACTTTACTTTTTCAAAAAATACCCAATCGCCAAATCATATCCTTTCAACCCTAAACCAACTATCAATCCAGCACAATTAGCACTCAAATACGAATGACGCCGAAATGCTTCTCGCTTATGTACATTCGAGATGTGCACTTCAATCGTCGGTGTCTCAATCGCCGCAATCGCATCAGCAATCGCTACGGAAGTATGCGTATATGCCCCTGCATTCAATACAATACCATCATAAGAAAAGCCAACTTCGTGCAATTTATCAATCAATTCCCCTTCGTGATTGCTTTGAAAATAATGCAACGTCACTTCAGTAAATTCCTTTTGTAATTTTTCAAAATATTCTTCAAAAGACTGCTTTCCATAGATACTCGTCTCGCGAATACCTAACAAATTCAAGTTTGGCCCGTTGATAATAATGAGTTTCATAAGTTGCTTTTTTGCAAATTTTAAATATTGAATAGCACAAAACAACGAAGTTTTAAGTTTAAATTTAGAAATTTGCGGAAGTTTTTAGACTTCTAAATTGAAAAAAGTATTCCTTATCTAACAAACACAGTAAAACGAAATTAGCATGAAATTAACACAATTATTAATCTTGGTTGGTATATTCAGTTTAATGAGTTGTTCTTCGAATACAGATAACAATCAAAACACTGCTACATCCGCTGAAAATTTAATTTATGAACGATTATCTGTACCAGATTTTCAGACTAAATTGGCTGCTACAAAAACGCCGCAATTAGTGGATGTGCGAACCCCCGAAGAGTACGCAAATGGCAATATCGAAGGGGCAGTCAACATCAATATCAAAGCCAATGATTTTCTACATAAAATCAATCAATTGGATAAAAAGCAGCCCGTTTTTGTTTATTGTCAAGCAGGAGGACGCAGTGAAAAGTGTGCAGAAAAAATGAAAAGCCTTGGTTTCTCAGAAATTTATGAATTGAAATCTGGCTACTCTGGTTGGGAACAATAGAAATAAAAATCATGGTGATTTTTAAAATCACCATGATTTGAGCTAAAATGTTTTTTCTTTTTTTATACCTTTGCGCATGGAACGAGAAAAAATAGCTACTACAAAATTTTCAGGGGAAGGACTCACCTTCGACGATGTGCTTCTACTCCCTGCTTA
>ENA-ORXM01004742-ORXM01004742.1-marine-metagenome-genome-assembly--contig:-NODE-4742-length-11561-cov-2.970742_pt1 | contig 11561 bp, 11 predicted proteins | sample MGYA00237867_ERZ511480 | MGnify/ENA primary metagenome ERZ511480 (study PRJEB26309, sample SAMN06266103) | marine metagenome | isolation source: Algal blade | place: United Kingdom:Sidmouth, United... | reverse complement strand
AGGCGTCGCCGATGTGAGCATCGCCACGGGCGACAACGATGTCGGTGGCGGTGAGCGTGTCGCCACCGAAGACCAACCCGTCCTTCACAAGCCGATGCCCGAGTGATGTCGGGCCTACGGCCGTTCCTTCATCTGTCACGAGACTTCCGCCGCCAAGACCGATGGCGAGAAGGTCGGGCATACGGAAGTTGGTGCGCACGCCTCCGACCTCGATGACCACGTTGGACTCTCTGGGGAACCCGCCTTGGAGCACGCCAATGTCAGAGGTGGTGCCGCCGACGTCGACCACAATCGCTTCACTGAGCCCGGTGAGTTTGGATGCTCCTCGCAGCGAGTTCGTCGGTCCTGATGCAAAGGTGAGAGCGGGGAACTTCCGAGCAAACTCGGCGTGCATGAGCGTTCCGTCGTTCTGGCTGACGAAGAAGGGACACCGCAGGTTGCGCTGGCCGACGGCAGCAACAAGCGATGAAACGACACGGTCCGCAAAACCGAGCAGGCTGGTGTTGAGCAGCGAAGCGTTCTCTCGTTCGAGAATGCCCATCCGGCCAAGCGTGTGGGAAAGGGTGATCTGAGCGTCGGGCAATGCGTTTCGAATGCGGCGCCCGACCTCGATCTCCATCGTTGGGTTCATCGGGGCGAAAGCCCCAGCAACGGATACTGCTGCGACCTTCTTCGCTGCGAGGTCGGCGACCATGCGATCGACCTCGACATCGTCGAGATCGGCGAGTGGTGACCCGTCGTAGAGGGTGCCGCCGTGGATGCAGTAGACGTTGCTGCCGAGGGCGGCGGCGATGTCGTCGGGCCAGCCGATCTTGGGAGGCAAGCCACGGCCCGAGGGAGCACCGATGCGGACCGCTGCGACTTCAGCCAGTTCCTTCCGCTCGACCACGGCATTGGTGAACTGCGTCGTCCCCAACATGACCGCCTCGATGGAGGCTTCCGAACCTGGGCGCTCGCCGAGCACCACCTCGAGTGCTTCCAGAACACCAGAGAGCACGTCGGCCGATGTCAGGGCCTTGGTTGATGCAACGACCTGGTCGCCGTCGAGCAACACCGCATCGGTGTGTGTGCCGCCAACGTCGACACCGATTCTCAGCATGGCTTCGACCTCAGACCTTTAGCGACGACGCAAGCAGCGCCTGGGTGTAGGGGTGTTGTGGATCTTCGAAAAGGGCCGAAGCAGAACGTAGCTCCACGATTTCGCCCGACTTCATGACAGCGATTCGATCAGCAAGGTGTCGAGCGACTGCGAGGTCATGAGTGATGAAGACATAGGTGAGGCTTGTCGTTCCTTTGAGAGATCGGAGAAGGTTGAGCACTCCGGCTTGGACTGACACATCGAGCGCGCTGGTCGGCTCATCGAACACGATCACGCTCGGCTCGAGGAGCATCGCCCTTGCCAGCACCACACGCTGCGCCTGGCCACCGCTGAGTTCATGCGGATACCGAGCGGTGATTCCTTCGCTCAACTCCAACGCGTCGATCCACTGGGCAATCCGTTCGCTGCGAGCGTTGTCGTCGAGATCGGTGTGCACTCGAAGCGGTTCATGGAGCTGGAACCCGATCGTCCGGCGAGGACTCAACGAAAGGAGCGGGTTTTGGAAGACCATCTGGAGACGGCGCTGGAACGGGCGACGTTGTTTCCCCTTCAGACCAACCAGCTCCGCTCCCTCGAAGCGAATGGATCCGCTTGAGGGCGTCACCAATCCGACGATCGCATTTGCGAGGGTGGACTTGCCGCTGCCAGATTCACCGACGATCGCTAACGTCTCGCCCTGTTCGATGACGAGGTCGAGCCCATCGAGTACACGGATCGATTGCTTCCGCCCACCTTGGCGAATTCGATAGTCGACGGTGAGACCCTCGATCTCGATCACGGCAGTCACGAAACGCTCCTCGCTGGTGAGGTTCCAACCAAGACGCAGGCGACCTCGTGCGCTTCTGTCTCGGTGACCTCGCCCGCAACTCGCATCGGCGGGGTCTCAGCAGTGCAGAGGTCGGTGGCGTGTTGACACCTTGGAGCGTAAGAACAGCCAACGATCGACGACCGTCCGTCGGGTACCGAACCGGCGATTGCACCCAGCTCAGTGCCGGCGTCAGACAGCTCGGGACGCGCCGCCAACAGCGCCTGGGTGTACGGATGAAGGGGAGCGGACAAGACCGTGTCGGTCTCCCCGACTTCGACCACCCGGCCGGCGTACAGAACAGCGACTCGATCAGCGATCCGTCGGATCACCCCGAGGTCATGGCTGATGATGACCACGCTCAGGTCTCTCGACGCCTGCACGTCTTTGATGAGATCAAGAACCTGAGCCTGGGTCGTGACGTCGAGTGCTGTTGTTGGTTCGTCAGCAATGAGCAACTGCGGGTTCTGGGCCAGGGCGAACGCAATGACCGCACGTTGCCGCATCCCGCCGGAGAATTCGTGCGGGTAGGCGTCAAGGGCCTTCAGTGGTTCGGGCAGTCCAACGGCTGCCAGGTGATCGCCGAGCACGTGACGGTCCTTGGTTCCCGCGACCAACGCGAGCTGTTGACCGATCGTGAACACCGGGTTCAGAGCGGCTCCAGGGTTCTGATAGATCATCGAGGCGTGCTGCTCGAGTGAACCATCGGCTTGCATCGGCGCTCCGTCGAAGGACATCAATCCAGTGACCTCAGCTGACTTCGGTGTCAGCCCAAGGGCTGCTCGGAAGGTGACCGACTTTCCGCATCCAGACTCGCCCACGACCCCGAGGATCTCGCCATGCCCGACGTCGAGCGTGACACCGCGCACAGCCTGGACGCCGCCCAGCGGTGTACTGAACGTGACACCCACGGAATCCAGCGAGAGCAACGGATCCATCATTCGCTACCGCGGGTCTTGGGGTCGGTGACATCGCGGACGACGTCACCGATCAGGTTGAAGGCGAGCGCAACGAGCGTGATCGCAGCGCCAGCGAATCCAGCGATCCACCACTGACCGGACAACACCAATTGACGACCATCGTTGATCATCACGCCCCAGTCAGCGGTTGGCGGTCGTGGACCAAGACCGACGAAGCTCAGACCGGCAGCGATCAGGACTGATGCTCCGAGGTCGGCAGTCGCTTGCACCCACACGGGTGACATTGCGTTCGGGATGACGTGTCGGCCGAGAATCGTTCGACTCGGCACACCGATGGCCTGGAGTGCCTGGACAAAGGGTCGCTCGCGAAGACTGAGGACTTGCGCCCGGATCTGGCGGGCGTACCAAGGCCACCACGACACGGCGATGGCGATGATGGTGTTCTGCAGGCTGGCTCCGAGAGCGGCGGCCACGATGACGGCGAGGAGCAGCGGCGGGAAGGCCAAGAATGTGTCGGTCAACCGCATCAGTACCTCGTCGACCCAGCCGCCGAAGTAGCCAGCAACAGCACCGATCACGACGCCCACGGCAACCGCCAGTGTCACGACGCCGATGGCAACGAGCAAGGCGGTGCGCGCACCGAACAGAATGCGGGCGAGGACATCCCGGCCCAGGTCATCGGTGCCCATCCAGTGACTCCAACTCGGGCCCTGCAGGCGGCTGGGCAAGTCGGGAACGCCCCGCCCCTGGTCGGCATACGGGGTCAACCACGGAGCGAAGAGTGCGCCGAGCACGAAGATCAACACCACGATCGCCGCCGCCATGCCCAACCAGCTCCGGCGGTAGTACCAGGCGGAAGAGCCTGGACGCATCATGCCGGTGCCCATGAAACGTCGTGCCGGCTTGATCTCAGCCATCAGCTCTGGCTCACTCTCGGGTCGAGGCGAGCGTGCAGCAGGTCGAGTCCGAGGTTGACCAACACGTAGATCACGGTGATGACGAGCGTGGCTGCGGTGATGACAGGGAAGTCGACTCGCACGATCGCGTCGGTGAGGTACTTGCCGAGACCTGGCCAGTTGAAGACGGCTTCGACGAGGAATGCACTCGAGATCGAATAGGCGAAGGTCAAGCCGAGGATGGTGAGTGCCGGGGCAAGGGCATTCTTCAGTGCCAGCCGATACAGGATCGTTCGCTCCGGAATCTGAGCGACGCGAGCAGCCTCGATGTACGGCTCAGCGAGCACCTCGATCATCGAGCCCCGAATGAGGCGAATCGTCAACCCGAGGGGGTACGCAGCCATGACTACCACGGGGAGCGTGAGGTGCGTGATCACGTCCCAGAGGTTCGACAAGCTGCCGGACAGCAGCGAGTCGACCAACAACAAGCCGGTGGGTTCGGCGAACGACACCGACGACGAGGTTCGCCCCGACAGAGGCAGCCACCCGAGCTTGCTGGCGAACAGGAGCTGCAGAAGCAACGCAGACCAGAACACCGGAATCGACACGCTCGTGACCGCCCCCAACCGCACGATCGAGTCCCTTCGCCTGCCCCGGCGCGATGCGGCGATCACTCCGAGCGGGATGCCGACGATCATCGACAGGGCGGTCGCAACCAACGCAAGCTCGAGTGTCGCCGGCAAGAAGGAGCCAAGATCGCTTGCGATCGAACGGCGAGTGGCAAACGAGACGCCGAGATCGCCGCGGCTGAGGTCGCCGAGGTAGTTGACGTACTGCGAGATCAACGGGTCATCGAGCTTGAGATCCTGACGGACCTGTTCCACCTGTGCCGGTCGCGCCCTCGGTCCTGCATACAGCGCAGCAGGATCCGAGGGAACAACACGGGAAACCGCAAAGGTGATGGTCACGACGCCGAGGATGACGAAGACGCTCGTCACCAGGCGTCGCAGGACGTATCGCACCCGATGAACCGCTGATCAGTTGCTGCGGGCGAGGTCGTAGAAGCGCACGACGCCGCTGTAGGCCGGGTTTGGCTCATAGCCGGAGACGCTCGACTGAATGACTCCAACACTGGGAACGTCCACCATGAACACTGCTGCATTGTCGTCGATGAGGATCTGAGATGCTTGCTGGAATAGTTCCGCAGCCCCGTCTCGATCCGTCCCGCTCAGAGCATCGGCTTCATCGATGAGGGCATCGAAGTCGGGGTTGCTGTAGTAGCCGAGGTTGAAGAACGGCGCTTCCTCGGAGCGGAACAGCGAGAACATGAAGTCGTACGGCGTTACGAACGTTGGGAACCAGAAAAGGGTGAAGACATCCTGAGCGTTGGCCGGATCAGCCTGTGCGATCTCCCAGCGAGCATCGAAGGTCAGCGGTTCGAGAACCAGGTCGACACCGATGGTGGCGAGGTTAGCTTTCCACACTTCACCGAACTGCTGTTGCTCCGTCGTGCCTGCATCGAAGCTGTAGGTGACTGAGACGTCGGAGAGCCCGGCGTCGGCAAGAATTTGAGCCGCTGCGTCGAGATCAGTTTCCGGAAGGTCGAGGTCGGTGCTGGATCCCCACACGGCCTGCGGAATGATTCCCTGAGAGCGAGTTGCCTCGCCTCCGTAGAACGCATCGACCACATCGTTGTAGGGGAATGACAACACCAGAACTTCACGGACCTCGGGAGAAAGGCGCTCGTGGTTGAGCATGCCGAACAAGTTCTGCATCGACTCGCCACGAACGACCGAGAGTCCGTCGACGCCATCAAGGCTGTCGTAGGAGTCGAACGGCAGGTTGTAGGTGAAGTCGGCGTCACCGTTGCGTACGAGTTGCTCGGCGAGGACAGGGTCTTCGACCAACTGGATCTCGGCAGTTTCGAACTGGCCGTCGGTCCAGCCACCCCAGTAGTCGGGGTACTGAGCGAGTTCGACGCTCTCGTTCGGGGTGAACGAGGAGATCGTGTAGGGGCCCGTGCCGGCCTCGTTACCTTCGTTGAACCAAGCTGCGTCCTGGCCAACACCCTCGGCGCTCATGATGTAGGCGCCGTACTGCGACGACATCACGATGTCGAGCGGAGCGGGGTAGGCGAGAGTGAAGCTGACCGTTAGGTCGTCGACCGCTGTCATCTCTGCGATTGGAAGGAAGATGAACGCCGCACCAAGGTCGAGGTCGATCGTTCGCTGGATCGATGCAATGACGGCGTCGGCGTCGAGTGCTGTTCCATCGTGGAAGGTGACGCCCTCCCGCAAGGTGAAGGTCCATTCGGTTGCGTCGTCGTTGGTCGTCCACGACTCGGCCAGCGCGGGCGACACCAGTTCGGCAGAACCCGGTGGGTTGAAGATTGTCAGCGACTCGTAGACGTTCTGGAGCACGACGTTCTCTGACGAGAAGGCGCTGGACGGGTCCATGTCGAAGATCGGGAACGGGTTCGCGTAGACGAAGCGGGTCGAGCCGGCAGAGTCTCCATCGACTGTTGCGGATTCGTCAGTCCCGGCGTCACCGTTGTCTGATGTTGCTTCGTCTGATCCCGTGCAGGCTGTTGCCATGAGCAACAGACCGAGCACAATGGCGAGACTGCGCACACCGGCAAGGCTCCTCAACATCTTCATGATTCAATCCCCATTTTCTTGTGGCGGCGGGCTGCTTCTCTCAGAACACCGGCCCGTGCTCGGGACACTAGCTTTGACGTAACAGCAGCCGCAGCCCTTTTCAGTACAATTTTCACAGCAGAAACAATCTGGAATGACAAATTTTCAACTCGACGCCACAGATCAGGCCATTGTCCGATGCCTCAGCAAGGACGCTCGGGCGACCTACAGCGAGATCTCGAAGGAGATTGGCGTCTCGATCGGCACGGTTCGAAACCGGCTGACAGCGCTGCGAGAAAGCGGTGCACTCCACCTCAACGTGTGGCTGGACCCCAACCGAACCGGCAGCGGAGTCAACGCCACCTGCCTGCTCAAGATCGAGGCGGGCAAGATGCCGGCAGTTGCTGACGCTCTCATTCCCATGGACGCCACTGGCTACATCGCCGTCATTGCTGGCGACCACGATCTCGTGGTCGATGTCTTCTGCCGCGACGTGTCGCACCTGAATCGGGTGCTCCATGACGACATCAATCCCATCGACGGCGTCACATCGGTGACCTCATACCTTGTCACCGAGATCAAATATCAGTCACACGTAAACATCGGCGAGCTGCTCGAATCCCCGGACTGAGACGGCTACGTCCGGCGTCTGGACCGATCGGCCGGGTCCGTTGGATCCCTCGACCGCCCACAGTCGTGTTGGGTATTCGTCGACAGCGGCGAGCAGTTCGATGCATCCGTCGTCTGAGTTGTCGAACCGGTGTTTTCCGGGAGCTCCCCTCTTCGTTTTCCAGTTGGGTGAAGACGAGGAAGGGGCAATGCCTAGGCACGAAAGATGCTGGCTCGAAGCCGGGTCAGTTCTGCAGCGATTCGAAGTACTCCGGCCACGTTCGGTGCGGGCGACCTGCAGCTACTTGGTAGTCGCTCGGGTTGTCCATTGCCCCGTTGCGGATGCCTTCGTAGATTCCCCCGATGACGGTGCCGATGAACTCACCGAGTTCGTCGACACGTTGTGCGCGGTAGTCGTCGACCGGCATTGAACGGAAACTGATGTCGGCTTCGAATGTCTGACTCAAGTACGACGCAAGTTGCGTCTGTGTGATCGCTTCGCCGTGCAGGTTGTACGTCTTGCCGTTGTGGCGCTCGTCGGTCAGCAGAGACGCATAGGCGTCGGCGAGGTCGCGATAGGTCGTGTAGCCACACCTGCCGTTCGCAGCGCAATTCGCTATCTCGCCGCTTGCGGCGTAGCTGTCGACGTACTCGATGTCCGGCTCGATGTAGATCCCGTTCCGACCGATCACCCAGTCCAGCCCGGACTCGCGAACGTCGCGCTCTGTCGAACGGTTGCTGCCGACGATCGGAGAGAAGGCCGTGCCTTCCTCGGCACCCTGGATGCTGGTGTACACCACCTTGGTGACTCCTGCTGCCGAGGCAGCGCTCAGCACATTGAGGTGCTGCTGGACGCGATCCTCGGGTCGAGCCATGCCGGACACGAGGAGCAATGTGTCGACCCCTTCGAGCGATGTCTCGAGCTGCGAGCGGTCGTCGTAGTCGCCGGGGCGTACGTCGATGCCGAGTCCCCCGGCCCTCTCGACGGTTCGGGCAAGGCCGATCACGGTCTGGCCCGTGATCTTGCGTTGAAGTGCTCGCACGACTTCGCCCCCAAGCTTCCCGGATGCGGCGGTGACGGCAATGGTCATGGTTCGGACATCTTTCGAGTCGTTGCAGGTTTCAGTCGCTCTGGGCGAGGGACCGAACGCGCTCTTGCATGTTGGCAAGGAAGCCGTCGTAGTTGCCAGCTTTGGCCTGGAACGCCTCGACCACGCCCGGACCAACGGGAATCAGAAAACCGCCGCCCTCGATGCCGGCAACGGCACCGTCCACGACGTCGTCGACGGTGAGCGGTTCGAACAACACGGTGCCGAACTCTGGCGCCATGGGAGTGTCGACAATGGTCGGGCAGATCGCATGCACGGAGATCTTCGGACCGTGGTTGATCGACAGCCACTCAGCCACGCCGAGTGCTGCATGCTTGCTCGTCGCGTAATTGAACGATGTCGGTCCGGTGTTGAGCCCGGCAGCAGACACCGTGATGACGAACGTGCCGCCGCCCCGGCTTTCCATGTGCGGGATGACATGACGTGCGGCCAAGACCGGGCCCATCACGTTGACCTTCCACGACAAGTCCCAGAGATCGTTGGAAGCATTCAGGCCGTCTCCAATGCCGACACCTGCGTTTGCGCAGAAGAGGTCGACGTGGCCGATGTCGGCGATCGACTCGCTGATGAGCGCTTCAACCGATGCCTCGTCTCCGACGTCGCATTGCCGTGCGGTGCCGCCGATTGCATCGGCGACCGCAGTGGCAGCGTCGAGGTCGAGATCTGAGACCACCACGTTGGCCGCACCGAGCGAGACGAAACGCTCGCACATGCCCTTCCCGATGCCGGACGCTCCTCCGGTGACAATGACGTTGCTGCCGGCGATCTGCATGGGGTTCTCCTCGTTGTTCGAATCGCGGTCGGACGGTCGACAACCCAACCGTGCGGGAGTCATCCTCGCGTGCCACAGTGATTGTTGACAATCTTGTTCGCAGCGCTGCATCATTGGGCGGAATGATCATCGACTGCCACGGCCATTACACAACTGCGCCTCCGCAGCTCGGCGACTACCGCGACGCCCAGAAAGCGGCCCTTGCTGACGACCCTCTGCACGTCGGCGAGAAGGGCGACATCGGGATTTCGGACGACCAGCTTCGAGAAAGCATCGAGGGCAACCAGCTCCGACTTCAGCGCGAACGCAACATCGACATGACGATCTTCTCGCCCCGGGCGTCGTGGATGGGTCACCACATCGGCACTGAGCACACCAGCCGATTCTGGTCCGAGCACTGCAACGATCTCATCCGTCGGATCTGCGACCTCTACCCAGACAACTTCGCTCCCGTCTGCCAGCTCCCGCAGTCACCCGGTGTCAGTGTCGAGTCGTCGGTGGCCGAGCTCCGTCGGTGTGTCGAGGAGATGGGTTTCATCGGGTGCAATCTGAACCCGGATCCATCCGGCGGCAACTGGACGGGTCCACCGCTGTTCGAACCCTACTGGCGCCCCCTGTTCGAAGCGATGTGCGAGCTCGACGTCCCGGCAATGGTCCACGTCAGCGCCACCTGCAATCCCAACTTCCACTTCACCAGCTCTCACTACCTCGGGGCTGACACCACGGCGTTCGTGCAAGCGATGACATCCGGCCTCTTCGATGACTTCCCAACGATGCGGTGGATCATTCCGCACGGCGGCGGCGCCGTTCCCTACCACTGGGGTCGATTCAAGGGGATGGCCGAGGGCAACGAGGGCTGGGCGCAACTCGACCAACTGATGGACAACATCTTCTTTGACACCTGCGTCTATCACCAGCCAGGAATCGACCTCCTGGTCGATGTCGTTCCGACCGAGAACATTTTGTTCGGCTCCGAAATGCTTGGTGCGGTCAAGACTCTCAACCCCGACACCGGTGAGGGGTACGACGACACCAAGCTCTACATCGATCGTGCCGATCTCACTGACGAGCAACGGACCAAGATTTTCGAAGGCAATGTTCGTCGAGTCTTCCCAAGACTCAAGACTCCGGGAGCTCCTGCGTGAGCCAGCACATCATCAAGCGAACGATCGAGCGGGCCGACCAAGCGGTCATCGATGCTCTTGGCGACGCCGGCACCGCAACCGTGCACGAAGCAATCGGTCGAGTTGGCTACGTCGGGCCCCATCTTCGGGCGATCCAACAGGACACCAAGATTGCCGGCTCGGCCGTTACTGTCCTGAGCCATCCGGGCGACAACATCATGATCCATGCCGCTGTCGAGATGTGCCAAGAGGGCGACATCCTCGTCGTCACCAACACGGCTCCATCGACCCACGGAATGTTCGGCGATCTTCTTGCCACCTCGCTCATGGCCCGTGGCGTGCGGGGACTCGTGATGGATGCGGGGGTGCGCGACACGATGGATCTGCGCTCGATGGGCTTCCCGGTCTGGACCCAGCACGTGTCCTGCCAGGGAACCGTGAAGAACACGCCGGGCTCGGTGAACGTGCCCATCGTGCTCGGCGGTATCACGGTGCAGCCCGGCGATGTCATCTGCGCCGACGATGACGGCGTCGTCGTTGTGGCAAGGCAGGAGGCGGCCGAGGCCGTCAAGCTGTCGCAGGCCCGGCTCGAGAAAGAGGAGAACATGCGTCAGATTCTCGAAAGCGGCCAGCTCGGTGTCGACGTCTACGGCCTTCGTGACAAGCTGATCGAGATGGGTGTCGAGTACGTCGACTGACGTGCTCAGTCCACCCAGGCCCGCAGCGCTTCTTGGACCGATGCGAGATGGTCGTGCATCGCGGCTTCAGCCGCGTCGCCGTCGCCGTCAACGATCGCTTGCACAATGGCCTCGTGCTGCGGCAGCGAGACCGACGATCGGCCGGGAACTCTGGACAGCTGAAACTCCTGTTGCGCACCACGGTGGCGGAGGTTGGCGACTAATTCGCTCGCAATCGAATGCCTTGCGATCTCGCGAACTCGACGGTGGAAAACCCGGTTGAGTTCGGAATAGGTCGGTCGATCATCGGTCTCGACCGCAATCCGCATGGACTCGGCGATCGCCTGGAGCTCGGTTCGTTCTGCGTCGTCGGCCCGTTCAGCGGCAAAACGGGCCAGAAGTCCTTCGAGCACGGCGCGAGACTGTGCGATCTCGATCGCCGCTTCGATCGGTACCTGGCGCACGGTGGCACCGCGGTTGGTTTCGTGGACGACCAAGCCCTCGGCACTGAGCTCCACGATCGCCGATCGAATCGCAGCTCGCCCGACCTCGTACCGCTCGGCGAGCTGGACCTCGACCAGGCGGACGCCTGGCAGGAAGTGGCCGGAAAGGATGTCATCCCGAAGAAGTTGTGTTGCCTCAGTCATACCGGGACAATCCTGGCAGCTGGATCGGCGTTTCGTGCCCGTCGCGTGATCAGCCGAAGTCGTAGAGCGTTTCTGGATTGGTGACCAAAACCTGATGGCGTTGCGCCTCATCAGGGATGAGGTTGACGAGAAGGTCGACGAGGTCACCATCGTCGGGCATGTGGCGGACGTTGGGGTGGGGCCAGTCGGTTCCCCACAGCACTCGGTCAGGTGCCGCCGCCACCAGCGCTTGGGCAAAGGGCACGACATCTTCGTACGGCGGTGGGC
>ENA-ORXM01004741-ORXM01004741.1-marine-metagenome-genome-assembly--contig:-NODE-4741-length-11567-cov-8.291906_pt1 | contig 11567 bp, 10 predicted proteins | sample MGYA00237867_ERZ511480 | MGnify/ENA primary metagenome ERZ511480 (study PRJEB26309, sample SAMN06266103) | marine metagenome | isolation source: Algal blade | place: United Kingdom:Sidmouth, United... | reverse complement strand
GCCTACGTTTTTTGCCTTGATCCATTTTGAACAATTCTAAATCCTTTTCCGTCATCTAAAAATAGAAATGGTATTAGTGTCTTTACTCGCACGCTGGTGGTATAATGCTTATTTATTTTACTCTAAAGCTAGGGATATGTAGTTTAGCAAAGTTTCATCATCAGCGTAGTTGGATATGGTATAATTAGCTCTCTCGAAAGGAATCAGTTTATGCCTCTTTGTTTAATACTATATGAGCATCTGAGCTAGCACCATTTTCTATTTTTTTAAAACAACAATGTATAAAATTTTACAACTGTGCACCTGCAAAAGCTAGGGTCTTCTCATGATGTTCTCTTGAAGGTTTGAAGACCATCTCTTTCTGAAAAATGCAAGCAAAGGCTTTTCCGTTTACCTTAAGACAGGTTGTACTAAACATCTGGCCCAATTCAGCATCTCCCATACCTTCCCCTATATCGGTAAATAATTTCTTTTCTTTCGTCATAATTTGGCTCACAATGGTGCTAAATTTTTGATGATTATTTTACTATATGCCTGTCCATTGTGCAGTTGTATTTGCAGAAAAACCGTTCCTGAAGGAATGGCAGACAAGTCTATCCTGCTTGTACCAACGTCCGCGGTTTTCTCATTTAAAGTAACTGATAAGAAGGCACTCCACTAAATTTTTAGTATTATTCCTAAGAAAATTATGTAGTGCAGAAAAAGAGTTAAAAAATCACAAAGATGAATCATCCAAGCGATTCTTATCAAACATGAATTATTGTTTTACCTAGCTAAGTAACCTCCATCTATAGGGTAATAGGTTCCTGTAGCAAACGATGCCTTATCGCTACTCAGCCACAATACTAGCTCCGCCACTTCCTTTGCTTCCCCCATTCTACCGATTGGATGCATAGCTGCGATTTGCTCACTTTGTTCTTTGTCTAGATTATCTTCTAGAAGCGGCGTCTTGATAAAACCTGGACCAACGGCGTTGACCCTGATGCCTTGCTTACTGTATTCTAGACCTGCATTCTGTGTCAGTCCGATCACGCCGTGCTTAGCTGCAACGTAGGCAGAACTTGTTTCGAATCCCACCTTAGCTAGTATGGATGCAATGTTGACTATGGCTCCACCACCAGCTTTCAGTAATTCAGGAATTTGATATCTCATCCCATAAAAGACGCCATTGAGATTGATCCGGATCACCTTATTCCATTCTGTTGGGCTCAGCTCTCCGATCAGTGCTGGTTTGCCACCAATGCCTGCATTGTTGCACGCTATATGTAGGGCTTTGTATTTCTTTATGATAAATTCTACTGTAGCTTTGCTATCAGAAGGTTTACCCACATCGGCTTTGAAGAAGGATGCCTCTCCTCCTTTCTTTTTAATTTCTCTAACTATTTTATTTCCTCCTTTTTCGTCTATGTCTGTGATGACCACTTTGGCCCCCTCGTTACTATATGCATGCGCAATCGCTGCACCAATTCCTGAAGATCCACCTGTGACAAGTGCGACTTTATTTTTTAAGATTTTCATATTTGTGATGTTATATTTAATAAGAATGATGCAGTCCTATCACAGCCAATACTTACTAATCAGTAGGTACAGCCATGTAGCTACACAGATACTTTACTACTTCATTGTAAAATTGTTCTGTCGATAATGAGAAATCTATCAACGGCAGTAGAGCGACGAGTGGATCCAGGAAGCATTGTTTGACAGTCACAACATTGTCCACTCCCTAATATAGCATCGTATAATTTACCATGTTTTGATTCCCTAAGACTGGCAAGAAAGGTACCTCCTGTAGATGTTCCGGCAGAAAGATTTTCTGATTGATTCAAATCTAAATCTCCTACTGTCCCAAAAAATATTTTTTGGATCGGCCGTGTGATCTAGCTGAAACTGATCTGTATGTTTTACCTTTTGCCATTGTTGTATTTAAGTACATCATAAAAATACTCGTCAGACTCAAAAATGATATCATGTTGCTTCGCAAATGTAGCGGCGCCTTCTCCAATGAGTAAAATCTGATCAGAATGTTGTAATACTTTATTAGCTAAAATGATAGGGTTTTTGACATTTCTAACCGCGGCGCTAGCATCACCTTGTAAGGATTTCCCCTCCATGATACTTGCAAGTTTCTTCATCAGCGCGGTTGTATATAGTATACTTAGCTCTCTTGATAGGAATCAGTTTAAGCCTCATTGATTAATATTCTTTGTGCAACTGGTCAGGTATGATTATCTGTTATTTTAAGAAAGTAACATATAAAATTATACAACTCAATAAACTAAAAAATGTAGTAGGTTACCCTTACAGTAACCTACTACATACATATCCTATATTTAGACTTACTTTTTAAATCTATACAATGCACTAGCACCTCCTAGAATTTTATTCTGATCATCGATTTGGTATACCGAAAGAAAAAATTCTTGGCCCTCATCTATATCCTCAGGGAACTGTAATTCAACACTTAAAGGATGAATCGTTCTAGGTTCTATTTTGAATTGACAAAGGGTCTTTTTGGTATCTAATTCTAAATAGCTTACATCACCTTGCTTATATAGTTTTCCTCCCTCATTGTGTATTAGGTCTAACTTTTTGTTTTTAGATTTATCACAAAATAGATAAATAACGGAGCCTTTTTCTAAATCCAATTTGGCGTCGCATCCTCCGACTCGAGCACCTATACAAGATCTTTTATATATTTCTATTTTACGATCTGCTATATCTTCCTCTAGTTCATTAAATTTTATTCTAGGAAAGAGCTGGTCATTTTCATCTATTTTTAGACGCATTTTTAATCCATCAGGTATATTTCTTGTAGAAATGGCAAGTCTTATATCTCTTTGATTTTTAAACAAGCTTCCCACAACAAACGGAAATGAAAGTAACGCACTCGAAAAAACATCTATTACAGATAAATTTCTCTGAGCAAAATTATTTTTTCGTAAAACTATATTCCCAAAAGAAAGGTCTGAACTTTGATAAGCAAAATCATTATCTGAAACGACCTCAGCTAGAAGACATGGATGCCATGGATTAGAATTTTGCCATCCCCATAAATCTTCTACTTGTGCAGCTGATACTGAGAATTTTGCAATTTCAGTTCCTCCTGCAGGAATACTAGCAAAATTGTTAATTAAGGATGTTGGATTAACATGCATACCGTCTATTAGTGTCCAATCATTTGGGTATACAAATTGTAGTCCAACGTAAGGTGTTATTCTAATATTTACAGAAACATTTCTTGCATCATTAGGTCCATTATTTGTTACCCTGACGTAGATAAAATTAGTTTGTCCTCTTTCTACATGTTTTGACTGAGAGGGATTTGATGGATTAAATACATTATCGTCAGTGATCCTTACTACAATATCAGAAAAACTCCAGAAATTTCCTCCTGGAGGAGTCGACGCTTCTGTCCCATCATCTCCTGACCAATCTTTGATCATCGTATCTGCAAAATCTAAAGCCTGAAATATATCAACTCTTCCATATCCCATTTCTTGATTACGAGTACCATTAGAGAAATTTGAATCTTCTGCATAGGCTATGGATCCTACTTTTGCTGCTGTCTTCTCTAGGATAGATCTTACTTGGGCAGCTGTAATTCCTGGATACTGACTATAGATTAATGCAACAGCTCCTGCAACTAAGGGCGTCGCTGAAGATGTACCATTAAAAGTCTGAAAATAATTCCCCGCTAATCCACCCGATGGATTATATCCCTGATTTCCTTGTATATCTGTAGTCGGGATTAATACTCCAGGTGCAACTACAGAAACACCAGTAGTTATACCATTGTATACTATATCTCCGTAATCTGCACCCCACCAAGTTTCTCCATCAGGAGTAGTCGGCGATTTTCTATTATCATCTGTAGAGGATGCTCCACATGCAATAACATTACTATTTCTGGAAGGATAACTTATGGTCGTTGAGTTACCATTTCCGGTAGCAGCACACAAGGTCACCTCAGATCCTATTGCATTCGCAATTTCAGTATCTACAAGAGCAGACGCTCCTATGCTAAAACTCATACTTATAACGGAAGCTCCTTGTGCTACACTCCAATTAATACCATTAGCGATTTCCAAATTAGAAAATGTACTTATAGCAACAGGTAATACTCTACAGTTTCCTGCAATCCCTGTAACCCCTAGATTATTATTAAACGCTGCGGAGACAATTCCAGCGCAACAAGTACCGTGACCAGTATTAGATCCAAAAGGATTAGGACTTCCATTAGACACCATATCGCCAAGATCGATGCCAGGACCTAGAATATTTAAATCAGGATGCGTCAGATCTACGCCAGAATCGATAACAGAAATCAATACCGTATTTGCACCTGTTGTAATATCCCAAGCTGTAGGAGCCTGAATCTGATTCATGTTCCATTGGTTTACGAAAAGCGGATCATTAGGAATAACACAGAAATCTCTAAAAAGCGGTATTTTCTCATATTCGTATGTACGCTTTTTAAATCTAAATTTGTCTACAATATTAAACGATTTCTCTCCTTCTAATTTATAAACATTGTGCTTTGAAAGATACTTAGATCTTCTTTCATCTAGAATAATTTTAGATTCCTTAAGTCTACTCTGAATTTTCTTATTGTTAGCCATCTCTTTATCTAGAATAATCACGTTAGGACTAATAGAATATACTCTAGCGACTTCGTCTTCATTTTCCTGAACATAGTAGACTGGACCTATCCAATCTATTTTTCTCTTTAAATTCTTGGTCAAAGCTTCATAACTCTCTTGAGTTATTTCTTTTCCATTTTTGGCCTTAATCCAAAATCTTCTATCGGAATTATTTACTTCAAGTCTAAGCCGAGAGGACTGTTCTTTTTGGTTGTAAATCAATAGATCTAATTCTGAAAGTAATTTGTTAACTTCCTTTATTTCTTGTTCCTTTTTAAAAACTAATAGCAACATAGAAGGTAACAGGAAGGCTCCTTCCTCTTTGAGAGATTTGGGGTAATTTTTCATAATTATTTTTTGAGGTTATTAAAAATTATATTTGATTTTAAAACATTATAAATATGTCAATGTAAAACCGAGCAAATATTTTACGACTTTAAATATGTATTCAATTGGAATTCTTTTATTAAGCGTTACTCATTAAACGTACTGCAGTATTGTGATTCTCTATATCACACGCAACGATCAAGTAGTCATTTACCTTAATAGGAATGAAAATATAGCAGTAAAAATTTTCCATTTTATCAACACTGCTACACCACAAAATTTTGAGAATATGTAAAAGATAAATCTTTACAAATACACAGAGTATAGTTGTTGCTGTTAGATCAATATACCATGACAGAAGTATTCCCAGTTCCAGATCGCGTATATAATCTTAATCTTACAGAATATTTTCTATCCTTTACAAGCTTAATTTTTATATAAGAATTGAAATCGGTCCCACTATCATCATCTCCAGAAAGGTATAATTCATTAGAACCATCTACTTCAAAAAGAACCATTACTGTATCCATCTGTCCGAAAGTTCTAAACTCAAAATCTCCTGTCCACGGAGCCTTAAAAGTATAATTGACTTGTTCAGCTGGATTTATTTTTATCATCTCTGTTTTATATAGATGCAACTCTTGCGTATTGTCATCCTCCAGGGGAGGGTAAAATTTCTTCACCCATGCTTTATCTCTTGCTGATAGTCCCGGCTGTGGTGATATGCCACTAGAGAGTTCTGGTGGAGCCTGTATCCATGAACCAGGCATAGGATACATCATTATAGAGTTTTGGTCTATAGTAGATCCTTCGATTTCAGTTACTGCTTTCGCGTCTAGGACATTGTGACGAATCGTAGATATCGACCAGCTATTAGGCGGTCCACTTAAGTCTGATATAACTTGTTGCTCATCCCAAATGATACCTGCATTCGGATTCTGATGTTCGTGTGGAAATCCTAGAGCGTGTCCGATTTCATGAAGAATTGTATCCTGATCGTTTATTATATCCCACCCAAAATTCATAGTCCTTTGATTCTTAGGTATCTCCCATAGATCACGTCCTACATAAGACCAAGAACCATCTCCTGCTTCGAATCCAATTCTGATTAACGCATCATCGGCATTGTTTTTTTCATCAAAAGTTAAACCTATTCCTACTTCTTTCCAAGAATTAAATCCATTTCTCACGGCTTCTTTTTCCTCATGACTTCCGCCCATAAAGAAGAATGTCAATTCAGTGCCATTGACCCACTTCTTAGCCAGCAAGATAATCATGCGTTCTACATTTGGCAGGTGACCAGGTCGAATGGGTCTTTGTACAACAACTGGCATAGAGCAAAGATGTACTGGATTATTTTTGTATTCTTTACTATTCTGATTGTTTTTTTTCATAGTTATTTCTTTTTGGGGTTAGATGTCCGATTAAAAATTTTCCTTGCGTATGTTTTCAGTTTTTAGATCATATTTAAGCTTTTTCGAATGCCTCAAAATCCTATTTATATCAATAGGAGATCCCTTGTATATTTACTTTTAATATCTGCACTCCACTCTCAGTTTTAGATTCATTCTCTTTTCAGCGAAAGATGCTTATATATATAAATACATTTTTAAGAAAAATTGCTACCTAGCAATAGAGATATATTTTTAAGAAATTTTTTATACTGAGCTAAAATTCATATGCTAGAAGCATAACCAGTGAGCAATGAACCTCCTAATCTTATATTTAAATAGATAATCAAAAATGGACTAACTCGTAGAAACGCGTCAAGGATAGTAAGTAGATGACGTAGTGGAACGTAGGAATAGTGCGTAGCACCGCAGCGAACGCGGAGTACTGGATAGCCTGCCTCCGAGCGGTTGCTTTTGTGTAAATGCAGGGAGGGACGCCCAGAACAAACTACACTAAATCATCCTTGTAAATCCCTATGAATGTATGCGTCTGATTTTTGCTCGCACGGTACATGCCCTCACAGTTAAATGGCATGTGTATATTACCATGCTTGTCTATGCTTACAACTCCCCCATCCCCGCCAAGATCCAATAGCGTTTTCATAATAGCATGATCTCCCGCTTCTTGTAATGACATGTTTTTGTATTCCATGAGCGCACTTATATCGTAAGCTGTCATAGCTCGCATGATATACTCTCCGCTGCCCGTACAAGAGATTGCACAGGTGCTATTGTTGGCATAATTTCCCGCTCCCATAATAGGACTATCTCCTACTCTTCCATATTTTTTATTGGTCATACCTCCTGTAGATGTTCCGGCAGAAAGATTTCCTAACTGATCCAAAGCTACAGCTCCTACTGTCCCCAAATATTTTTTTGGGTCGGCCGTGTGATCTAGCTGGAACTGATCTGTATCTTTTACCTTTTGCCATTGATTGTATCTAAGTTCATCATAAAAATACTCGTCAGACTCAAAAATGATATCATGTTGCTTAGCAAATGTAGCGGCGCCTTCTCCTATGAGTAAAATATGATCAGAATGTTGTAATACTTTATTAGCTAAGATGATAGGATTTTTGACATTCCTAACCGCGGCGATAGCACCACCTTGTAAGGATTTCCCCTCCATGATACTTGCATCCATTTCGTGCTGTCCTAGTGCGTTAAAAACAGCTCCTTTTCCCGCATTAAATAAAGGGCAATTTTCTAACTCTATAATCGCTTTTTCTACAGCTTCCACAGCACTACCTTCATTTTCTAAAACTTGATAACCAGCATCCAAGGCCTTCGTCAAAGCTGATCGATATGCTGCTTCCTTTTCGGGCGTCATAGTGCTCTTTAGTATCGTTCCTGCTCCACCGTGTATAGCTATTCCATATTTACTCATAGTTAATATTTTTTATTTCAGCATGTAAATTAATAATTTGCTTTACTAATCTCAATATTGAATAGATCTTCTACTACAGAATAGGATAAATGCTCGTAAAAGCCTAGGATCTATCCTTGATCTGTGATTAAGCATACTTTCAGAACAATAAATTTTATACTTTTGGTCGACATGAAAAAAAAACCATTTTCATTATTAGATAGAATTAGGAGTTTCGGATACGCTTTCGAAGGAATAAAAACCCTAATTGTAGAAGAACACAATGCTAGGATACACTTCGTTCTAAGTTGCTTCGTTATAGGTTTGGGTTTTTATTGTAAGATCTCATCCTACGAATGGATAGCCGTATTATTCTGTATTGGATCTGTTTTTTCTCTCGAGGCTATTAATTCTAGCATAGAGCATCTAGCAGATTTCGTGCGTCCAGAAAAACATCCACTGATCAAAAAATCTAAAGACTTAGCCGCTGCGGCTGTTCTATTCGCAGCATTTATATCCATGTTAATTGCTTGTATTATTTTTTTACCAAAAATCTTTTAGAAAGGGTATAATACATTTCATTCTCATATGAGAAAAAATGAATTTTTCTTACTTTTCTTCATGACCTTACTTTTTGTTTTTTTTCCTTTTCATATACTTTTACACCGATAACAAGATGTTTCATTTCCTTAGTTTATTGACCATTACAAAACGATTTATAGAACCTCTTACTCACATACGAACTGTGGTGTAACCAAATGATTAGGTATTTTTCTAAAGCTTATCTATTGGTCATATATATAGTATACGCAACGTAGAAAGTACACCCATTACAATTTATCTACTAGTGAGGTCTACACCCAAAAATTAAGCAAGGTTCTTTGCAAGATTTATTCCTTTAAGTTTATCCAAGTATAAGCAGATGCCTGTGGATGTATGACTATAATTTATTTGTTTTCTAATCTTGCAGCATTATCTTAGATCAAATTTTACAAATGAAAAATTATCTCCATTATATTTTGCTGTCTATGTTTCTTATAACTTCTACTATAACAATAATAGCTCAGGACTGGCCTAATTTACAACGATTCCAGTCAGAAAATGATAGTCTTCACACACTACCGTCCGTGGATAACAGAGTTGTGTTTATGGGCAACTCTATAACGGAAGGCTGGGATCATCACTTACCCGAATTTATGGCTGGAAAGGCCTATGTCAATAGAGGAATCGGAGGACAGACAACGCCGCAGATGTTATGTAGATTCAGACAAGATGTAATAGATCTAAAGCCTCATTCTGTAGTCATCTTAGCGGGAACAAATGATGTAGCAGGAAACACGGGACCTTCCAGTAATAAGATGATCATCGATAACATTATGTCCATGGCAGAGCTTGCTCATGCCCACCATATAAAAGTAATTATCTGCTCTATAGTCCCTGCATATGACTACCCGTGGGCAGAAGGCAAAGAACCTAATATTAGAATTCCAGCAATTAATGCTGAGCTTAAAACTTATGCTGAGAAAAACAAGTTCATATACCTAGATTATTTTAGCAAGATGGAAGATGGTAAGAATGGCTTACAAAAAAAGTATACCTACGACGGTGTCCATCCTGATAAGAAAGGCTACGAAGTGATGGCTAAGCTAACTGAATCGGCGATCAGAAAATCTTTTGAAAAAAAGTAACTATTATAAAAATACAACCATGAAAAATCTATTGCTTTTTTTACTCTTTATTGGATCTTCAACGCTACATGCGCAAGAAGAACCAAAAAATTACGAAGCAGTTTCTAAGATGATTGTCGATTATTACAACCAAGAAGACTTTGATGGAATCTTTAATTTGTATGCGCAGAGCATGAAAGATTATCTGCCTTTAGAAAAGTCTCAAGATTTTTTTAAATCTATCTACGGATCAGTTGGTAAAATAGAGACGAGTGAATTTATAGAATTCGAAAATGGCTTAGCGAAATACAAAACCAATTTTGTAAATGGTCTATTTGCTATTAACTTTGCTTTAGATAAGGAGAATAAAATAGTTGGCTTACTGGTAAATGCTTTTGTAGAAAACAAACACCCTGCACCAGAAAGGAACCTAACAAGTATGATCTTACCTTTTCATGGAGAATGGCATGTATTCTGGGGAGGAGATACGGAAGAGGATAATTACCATGTAGTGAGTAAGGCACAGAAGAATGCTTTTGATTTAGTGATCATGGATGAGGATGGAAAATCTTACAAAGGTGAAGGAAAATCTAATGAGGACTTTTATGCATTTGGTGAAGACATAATAGCTCCATGTGATGCTGAAGTTATATTAGCTGTGGACGGCATAAAAGATAATGTTCCAGGAAAAATGAATCCTATCTATGCACTTGGAAATGCAGTAATTCTCAAAACAGATAAGGATGAGTATCTTTATTTTGCACACTTTAAGCAATCTAGTATACAGGTGAAACAAGGTGACCAAGTGAAGCAAGGACAACTACTGGGACACTGTGGTAATTCTGGCAACTCTTCAGAGGCGCACCTCCATTTTCATATCCAGAACATAGAGGATATAAATGAAGCTACCGGTATGAAATGTTATTTTAAGAAAATAAATGTGAGCGGAGAAATTAAAGAAGATTATTCTCCAGTAAAGGGATCGGTTATTAGCAATAAGTAATACAATTTTGATAAGTATTGCTTTACCTCCAAATTGAATACCATATTACGTACCTACGGCACGGACAAATTTTCTGATATCTTAATCTACCGATATTTTATCCCTACGGGATGATACTGAAGACAGATACAAAATAATTATTTTATAAGTAAAACAGATTACTGCAATCCCGCTAGGGATGCTATATGGGTAGAAAAAACATTACACAAATACCTCGTGCCGTAGGTACGGAATATGTTAAAAATTATACTACAGCTCTAAAAATATATTGCTCATTAAAATCCACCTCAAATGCATCTAAGAATTCTGTATATTCTTGAATAAAAGTTTTCTTTCTATGGTGTTCTTTTTGATTTCTAACGTATTCTATGACATCAGAAACTTGAGATTTTCCATATGAAAAAGCGCCGTATCCTTCTTGCCATGAAAACTTACTTTTTAAAAATCCTTTCTCGTTAACCCATCTAGAAGATTCTCTTTTGATTATTTTTAGTAACTCAGATACCGATTGTTTGGGACGCATTCCAAAAAACACATGCAAATGATCGGGCATTCCATTAATTTGCAATAATTTATGTTCATGATTTTGAATAATTCCTGTTATGTATTTATATAATTCATTTTCCCATTCACTACGAATTAAAGATGTTCGATCCTTGACGGCAAAGATTGCTTGAATATGAATTTGAGTATACGTGTTTGCCATGAATAATCTATTTACATTTTATTTTAAATTACATCATAAATGACTAGTTAAAATATTTAAACCCCTTAAATTATAAAATTTTAATCTAGAATAACACATTAAATTCTATTTTAAAAGATAATATTATTTACTAGCAGCACGGACAAATTTTCTGATATCTTAATCTACCTATATTTTATCCCTACGGGATGATCCTGAAGACAGATACACAATAATTATTTGTAGATAAAACAGATTATTGCAATCCCGCTAGGGATGCTATATGGGTAGAAAAAACATTACACAAATACCTCGTGCTGTAGGTACGGAATATATCTACAGATACATTTAATACCAATTCTAGTTTAGAATGACGGTAATTATTTAGTTTGTTCTTCATGTTCCTTCGTTAAAAAGCCTCGCCGAAC
>ENA-ORXM01004740-ORXM01004740.1-marine-metagenome-genome-assembly--contig:-NODE-4740-length-11569-cov-3.690828_pt1 | contig 11569 bp, 10 predicted proteins | sample MGYA00237867_ERZ511480 | MGnify/ENA primary metagenome ERZ511480 (study PRJEB26309, sample SAMN06266103) | marine metagenome | isolation source: Algal blade | place: United Kingdom:Sidmouth, United... | reverse complement strand
TGCCTTTGGTGAGGCCTTGAAAGATGATTTCTTGCACTATATGTTACAGGTTAAGAAAAATGCAGAAGCTATGGCTGCCGCTTTTGTTGCCAAAGACTATCATATTATTTCCGGTGGAACCGATAATCACATGATGCTGATAGACCTCAGAAATAAAAATATTACGGGTAAAGATGCCGAAAAGGTCTTGGTAAAAGCGGACATTACCGCGAACAAGAACATGGTGCCTTTCGACGATAAATCTCCTTTTGTTACTTCAGGAATCCGTTTTGGAACCGCAGCTATTACAACTAGAGGTCTCAGAGAGGCAGACATGTCGACCATTGTAGATTTAATCGATGAAGTTTTGACAAATTCAGAAGATATCGAGAAGGTTCAAGGTATAAAGAAGAAAGTGAACGCTTTAATGCAGGGGCGTAATTTATTTATGTACGGAATTTAACTCCAAGGAAACGCATATTTGCAGAAATCTAGGGACTTTTTGGTTGAAAACCGAAATAAATTTTTAGAAGCCTCGAAATCAATATAAATCCCATCCCCCTTCATTGAAAATAATGAATTATAGGGGGGATTGATTTTTTGGGGATGGGCAATATCCCTTGGCATAAGCCAAAAATGTTTTGGTCAGTGTCAGTGGTTAAGCATAAAAAGGTCACCGTTTTCTATATGTGATTCTTTGAGGTTATAGATAACTGCGTCATCCTCTGATTCGAAGTAAAGGCCCCAGTATCTATAATAGTCTTTCTTAGTATGGTTGTTGCCAGCCTCAATATTTCTTAGAAGGATATCTTTTTCTTGGTTGCATTCTTCAAAAATAGGAACATAAATTTCGTAGGGAGTCTCTGTCAGGCTTTTACTAAAATGTACATAGTGTTTACCCATTTCCCTGAAAATGTCGTCAAATTGTTCAGGAATACTTCTATTATAAATTTTGTTCACTATTACCCGGGTGTCTTTAAACGCGAAAGACAACTCTTCGATATCGATTTTTACATGATTTTCATCTCTCAATTGCTTCAACACGTTTTTAAAAGAGGATTTACCCTGCAAAAAATTACCCCATGTTCCTTTATTAAAATGAAACAACATCTCAACAAGACTCATGTTGCAGTTCAGTTCAATCGCAAGATTAGACCCCGTGTGATTAGCGCTACAATTGCGAACAACGACTTCTGAAAAAAAGTATTTTTCTAAACTTTTTCCAAAGTTTTCCACCCCTTTTAGTCGTAAATTATTATTATAATCTTCGGGCGGATTATTCTTGAAGCTATCCAAATATAATGGCATAAAATGTATTAGGTATAGAGCGGTTCAATAGACATACAAAAGTAAACGCGCCTTTCATTTATTGAGCAAAGAAAAACCCCAATTTTTATGGGGTTTTTCTTAGTTATTATAGTTGTATAGATATAACTTATTTAAAATCAATAGTTTAGATTATATTTGATGCTGCTTGCTGTTATTTTAAACCCTTAATTGTTCGGTAAGCTTTTTCGAAAAATGGGTAATCAACTAGAATCGAGATGTTTCAAAACGGTTTCTTAGTGTCTGGCACCTTACTTTTAGAATTTTAGACCTTATTCTGAAATAGATTGGAATATTTAGAACAGTGCATTAGTATGCAGTAATTTAAACTCAGTATAGCGCTTCATGCCTTGGTAGTAAAGTGGTCTTACATCTTTTGGGGCGGACTATTGATTTTAAATGAAACCTCGCTTTCTTGCTTCTTCGATTAATGCAAAGTCGTTACCGCTTTCTACGCCTAAAATAATTTTTAGCTGGCGTTTTCTATTTTCTACTGTTGTACTGGCGGCAGCAACTGTTTTTGAAATATCTTTAGTTTTGGTACCGATAGATAATAGATATAGTATTTTTTTATCACGCTCATCGATCTGGTCTTCATTGGCCATTTTTCTACGTATGGCCTGTAGTGCGGCCGCGGTGTAGTATGGCGGTTTGTCTAGAACCGTTTTTACCATATCTTGTAAAGTTCTTTCATCAACTTCTGACTTTACCATATAACCGTCGGGATTTACCGTCTTAAGAATATTATTGATACGGTAGCTATCACTAAAAGAGGAAAGAAAGACAATTTTTGAGCTCGGCGAGATTTTCTTGGCCAATAAACCCAGGTCTTCTCCACCTCGCTCTTCTTTTGCACTTTCGGGAAACATTGAGATATCCAATAAAATTATATCGTAAGGTAGGCGTTTTGAAGAGCTTTCGATTTCTGCCTTGCCTAATTCATACCCAGGTGCGGTATTTACAAGTACACTATAATTCTCGAATTTAGTTGCTTCAATGGTGTATTTGTAACCCAAAACTATCATTTCATGATCATCGATGGCAAGTATGCGTATCAAATCGCTCATAGCTTTCTTTTCTTCCTATTTATACTTCTTTTAAAAGCATTTGATGCTCTTCGGGATTGGTGCCATTATCTTTAGTGCAAACTAGCGGTATGATAAAGTTTATTGTAGTTCCTTTGCCAAGTGCACTTTTAATATTCCATTCGCCATTTAGCTTATCTATACGAGATGTAATATTACGCATTCCGATGCCCTTTTTTCCCGTGTTGGTTTTAAAACCTTTGCCGTCATCGGCGACAGAGATGTTTAGTCCATTTTTTTCAATACCTAAATTAACGGCCACGTTTTCGCATTTGGCATGTTTCACGCAGTTTTGTAAACTTTCTTGAATCATTCGGTACACATTGATTTTGGTTTCGCCGTTTAGGCCGTCCCAATCGAATGTTTCTTCATATTTGAACGAATAATCGAAATTTCCGGTGTTTTGTACCGTTTTAAAGAGGTCTTCAAGAGAATTTATAAAATTATGTATTTTTTGATAAGCGGCATGACTCAATTCGTGTGAAATTGCACGTACTTCTTTTTCAACATCTTGCAGCGCATCGATTGCTTTTTTGCGCTGTATCTCGGCATCGGTATCACTCTTCTTGTTGAGCCCGGTCAGCACCATACGGGCACCGAGCATTTTGCCTAGCACACCGTCGTGCAGTTCTTCCGAAATACGTTTTTGTTCTGATTTCTTACCTTCTTCGACTTTTTCGTTTTGGGCAAGCATTAAATTAAAAATTTCTTGATTTGCGGCCTGTTGTTCTTGTTGAAAGCGTAATTTTTGGTTTTTAGACCGTTGATCTACGATAAAATAAGACATTAAACCTAATAATAGTACCGCGACCGCAATACTTGTCCATAATTGTTTCTCACGTTCGAGCAATTCATTCTCGGCGATAAATTCGTCGGTCTCGAAACGTATACGGGCAAATTTATTTCTTACTTGGCGTTCTTCTTGTTGCAGGCTATCACTAAGGGCAATATATTCTCGATTATAGGCAATCGATTTTTCGGGCTCCAACTTGACCAAAAGTTGTAAGGTCTGCAAAACCCTATCGTTGTTGCTCGCCCTTTCGGCATATTCGCGCGCCTGTTCGGCATATATCAAAGCTTGTACCGTATCTTTTCTGTCCAAATAAAATTCTGCAAGGTTGTAATAACTTTTTGAGGTACCGGTAACATGTCCAATGCTATCAAATACTTCAATCGCCTTTTCAAATTGCCCCACCAGACCTTGCTTATCACCTGTTTTAAGTTTGGCATAGGCAAGATTATTCAAAACCAGGGCATAAAGTTTAGGATTATTTTCATGCAAGCCCGGATCTTGCAATACTTGCTGAAAATAGGAAATGGCTTCTTTATATTTACCTTGCTCTTGATATACCGATCCAATGTTATTTTTTAGTGTTAAATCGAAACTGTTTTCTTTTTCTATTTTTTTTTGATAGTCTAGGGCGGTGTTGTAATATTCAAGGGCCCTATCATATTCCTTTAAATCACTTGTGACCGAGGCTAAATTATTATAGCAGCTATATAACTGTTTGTATTTATTTAAGGGTTTTAAAACTTCGATGGCCCTTATCGTATTTATTTCGCTACCGGTATTATCCTTAACATCCGCCTGAGAAACGGCCATATTGTATAGCATTTTTCCCGATTCTAGGTCTTTTCCTAAAGCACTGTAGAGTTTTTCGGCAAAAGAGAAATGATAGTACGAACTGTCTAAGACAACTTTTTTTCTATAAAACTGGGCAAGGTCCCAATGGGCTTCAGCTTGCTTGACGGAATCACCAATTTTTTGGGCGAGCCTCAAGGTCTCCGCATTTGTTCCCCGAAAGCCCGACACATCCGGTGTAGAAAGATATGCTAGAGATAGGTTTGAATAATAGTTCAGTTTTAAAGAATCGTTCTCTATTCGGGCCGCTACAGCTTTTGCCTTTTTCAGTTGTTGCAGTCTAGATTCGACATCTAAGGTTTTGTTTCTACCCGCTCTAATCCATTGGTTGACAGAATCGACAACGCTCGCTTCAAGTTCATTTGCGGTATCGTTCGAATTGGTATTGCACGAAAGTGAGGAAAGTAGCAAAAAGGCTACTAGCAATAATATCGAATATGTCTTGTGGGTGCGGTACATGTTGTTTGGTGAATACAAGGTATAAAAAAAGCCTTAAAATCAGTATTTAAGGCTTTATATTTATTTTAGATTTTAATGTTTAATCCTCATCTCTACCTTCGGTTTCATGCTGTTCATCATCTCTTGAGGCATCAACATTTATATCATATAAGGCATCAGTTGTTTCTACTCTGCTGTCGTCTTCACAAGAGGTGAACATTGCGATTGTCATTACCAATACTGCGAAAATACTTACTGCTTTTTTCATTCTTAAAATGTTTAGGGGTTATTGTTTGTTTTTCTTACAGCTAAACTACAACGCTGCGTAGGTAAAACGGGGGGATAAAAAAGGACAGTAGTAAACACACCCAGTCTGTGAGTATTCGACAGGGCTCTACGAGTATTCTATCAATTAAGGGTAGGAATTGCGTTTTTTGACAGTAATTGCTTTAGCCCATCGATATTCTCGCGGTATGATTTCGAGAAGGGCAGTTGCAATTTGTTCTGACTAAGCGTACAGATAGACTTGCCGTAGCTTATACGCGATATGTAATGGGTATTGACAATATAACTCTGATGAATTCGGACAAAGTTTTTCGGTAACTGATTTTCGAAAGTCTTTAACGTTTTGAAAGCATTATTTATTGTACCATCCTTCATAATGAATTCAGTAGCGTTACTATCGGCCTGCAAATACAGAATATTGTCGGTGTTGATGTATTGAAAATCACGATAGGATTTTAGACAAAGGGTTTGTGGTTCTGCTTTGGCGGGAATCTGTTTTTTTAGTCGCAGCAATGATTTTCGAATATCGAACTCATTGTAAGGCATGAGCCAGTAATCGAAAAAACCGTTTTTAATCGCGTCATAAGCGTGGTGCTTGTCTTTGGAAATACCGATTATTACGGGAATATCACTTACATATTGATGTAGCTCTACGACCATACTAAAATACTCGCGGGCATTTTCGTTTAAGTTGACGAAGACAATGTCGGGCGAATACTTTAGAATGGAATTAATACCTTCTGAACTATCTTGAGCTAATGCCGAACAGGAAAAATCACCATATTCCGCAAGATAATGCTGTAATTGCAGATTAGAGGTTGCATCAGAATCTATTATGGTATAACTGTATTCCAAGACCAGATTAATTTTAATGCAAATTATTAAGAGTAAGATACATACGAACAAAGATATTCCCCACAATATTTGGGGTTTTTATCCGTAATTTACTGACAATGAACTATTTTGAAGGAAAATTCTTTCTATTTTTAGAGTATTTAATATATTTTAACAATATCAAACAAAATGAGCGAAGAATTATTGTCGGAAAACTAAACTAAATTCTGATACTTAAACCTTTCTCGCAGCGATAAAAATTGAATAGGTTTTTTATGTTCGAAAACATAATTTTGAGTTATTAAGGATGGCCAGATATGACATAGAACCCATTATTCAATAGGTTATCTGTGGTAACCGTTATAAAGTTAAGCTTTAGCATTCAATCGTTCACAGAAAACTCAAAAGCTCCTATATCTGGAGACTTCGTACGATCTCTGCCAAGAATATCCAGCGGTACGACGAGAGCGGACTCCACGTCGGCATTATCCACGGCCTGCTAAGTAGGGGACAGGCGAAAATTATTTTTACTGCTATTTTCAAAGACGGCTTCTTCAATAAACAGATTCTTCCGATAGCTATCTAAATTATCGAAATCGTATGGTGGATTCATTGTCGAAGTATCCCCAGCAAACTTGATTAGGCAATTACCGAAGAAGTAGTCAAACGTATTGGAACTCGTTTCGTCAAGTGAAAGTTCAATACTACCATTACCATCGATAATGCAGTTAATAAAATCCGCTTTTATCAAATCTGCGCTATCTTCATTATTCGACGAATTATTTTTTTTTGTATCGATTGCCAAAGCTGCGCCGGTTCTGAAGCTATCGACCCAGTAATTTGCTATTGTGGCATGAACGAACGAGTAGTCACCGCCAAAATTACAGTAGAGCGAGCCACTGCCCGCGTTACCTAAAACCATGTTCTCTGCTTCAATGGCCGCCGATATTCCCCAAAGATTGTAGATCGCGCTATTATAGATTTGCGAATTTATGATGCGCAATGTAGGGTCTTGTAAATTTCCATCACCTTCAACACGCAGACCAATAGTGGCATTCTTAAGTGTTAGATGTTCGATACTATTTTCAATGCTTCCGGAAGCTATGCGAATACCGCCCCATTGACCCGAAACGTTTCCGAGTTCAGGTTCCAGTCTGTCGCCCTCGAAAATCACCTCTTTCTCTAAAGCCAGCGAATCTGTACTTAGTTGGCCATTGATTTGTATTTTACCCCGGGATTGCACTAAAATGCCTGAATTTTCATGAAAATGAATGCGTGCACCAGCCGCAATGGTCAGCACCTTATTTTCTGAAACTACGGCGTAACCATAAATAACATAGGGTATTTCGTCGGTGAAAGCCAGTTCATCGGCTTCAAGTTCAAAGCCCTCGACAAAAATTTCTTCCGCATTGGCATTCAATCCTAATGATATCATTTCGGGAGTGCTCCCTGCCGTTTTTGAAGGAAAAAGAAAAACGACATCTCTGACCAAGGTGACCAACGTTATTTCTTGTAAGTTGTCACCTCGGTCAAATTGCAATTCATCGGTATATAAAAATTCGTTCATCTCCGAGCCGGAAACATCAATGGTTGTTTCTATGAAAATAAAAAGGCTGTCTTTTGCCATAAGGGGAACATCGGTGAACGACTTTCCGGCAACGCCGTCGACATTCAAACGGTAACCGCTGTTGTCACCTCTGGCTAAACGTATTTCAGGTATTGAAATATCCTCTTTTGAACGATTATAAACTTTTAAAGCATATGTGCTACTTCCGATATTGGAAAATATGGTGTCGAGAAATACCGTATCCTTTGAGAATTCTAATTTTCCGTTACTTGCAGCATATTCAAAGTCTTTTCTGCAGGAGATTCCTGAAATAACAAAAATAAAAAGCAAAATGATGATTTGGTAGAAACGCATTTTTGGTTCTTTTAAGATTTCTATAGGCTAATAAAAAACAAACTCGAAACCCGGAAACCAGAAACTTTTTAAATTTTTACGCGATAGTGGAGATTAAAAAAGAGGCTTGGCTCGAAATATTATTTTTCTTACTTCCGAATAGGTTGTGGGCTTGCCCCGAGAGTGTTTATTACAAGAACACGTCTCTAATCTCCTCTGATATACGAATGGGCTTCAACGTATTTTCGTTCAAAAGGCACCATTCTGTACTTGAACGCAACAACAACTGGCCAGTTTGCTCATTGAACATCTCTACAACCCGCACGGAAGTTGCCCCTCGACTTTTTGCAATATGGGTCTGCATGTTAATTACATTACCCAATTTAGCGGCATTCTTGTAGGCTATATGGTGCGTCAATACGACCCAAATAATACCGTTCCGTATTTTTTCGGGTACTACGGTAAGCCAATGTTCTTTTGAGATATCCTGTATCCACTGTACATAACGCACATTGTTTACATGGTCAAGTTCGTCGAGGTCATCTTCCTTTACCGTGATTGTTTTTTGGTATGTTCCCATCTACTTTTTTGCGATCGTTACCTCGAACATTTTATCCCATTCCTTTCCGGTTACGAAAAAAGTCTTGCGTTCAGGGTGGTAGGCAATACCGTTCAAAACATTGTCAGTATCGCTCCAGCTATCATGATGGGTAACCTTTTTGCTCAATCCTCCAAAATTGATGACCCCTTCAATGGCACCGCTGTTGGCATCAATGATCATAACTCCCGAAGTCTGATAAACGTTGGCATAAATTTTTCCATCAACATATTCAAGCTCATTGGCACTATCTTTTATCGACTTGTTCGTTACCGTTTCGATATGGCCTGTTTCCGTTAAGTTATTGGGATCTAAAAACCAAATTTTTTCAGTGCCGTCGCTCTTGAATATTTTTTTGCCATCATTGGTGAGACCCCAACCTTCTTTACTTTGGCCGTACTTAAAGCTACTCGTTTTATTTAAGTTCATATCATAAATGAATCCTGTTCCGCTGCGCCATGTAAGCATATAAATTTTTTCGTTTAAAATGGTCAATCCCTCTCCAAAATAATTGTCCTCTAAATTGACTTGTTTTAAAACTTTTCCCGTTGTAAAATCAACTTTTCGTAGAGATGATCTTTTTTGTTTTCCGGTACTTTCATAAAGCGTATCGTTATGAAATTCTAGACCTTGAGTGTAGGCCTTGTTATCGTGTGGAAACTTATTTATAATTTCATAGGTATAGATTTCAGGTGCTTCGGATGCTAATAATTTGAAAGTTCTAGTAATTTCTGCGGATGTTTCTTCGTAATCGATTTTCGCCTTTAAAGTCTTTTCTCCCAATGTGGGAATGTTCAATGTAATTTTGCCATCATTGACCAAACGTTCTTCGCCTTCAATGGAATAGGTGACACGGTCAATCGATTTGTCTTTCTTGTTTTTTACGCTTACTGCTATGCTTTGGTTTTGCTGAAAACTTCTAGCGTTACTATCGAACTGTATTTCGAAAAGGGCCGCGGGAGAATTATCACCTCCACAGGCAATAAATAGCATTAGGAAAAGGCTCAGTGGGAAAAACTTCAATATGTTCATCTGTATTCGAATTTATCCATCTGGTTTGATAATGAACTCGTCTTGAGTTTTTTTACCTGCGAATTTCGAACCTGCCTGCAGGTCAGGCAGGTTTTTCACTCTAATTTTACCATTTTTAACTTCCGTAGCCAAAGCTATGCAACCAAAAAATGTCTTCATCTGAGCAAAAAAGCCTTCATTCTAGGTGCCAAACAAAAACTCAAGACGAACTCAATAGTTTTTAAAAGGCAAAAATAGCGAACAAAAACAATTTTGAACAATAAAATTAGAATCTAAAGCAATTGTGAAACTAACAAAAGGCTGCGGATACTCGCTTAAAATTGATTTTCGTGATTTTGTATCTTTCCCTCTCTGTCTGACAGGCGAGTTTTCCCCTTTTCTGGTATTATAATTTTTAACCGTACCTATACTTTGGCAAGCTCGGCACAAGTGGCAATGCTTAGAAATTTTATCTTGACAAAGAGTAAAATAAACTTCTCTAAATTCCCTGAAATTTATATGAAACGATTATATTTGCGATCGGCAAGTCCTACACGACCAGCTCCTGTAGAATCCCCCAGGGTGGGAACGCAGCAAGGGTATACGGTCGTAGCGGTGCGATGTAGGTAGCTTGCCGTTTTTTTGTGCCCTGAATCCTTATAAATCCAATACAATTTTTATTTCATTTTAATACTTATCCGTAAAAACAGGCAACTGATTTCACCAATTTCTAGATTGCTTTCCGCAGACCTATTATATTTGTTAATTTACAAGCAGTATGGAACAAAAGGTCGTACTTATTACAGGTGGTTCTTCGGGTATCGGAAAGTCAATAGGGCTTTACCTCAAATCAAAAGGATTTAAGGTTTACGGTACAACAAGAAATTTAGCGAAACACCCTGATTTTGAAATTTTTGATTTACTTGAATTAGATGTTACGAATTCCGAAAGTATTGCTAAAGCCGTTCAACGAATTATTCAACGAGAGCAGCGATTAGACGTATTAATCAATAACGCTGGGGTAGGAATCACTGGTCCCATAGAAGAAACGCCCGATCAAGAAATTTCAAGGGCCTTCGATACGAACCTATATGGCCCCTTACGAATGGCCAAAGCTGTTCTACCGCAGATGCGCCATCAAAAGACCGGTGTAATCATAAACATAACATCGATTGCCGGTTATATGGGCCTACCGTTCAGAGGGGTGTATTCGGGCACGAAAGCTGCACTCGCAACGATTACCGAGGCCTTGCGAATGGAGGTTAAAGGTTTTGGTATACGCATTAGTATTGTGGCACCAGGCGATTTTACTACAAATATCGCAGCCGGACGTTATCATGCTCCTATGGCTAAGAATTCGCCCTACGCAAAACATTATGGCGATACCCTTAAAATGATAGATGCCGATGTAGATAATGGTGGAGACCCAATTCTCGTGGCGAAAAAGGTATATGAGATTATAGAAAATGAACACCCTAAAGTGCATTATAGGGTAGGTGCGCCATTACAGAAGTTTTCTTCTGTTCTTAAAAATATCCTTCCGGATAAACTATTCGAGAAACTCTTGCTAAAACATTATAAGTTGTAATTTCGTATTTAGGGGGAAAAGATTCTTATTTTCCTAAATCTTTTTTGATAATTTTAATCTTAATAAAACTAAACAGAATGAAATTTTTTATAGACACGGCAAATTTAGATCAGATTCGGGAAGCACAAGAACTAGGTGTACTTGATGGTGTAACCACAAACCCTTCCCTAATGGCCAAGGAGGGTATTACCGGAAGAAATAATATACTAAAACATTATGTAGACATCTGTAATATAGTTGATGGCGATGTTTCTGCCGAAGTTATTTCAACCGATTTCGACGGCATGGTGAAGGAAGGTGAAGAATTGGCCGAGCTACATGATCAAATCGTGGTTAAAGTGCCGATGATAAAAGATGGTGTAAAGGCATTAAAATATTTTACCGATAAAGGCATCAGCACCAATTGTACACTTGTTTTTTCCGCAGGTCAGGCCTTGTTGGCAGCAAAAGCCGGAGCAACATATGTTTCTCCTTTTATTGGTCGACTTGACGACATCTCTACAGATGGACTCAATCTAATCGCGGAAATTCGTCATATTTATGATAATTATGGTTTTGAAACTCAAATTTTGGCCGCATCGATTCGTCATACTATGCACGTTATTGATTGTGCCAAGGTCGGTGCAGATGTAATGACCGGTGGACTTTCATCCATTACAGGGCTTCTTAAACACCCGCTTACGGACATCGGTCTAGCGAAATTTTTGGAAGATTACAAGAAAGGAAACTAAAAGGGCGATTTTGTCGTTTTAGATACAATAATGAACGGGGATACATTAAAGATGTATCCCTTTTTTTATATCAGAAAGACCCGTAAACATTGGCAAAAGCATCTACTATAACTTCGTTTTCCGTTATAATACATTTGTTCAAAGGGTATACG
>ENA-ORXM01004735-ORXM01004735.1-marine-metagenome-genome-assembly--contig:-NODE-4735-length-11577-cov-31.509043_pt1 | contig 11577 bp, 7 predicted proteins | sample MGYA00237867_ERZ511480 | MGnify/ENA primary metagenome ERZ511480 (study PRJEB26309, sample SAMN06266103) | marine metagenome | isolation source: Algal blade | place: United Kingdom:Sidmouth, United... | reverse complement strand
AGTGACTTGCTTTTGAGTATCTCTGTCATGGCCCACAGTGTATTGTCTCCTATGTTTGTTGCTTGTCTTTTGAAGTATGCCGCATCCCATCCTTTTCTCTCTAGGTATCTCAAATGTTTTTCAGGCATGTGATCCGGTAGTGTGGTATAGGCATGACTTCTTCTATCTCGGGTATGTACGGCGATACGCTCAGAACCACAGTATATATGGACATATGAGTTGGTATAGACTAACTGTGTACGTTTGCCTACATAGGTATAAGGGACGCTATATTGATGTCTGTCTTGGCCTAAGATGACGTGGTAGTTCATCTGAACTTTAGCCATGGTCGTCCTTTGTATCTCAAACATCTGTGCAGGTAGTTGTCCCAGGTGTGGTTTTTCATTCTCCATAAAAAGTTCTTCACGACTATGATCTTTGCCTTGTAGTTTTGCTGTGTTCAACTTCTCAATTAATGGTCTGAATGCCTGATTTATCTGTTCTATACTCGTAAAAGTTTCGTCTCGTAATGGCCCAAATATTTTGTTGTATACGATGGCGACATGTCTCTCTACACTCGCTTTGTCCTTGGGCTTTCCTGATCGTGTGGCTTCTATTTCCACTCCATAGTAGCTTGACATCTGGACACATAGTTGATTGAAGGTAGGTTCGTATCTATCTGCCTTTATGACAAAACTCTTCAGATTGTCACTCTGTATGACTTTGGGTAATCCGCCTATGTAAAGCAAAGCAGCATTGATACCATCAATGAAGTCTTCTTGTTTTTGGGATGCCACAGCACAAGCAAAAGTAAAAGCTGAATGTGGCAACGTACATACTAATACTTCGGCATACTTTTCTTCTGCTGTGGCTGTGTCTACATAGGCTATTTTCTTTCCAGTATAGTCTACACTTAGCCTATAAGCAGCTTGGTGATCTAGTTTGATTGTCACTTCTTGTTGCATCCGATAAAGCTTCATCTTTCGACAAAACCTGCTATAACTTAATCCGTCGGGATATGACTCTATATATTCTGACCACAGCAATTGCCTTGTCACGCCTACTTTAGAAAGCTCTTTATGATATTGTGGCAGCAGACTTTGAAGTATTCTATCTCTTCTCAAGTCATTATCAGCTTCAGATTCTTGAGGTAGGAATTCTTGTGATTGATGTTTTTTCTCTACTCCTGAATTGCTCTGATTCTGAGCAGGATGTTTTCTCAAATATGCCTTTACAGTATTTTTTGAAACACCTAAAAGCCGAGCAATTTGCTTGATCGCTTTGCCTTGTTTACTGTACTTGAGGATAAGTTCTCTTTTGTCCATTCTTAGTGGTTTAAATGCCATGTGATTAGATATATTTTTATATCACAATCACTTAATTATCCACTACTAATAAGACTCAATTCGAACCTTTTTATCTTAAGGGGGTCAGCTTGCGCCATTTTACAGAAAGACAGCTTATTTTAAGGCTACTTTATAGGGGGGTCAGCTTGCGCCATTGAGGGGGTCAGCTTAGCGCCATTTAACAATATTAATGGTTAGAAGGAAAATCCAATTTATAAATGTCGATGTACAACTACTCAGTGATGCGGGTGATACATTGTTAAATCCACAAATTAAGTTATACTATGATGGATTAGAGAATACTATTGATATAAGCTCACCAAGAAATATGATGGTTCCAATTCCATTAAATGAAAAAGTAGAAATGCACTTCACAGCCAAGAACCATTTTCCAATGATAAAGCGTTTACTTCTTAGACCTGACAAAGAGGCTACTCAGATCAGAATTCCTTTTAAGAAAATGTCATTAGATTCTACAATGGTCACGAAATTACAATTTGAGGCAGGTAAAAGTGTGTTTCTATCTGGGTCATATAATGAGCTGTACTCATTGGCTTATTCATTGAATCGAAGCGATAGTGTATGCGTAGAATTAAGTGGTCATATTAATAGGCCTAATGAAAAACCAGTCGATGTCTTAAGTGATTATCACAAACTATCAATAGCAAGAAGCAGAGTTGTATTTGAATATTTAGTTAATGAAAGTATAAATAAAGATCGCCTATTAGCAAGGGGTTTTGGTAATAGACATATGGTTTATCCTAAAGCCAAGACCAAGGAGCAATATGTCAAAAATCGCCGAGTTGAAGTTAAGGTAATCTCTTGTGATACCGCTAGTATACTCGTTAATGATTACATTGATGATGATGACTATGAAAGATTCAAAACAGTTGGTCTCCTAGATGACGACATTAACTTTGAAAAAATGATAAATCTAAGCTTCTCAAAGCTCGACCCTGATAAGGCACTGAAAATGAAGTTTAATGTAGAAGATCTAAAAAATGATAAAATACAACTGAGTGATAAGATCAAGGCAGACCTCATGAAACAAGCTAAGTTTCTAAAAGAAAACGGAGATGATGCTAATAAACATTCTTACATGGAATTATTAAAGCAATATAAAGAAAGGGCAAAGAAGTAACGAATATGGTCGAGGTTTCCGCCAAAGGCGGACAGGTTCAACCTCGATCCTATGTACGCATTCCTTATTGCAATAAATGATAATGCGTGCATGGAATCGAGTGCACAGCCCTCGACTATAGTGAGAGCCTACATAATTCGATTTCTGTATATGTTACTATCACTTCTTACTGAGTTTTTATTAATTGATAATTTATTAGATTACAAATCTTTAGAATCAGATTTAAATCAAATTATGAAACACTTTTTATTTTTATGCTTAGCAGTAATTTTTATGCTTAGCAGTAATTTTTATGAATCCTGTAATCGGACAAGTAGAGGGAGAGTCTTAGCCACCACCACCTCCACTACCGCCTCCTTTAAAGGAGAAGGAGATTTATAAAGTAGTAGAAGATATGCCGAGATTTCCTGGTTGTGAAGATATTGACGGTGGTAAACATGCCATTAGGGGATGTGCTGAGAAGAAGTTTATAGATTACATCTATTCTCATCTTGAGTATCCTCTATTAGCTAAAGAAAATAGAATAGAAGGGAAGTGTTATATCCAATTTGTAGTATCAGAAAATGGAGATATCGAAAATGTCAAAATTGTAAGAGATATTGGTTACGGATGTGGAGAAGCAGCCAAAAAAGTTGTTGTAGGTATGACTAATATGCCTCAAAAGTGGATTACTGGAAAGCAAAGAGGTAGACCTGTTGATGTATTGTTTACACTACCTATTGAGTTTAGTATAGAAGGAGTGGATAGGGGTAGAGAATATGATGAAGAGCAAAAAAAGTCAAAAGTTGTTATTATTAGTAGCGAAGCTAATAATGATCAGAATGATAAATTTCATGTCTATAATAACGGGAGCAAAATATTTAAATTAGGAAGTAACGAGTACAAATCAGTTAAGCTGAAAAAGTATAAGAACAATTTATTCGTGTACAATACCAATCATAAAACAGATTCATACAATTTCAACTTACAAATTAATACAGGTCAGACTGCATACTTATCTATAGTTGAGGATGGAGAAAAGGAGAAGAATAAACAATATTATAAGCTCATAGAAATATCTGCTAAAAAAGCTAAAGTCGAAATGGCCAATTTGAAAAACTAATAAGCAAATTTACAGACATGTTATTATTTTAGATGAGCAGTATATGTGAGCTAATTAAAATATCATTGAAAATGCTCAGAATAGAAGTAGAATACATAAAAAAGGTAAAAGAATAGTGATCGTTCTGTTCAATAATGGTGATCACGTCTGTAGATTTAAGACGAAGTTATTACATTGATATACAGAGACTTATATTGTTTTACTATTATTTTATGACATTTAGACACTAATAATATTGTAGTAATGCCCATTCCTTTTAACTTTACGCATTGCAAATAGTCCTTTAATTACATGCCAACTCCCCGGGCATAAAATAAAGATCGATTCATGGGTTGGTTCAAAAGATTTAAAGAAGGTATACAGACGGCAACTAAGAACAAAAAGGAGGCACCTGATGGCTTATGGTATAAATGCAAGAAATGCAACGAAACTATTACTGTTAAGGAACTCAAAGGTAACTTATATATATGCCCAAGATGTGAGTACCATACGCGTATAGGCTCGCATGATTATTTCGATATCATCTTTGATGGCAAATATGAAGTATTGTATAACGAATTAATATCTGAGGATTTTCTGAATTTCAAAGATCTTGTGAACTATGAAGACAGACTCATCAAAGCAAAAGAAAAAACAGATCTCAACGAATCTATAACTGTAGCTGTAGGTAATGTCTCTCGTAAGCCTTTATTGATAGCTGCGATGGATTTTAGTTTTATTGGTGGGTCTATGGGGTCAGTTGTGGGAGAAAAGATATCAAGATCTATAGATCATTGTATTGAGCATAGAATTCCTTTTATGATTATATCTAAGTCAGGAGGCGCTCGTATGATGGAGTCTGCGTTTTCGCTTATGCAGATGGCTAAGACTTCTGCTAAGTTGTCGATGTTAGCGAAAGCTCAGATACCGTACTTTTCATTTCTTACCGATCCTACAACGGGTGGCGTGACAGCATCATTTGCGATGTTAGGGGATATTAATTTCTCAGAGCCTGGAGCATTAATAGGTTTTGCAGGACCGCGTGTTATTAAGGAGACGATTAAGAGAGACTTACCAGAAGGATTTCAAAGTTCGGAGTTTCTAATGGATCATGGATTCTTAGATTTTATAGTACACAGAAAAGTGCTGAAAGAAAGAATCAATGATATGTTACTCTTATTTACCGATCCTCAAGCTGCATAAGAAATACTTTAAATTTTTTACTGAATGGATCACAATGATCTAATAACTTATCTATAAGTTCTGTGCCATATAGAGACATATACTCTAATATATTATCATGCCTTTCTTGGAGTCCATTAGATGGAAAAAACTTGTCAGTAAGCTTATGGATCTTGTTAAGCGAACTCTCTTCTTGTTGCTTCACGTATTTTTTGAGCTTAGATTCTAAATAGTCAAAAGACTTTAAGACTTTGACTTTCTCGGCTTGTGTTGTCTTACCTAAGTTCTTATCTATCGTAATAATCTTGTCCTGAGCCCTTTGAAATAAGGATTCTACCTCACTTCTATATTCATCTAAACTAAAGTCTGGTGCTTCAGATATACTTAAGTATTTTTTTACAAGATCATGTTTTGGTATGAATATATCTTGTATTGATAGATTTACTTTTTCGACTTGCGACTGCATGCGGTCTGACATTATCATCCCTGATGTTCTTCTTATCAGCATAGGGAATGGAAGACTTGCTGCTTGAAACTGCGACTTTCTTTCTAGCCAATACGCTAATTCTCCACCACCTCCTATATAGGCAAGATTGGGCAGTATTAGCTCTTGGAATAGAGGTCTCATTATAACGTTAGGGCTAAATCTCTCTGGGTAATTATCGATTTCTGCTTCTAACTCTTTCTGAGTATACGTTATATTAGTATCTATGACTTTATAATAGTCGCCATCTTTTTCTATTCTGTTTCTGAGTTGATCTTTTTTGTAAAAAAAGTTGATATCCCTGATATGTGTCTGCGGATCGTAACCTAAAGATTTGATTTTATCTTGCGTACTACTTACGAGATCGTAACTAAAGTTCTCGAATATTTCTTTCTTGATAATATCTGTAAAGGCAGACTTAAATCTTGCATTATCCATATTCAATATGACTAAGCCTAATCTATCGAATAGAGCATGGATTACCTTTATACTGAATTCGCCATAGCTATCAGAAGATTGTAGTAATTCCATTGTTGTATCTAAGAAGTCTTTCATCTTAGATTTATTGCCGAGAATCTCCTTAACTTCTGTGATGGATTGATCTACATCGGTTACGGGAAATTGACTTACAGAACCACTGTGATCTGACTTCCATTCTACTTTCTTGCCATATAGGCTCAGGTGATTGATCTCTTCATAATCATGATCTTCTCCACCCATGATAAATACTGGAACGAAATTATAATCAGGATAATCATTAGTCATTCTCTGACAGAGATTGATTGTACTTAGTATCTTAAATGGAACATAGAGTGGTCCTGTCAGTAAACTAGGCTGATGAGCTGTCGTTATCGTGAAAGTATTATTTTCTTTGAGCGAGGTAATCAGAGCTGTTGTCTTATCTGAAGATGGCAGTTCAGCATATTGCTCGGATACTACATCAAAAAGTAAATCTCTATCCGTATCAAATTTTGATCGTTCTTCGATTACACTTTTGAGTGCTGAGTATTCGAAATCATGACTTAAGAAGTCCATAAATTTTTTAGAATTAAGTATGTAATCACGATCTCTTTTAGAGAATTGATTTACTTTTTCTATGTCTATATCAATAACTTTCATATCATTGCTAAAGGTCGCAAATGTAGCTTAAATAGTCAGTAGGAAAGCGTCATTGATAAGACTTATTAGGGGCATAAAAAAAAGAGGCTGTTCTGTAACAACCTCTCTAACAGGGCAATATTTAAAAAATCAGTTAAATCTTTGAATCTCTACCTTGCGGTAGGATTGTACATGTATGATACTTAAAGTGATTCATCCGTTGCCTACGATTTAAATTTAATTTTAGTTTTATATAGAAATTGTCTTAATCTACTGATAATCAATTGAATAAGATTCAAAATAATTATGAAAGATCCTAAGAAATATGAGCTCAGAGGTGTATCTGCATCGAAATCTGATGTACACAAAGCGATAAAAGGGCTCGATAAAGGCTTGTTTCCACTTGCTTTCTGTAAGATTATGCCTGATGTGGTCGCAGGAGACTCTGATTATGTTAATATTATGCATGCTGATACAGCGGGTACGAAGACAAGCTTAGCATATATATACTGGAAGGAGACTGGTGATATGTCCGTATGGGAGGGAATAGCTCAAGATGCCATAGTTATGAATCTGGATGATATGGCATGTGTAGGTGTCGTTAATGATATTCTATTATCAAGTACGATAGGTCGTAATCGTAACCTTATTCCAGGAGAGGTGATATCAGCCATTATATCAGGCGCTAAGAATTTTTTAGGCATGTTAGAAGATAATGGTATTAAGATCCACATGTCCGGTGGTGAGACTGCAGACGTAGGAGACATAGTCAGAACTATAGATGTGGGATATACAACATTCGCAAGATCACATAAGGGTAAGCTCATCATTAATAATCTACAAGATGGTAATGTAATAGTCGGAATTGCAGGCTATGGCCAAAGTACTTATGAGGACAGCTATAATGGAGGGATGGGAAGTAATGGCTTGACATCTGCACGTCATGATGTATTTAGTAAGCAATACTATGACAAGTATCCTGATAGTTTTGATCATCATTCTCCTAAGGAGTTAATCTATTCTGGCAGCCGTTCTCTTACTGAGAAGGTTAATATAGAAGGACAAGAAATCGACTTAGGAAAACTTGTCTTATCACCGACGAGAACTTTTTTACCGCTACTTAAGAAGATCATAGATAACTATAAGAACAACATAACTGGGATTATTCATAACACAGGAGGTGCTCATACCAAGGTCAAGAAATTTGCTCCTAATAAGAAGATCGTCAAGGATAACCTATTGCCCATTCCGGCATTGTTTAATATCATACAGAAAGAATCTGGGACTGACTACTCGGAGATGTTTCAAGTTTTTAATATGGGGACAAGATTAGAGGTCTACACTGATACAGAATCGGCTCAGGGTATAATTGATATCTGTAAGTCATTCAGTATTGATGCCCAGATTGTAGGATACGTTGAGAATGCAGAAAAGTCAGAGGTCATTGTAAAACATGAAGATGTGGAATACTCTTACTAAAGCATTAGCTTTTTTTATTGTCTTTCTTGGCATATGCAATAGTGTTCTACTAACATTATCAGTCATTTCTCCCCATGTTCCTATTGATCAAGGAAGTATTGTTTCTATACTTGGATTATTTTTTCCTATATTTTTTATCGTGCAGATTATTATCACTTCGATTGTGGGATTACTTAAGAGAAAAGTATTCTGGTTTTTATTCTTTATAGTCATAATAAGTTTGCCTTCATTCTCTAAAGTTTATGGATTTAACTTTCTCTCTGGCGGCGATGACAATATTGATAAAGCAGTAACAGTTGCATCTTTTAATATGCAATTTTCAAAACCGATATCGCTGCTTTCTGAAGCCGAAGCCGAAGTGCAAACCGAGAAATTCAAGCAAGAATTAAAAGGTCATAATGACATCGATATTATGTCCGTGCAAGAATATGGATGGAGGAGTAAGGCTATTATAGAATCAACATTAAGATATAAATATACGCATACAATCGAAGGTAAGACTGTCGGTATATTATCTCGCTATCCAATTGTAAATTCTGGATTAGTCGATTTTAAATCTAACATTGCTAACACATGTCTATGGGCTGATATAGTGATTGACGATGATACACTACGATGTTACAGTTTTCATCTGGAGTCTAATCGACATGATGGACATGTACCTGACATGATAACTCAGGATGGACAAGAAACTAAGACCTTATCTATGATGATAGGTATTGTCAAGCACTACACTCAGTTCTCAGTCAAGAGGTTTTCTCAAATTCAGATGATCCTTAATCATGTAAGTAATTGTGATTATCCGATATTACTTTGTGGAGACCTTAATGATACACCACAATCATACAATTACAAGACTCTAATGGGTAATTATAAAGATGCATTTCTTGAAGTCGGTAAGGGTAGTGGTCAGACTATAGAGTCACGCGTGCCATTATTAAGAATAGATTTCATCTTAGGAAGTAGCGATATTAATTTTATAGATTATAAATGTGATGCTTCATTATATTCAGATCATTACATGATTAAATCTGCATTTGTAATAGGGCGCTAAAATTAACGGAGTAATGTAATCGTGCCGCTGTAGATCTCTTCTTTAACTTCTCCTATAAATTTTACTTTTATAAAATAGACATAGACGCCTTGGTCAATTACTTCACCATTATAAGAGCCGTCCCAGCCTAACTCTGGTGTATTTACTTCGTAGTTTTCTGCAGCAATAAATATTAATTCTCCCCATCTATCGTAGATATTAAATGCGGTTATGGATTCTACAAATTCGTCTGAACCGATATAGAAATACTTATCATCTAAGTTCGCTGGACTAAATGTTGTTGGGATATAAATACGCTGGGGGATGACTTCATTAATTGTGACGCAATCATTACTTAGACAATCATTAGTATCTATAACTTCTATGCAGATAGTAGTACTCTGATTTATATCTACTTCTAAGTTGCTGCACTCATCAAAGTTGCCTTCACACAATATTTCTCCATCCTGTAGCCATGTTATATTATCTATATCTACTGGATTAATGCTGGGGTCTACACCTAATTGATAAGGTGTATTACTTGCAGCTCTTCTTATGTCAGAACCTAAATTAATGTCAAGTAGATCATACTCTTCTACAATAATATTATCAATTATGATCTCGCAAGATTCCTCATCTTGTATTAATACATTATACGATCCAGCCGATAGATTATTGAATGTATTTTGTTCTGAGAAGGTAACACCATCATCTATGGAGTAAGTATATGTCGTAGAACTATTTTCTATAATTAAAGAGATGCTTCCATTAGATGCTTCTGGGCATGCTGGCTCAGTCTCTACTATGTAAGTAATCTCATCGCAACACTGTACGACCTCGATGACCTGAGTAATATTAATTGAATTACATACACTATTAGCTTCTGTAACAAAAGTAAATGTATATACGCCTATCTCTTTGTCAAGAAAACTGATATCGGATGCATCGAACGAAGTAGTAATATAATTGCTGGGAGCTATCCACTCACCAGGGAAATTAATCAAAGCTGTCAAATCAAAATTGTAATTGTATGAGGTGCTTATCCTATTACATGCCGTGATATTTGAAAGTGTTGTAGCTGGGTATTGTTCCTGAATTGTGACAATAGCAGTTATTACATTATCGCATCCGGGATTGACATCTTGTAAAGTATAGCTGAACGTGTAAGCGCCTGCAAGATCGGTGATGTCTATAAGCTGACTTTGCTCTATGTCTATAGCAGTAGGTCCTGTCGTAAGACTCCAATTTCCTGCTCCTTCTATATCAACAATTAACTGGTCAAGATCAAATAGATCTACAGCATCATTACATAAGGTTAAATCCTGTAATACAATTGGAGGGCAAGCGCAATCTATTACTTCTGCAACGAATGATAAGATGGTATTCTCACAAGGTGAGTTAGGATCAATAAAAGGTGTAAAGTTAAAAGAATACAGTCCTGGATTTATACCATCAAAACTAACACGGCTCGTGTCAGATAGCATACCATCATTATAATTAAGTGGAGCACTCCAAGCTCCAGCTATATTATTACTTAGACTTAGAAGATCTATAAAGAATGGGTGTTCCATATTATCTTGGCTATTGCAGAAAGTCATTTCTGAACTGAGTAGTGTGTAGTCTGTAGATTGGTATATGATAATCGAATTCATGATAACGCTATCGCAGTCACCGCCGATAGGATCTGAAACTTGAAACTGAATATCGTAAGTATCAGTAGTAAATAATTCAGGATTCAGAAGGCCATCTGATGCTTGACCATCTATAGTCCACTCGCCTTCTAATAGTTCTGGATTAATTAAGTAATCATCTAAAATTAGAATAGGGTCTGATGTACATAATTGTGGTAGGTTAGTTATACCCAAATTAGGGCAGGAGCAATCTCTAACCCTTATATCAATAGGGTAGCTGACTGCTGGGCATACATTAGTAGCTGGTATCTCATAAAAGAAGGTATATGTTTGTATATCTGCTCCATCGAAATCAACAGTATTGTTTGCTTCGATTATGAACTCATTATTGAGAGAAGACCATGTCCCAGAACTATTGGTAATGAGTATATTATCCAAGTCTAAAATAGATGTACCACTACCATTATCCATGTGGCAGACACTTTGGTCGATATTGAATTCTATTGCGATGTTTTGTTCTATCGTTATAATTACTGTGGTATCAGTTATGCATCCAGTAGTCGGATTTTCGATGCTAAATAGGATATCATAATTGCCACTTGCGGAGTTGCTATCTACAATCAATTGATTGCCACTAATAATACTTACATTAGGATCGGCAGTGCTCCATGATCCATTGATAGAAGCCGATAAAATATAGCTGTCAGAACCTGATAGTGGACTACATATAGTCAGTGGCGTATCTAAAGTTGTATATAGACATCCGCAGTCAGATACAGTTACAATAAGATCATACTGTGCATCAAGACATGGGATATTATTATCTGGAACAAAATAGAAATTAAGATCAGATTCTATTATGCCTTCAAAGCTATAGCTACTTGCGGTAGTTAGTTCCATGTCGTCTTGGTCATACCATGTCCCGTCTACATTTTGTATGGATGTAAAATCAAGTTCAATAGGGAAGTCGCCAGGAAGTTCATTACATACATTTACTGAATTAAACTCAAGCACATTGGGAATAGGTTCAATGACAGTATAATCGAATATGCGTGTTGATTGACATATATTATTAGCGTCAGTGACAGTTAATGTGACTTGATAATTGCCAGGTGTTGAGCTG
>ENA-ORXM01004734-ORXM01004734.1-marine-metagenome-genome-assembly--contig:-NODE-4734-length-11580-cov-4.747718_pt1 | contig 11580 bp, 14 predicted proteins | sample MGYA00237867_ERZ511480 | MGnify/ENA primary metagenome ERZ511480 (study PRJEB26309, sample SAMN06266103) | marine metagenome | isolation source: Algal blade | place: United Kingdom:Sidmouth, United... | reverse complement strand
TACAGCTGCAGCTGGACATCATTTTTACACTGCTCGAGCCTATCCAAAATCATTTTGGAATCAAGTTGCATTTGTCTGCGAGCCCACAGGTGGATTGGTGCATGTGGCAAAGATAGAGCGAGATGGAGCAGGCTATGCAGAAAAAGATGGTAGAAACATTTTTGCAAGTTCTGATGAGTGGGTTTCTCCTGTCGAAGCAAAAGTAGGTCCCGATGGTTTTCTATGGGTTGCAGATTGGTACAATTTTATTGTCCAGCATAATCCAACTCCAAGAGAAGACAGGGGAGGGTATGATGCAGAGAATGGTGAAGGAAATGCATACGTTAACCCATTGAGGGACAAATCAAATGGACGTATTTGGAGAATTGTGCCTGTTAATCGAAAAGCACCTCAAATTTCATTGGATAAAACAAATGAAGAGCAATTAGTCAATGCACTTTCGAATGATAATATGTTTTGGAGATTAACAGCACAAAGATTGCTATTAGAAAAATCGGAGTTAGAGAACACCGAGACACTCACCGACTTGGTGAAAATATCCAACGGAAACGATAAGTCCATCGTGCATGCTATCTGGACTTTAAAGGGTCTGGACTTAATCGAGGCAAACGAAGATGTTGTACTTAAAGTTCTAAAACATCGGTCTCAGGCAGTTAGAAAGGCCGCAATTCAAGCACTTCCTCCATCACAAAGGGTCGACAAAGCAATAATGGATGCTGATTTATTGTCAGATGAGGATGCAAATGTTCAATTAACGGCCCTATTATATCTCGCAGATCGGGAGCCATCTGATATGATTGGAGAAAAATTATACCAATTGAGTCAAAATGAAGATTACCAAAATGACCCTTGGTTATCAAAAGGTCTTTATGTTGCCTCTATGTCTCACGCACCTGGGTTTGCTACCGCTTACATGCGTACAAATCCCGATGCAAAATTTGAAAATGTATCGACATCGTCAGAAGAAGTTCCTGAGCTGGAAGGTGCTCAATTAGCTGAAACTTTCATGAATAATAATTTAGACAAATTGGGCCAAACCATCTCAGAAATGAAAAGTGGTAATACTATAGATCAGGTGGTAACGATCAAGTCAGTTCAAAACGAAATGAAGTATGATGTAAAATCATTTCAAGTTAGAGCAGGAGAACGGATAAAATTGGTCTTTGAGAATATTGATTTTATGCAACACAACTTAATTATTGTAGAGAGAGGGCAACTTAATAAGGTCGGTGCGGCAGCTGACAAATTAGCAACAGATCCTAATGGCGCTGAAAAGGAATACATTCCTGATATGCCAGAGGTCTTACATGCAACAAAATTAGTAGATCCGGAAGAAACAGTAACTCTGGAATTTACAGCACCCAGTGTCCCAGGAATTTACCCGTTCTTATGCACATTCCCTGGTCATTGGCAAATCATGCAAGGAGAGATGAAGGTTGTTGCTTCAAATGAAATATAAATTCAAAAGATGAAATCGAATATGAAATTTGGTGTTAGCACTTGGTTGTGGGAATCCCCTTTTCAAACTTCTACTGCCGAGTTATTTCCTAAAATAAAGGAGATGGGATATGATCTGGTGGAAATACCTGTTGAAGATCCATCTTTGATTGATGGTCAGAAGGTTAAGAGAGCTTTGCGGGACAGTGGGTTAGAAGTGAGTTTATGTGGTGCCTTTGGTCCCAGTAAAGATTTGACTTCTGATGATAGCAAATTACACCAGAATTGTTTTGAATACCTGGAAAGATGTTTTGAGTTAGGAAATATCCTAGAAGTAGATTTTCTGGCGGGGCCAATGTATTCAGCAGTAGGTAAAGCGAGATATATTCCTGTGGAACAGCGGAAGATAGAATGGGAAAGAGCTGTGAAGAACTTGGAGAAGGTCTGTAAAATGGCACAGGAATTCGGATTGGAAATTGCACTTGAACCTCTAAATAGATTCGAATCAGATCTCGTCAATACAGCGGAAGATGTGATGAGATTAGTAAAGGATATCAATCATTCTGCCGCAAAAGTAATTTTGGATGGTTTTCATATGACCATTGAAGAAAGCGATATTCGTGAAGCGATTAATACAGTAGGAAAGAAATTGATTCACGTTCAGATTTCTGAAAATCACCGAGGTGTTCCTGGAACGGGATTGACACCTTGGGAAGATTTTGCAAATGGTTTGAAAGATGTTGAATTTGAGTCAAAATAATTAAAATATTTATTTGAATAGTTTAAAAAGTTAATCATCATATTTAAAATTTATTTACTAGATTTAAAACAGGTCAGAATCATAAGTGAATAGTATTGTCTAAGTGTTTCTCTGTAAAAAACTTTATCGTTAATATCAAGCTGTTTTCAATTAATTACAGTGCTATAAAATTTTCTAACTTTTCGTAAATCTTTTCCGAATATTACTGTATTTCAAATTTATTGACTATATACTATACTTGAGACTATCATTATATGGATATGTTAGATAGGAACCAAAGATTATTTTACTATACTAATTCACTGATATCAATTGGATACATACTCATAAAGATCGGAAATTTTAACCACAATATTTACTGTCTTTTTAATGGCTTAATATGTGATGAAAAATATTATCAATACTCCTGATATAGTCTTAGTGTGATGAGGTATCATGTCCGCTACTCTCGCTATGTTTTTGCAGTTGTTGGATCCTGATCTGCAGATACATATCATCGAGCGTAGAGAGTCACTAGGTGCGGAGAGCTCTGATGCTTTGAACAATGCTGGTACCGGTCACTCTGCTCTGTGTGAATTGCATTATACCCCAAGAATTGATGGAAATATTGATACATCAAAAACAGATAAAATTATAGAAAAGTTTGAAGTATCAAAACAATTTTGGGCATATCTAGTACAGCAATGATATATGCAAAACAGTTTTATCAATCGGGTGCCACATATGTCACTTGTCTTTGGTGATAAAGATGTAGCTTTTCTCAAAGAGCGTTATGAATTGATGAAAAAAAATCATTTATTCTCAGATACAGTTTATAGTGAGGATGTCCAACAATTAGAAAAACGATTTCCTTTGATGATACAATGACGTGATGCAAATCAACCAATCGCTGCTACACGTAATGAGCTCGGAACTGATGTAAATTTTGGTGAACTCACAAGAGGTATATTTAGATACTTAAAGACACAGTCCAATATACATATCCGTCTTCAACACGAAGTTACCAACCTCTCCCAGCTCACAGACTGACAACGAGAGCTAGATGTCACAGATCTAACAGAAAAGAATAAAACAAAAATATCTGCCAAGAAGGTGTTTTTGTGAAGTGGTGGTATGGCTATCCCTTTGCTAAAAAAATCAGGAATCCCGCAAGGCAATCTGTATGGATGATTTCCAGTGGATGGTCAGCGACTCATCTGTGATGATTCTGATATCGTAGATCAGCATCACGGCAAAGTATACGGTCAGCCTCCTGTAGGTGCCCCACCTATGTCAGTACCACATCTAGATACGCGTATTGTGGATGGACGTAGGACTTTATTGTTTGGGCCTTTTGCTTGATTTACTACCAAGTTTTTGAGGCAGTGACATCGATATGATCTGTTTGCATCACTCCATATACGCAATATACGACCCATGCTACAAGTCGCATTCAAAAACTGGTCACTCACCAAGTATCTCATCACAGAGGTATTCAAAACCAAGGCATGACGCATACAAGCTCTAAGAGAATACTATCCAAACGCTCATATAGATGATCGATCAATAAAAAAAGCTGGTAAAAGAGTGCAAATCATAAAAAACGATCCAGAAAAATGAGGGATACTCCAGTTTGGTACGGAAGTAGTAGTGAGTGATGACTACTCTCTCTCTGCACTGCTTTGAGCATCTCCTGGAGCTTCTACTTCAGTATCTATCATGCTAGAATTATTGGACAAACAGTTCCCAGATAAGATGCAATCATCTGCACGAAAAAATAAACTCAAAGAAATCATTCCAAGCTATGGTCAGCTATTGAGGGAAAATACAGATCTAGCAAAAAAAATCCGTACACATACGAGTACGGTATTAGGTTTGTCTAAAGAGGGGTTTGAGGAGAAGGTGTGAAATTAATTACATATCCTTAATCACCTTCGCCACATACCCGATCACACTCACATCATCAGTACTGAGGATCTCTAGTTTTTCTGCATTGGCAGAAAACAAGAAATAACTTCCATTGTTGTGTTGCACGATCTTGACCTTGAGGACACCATTGTGGGCCACGAGGACTTTTTTGTCTGCTTCTCGTCACATGGTGTATTTTTTGATCAGTACGAGGTCTCCGTCCTCGATATATGGCAGCATCGACTCCCCTTTTGCTTTGACAAAAAAGTAATCACTCCGCTCATCACTTGAGCTCCCAAGGATAGAGGTAGGAAAGGTCATAGTCTCTTCTGGATACTCATCCACTACTGCGCCACCCTTGTTGCCACATAGAGCTGACCCATATACGGGGATCGCGATCGTATCTGACACTGGTACATCAAATACCGTATATCCTCCAGTCTCAAGATTTTTCCTTATATATCATCGTTTCTCGAGATTCTTGAGTCTATGAGTGACCTTTTGATGATGATCAAATCACAGGCTCTTTTGTATCTCAGTGACCGTCAGCGATCATCTCGCCTGATGCTCCTTGAGATAATCCAACAACAACTGATAACTTGTATCGATCTTAGATGATGACATCTTTGTATATCAAGAACTAAATATCTTAAATATACAAAAATAATTTCAAATCACAAATCTTTTTTTGCGAGGTGTCTTTTGCAAGAATTGTGTTGCGTATGTTGTATGGTTGAGGCAAATCCCTCCTACCTCCCTTTTTTCTCAACAGTAAGAGGATGATAATCAAGGGAGGAATATGAGTGGCTAGTGCTTTATACGAAGCAACTGAATGAGAAGGAGTAGTTATACATAGCAAGAAACAACTTCTAAGCATTTCCGTTTCTTCGCCGGAAAGACAAGCAGATCATGCTAGCGATTTAATACGAAGGTTAGAATGAAACTAGGCGTTTTTTGCTTAATTTTTGGGGCTATGCCAAAAATGAAGAAAGAAGCATATATCAACTTAGTACTAAGGTGAAATGTTTCGAAACTATGCTGACTGCCTTATAGAATCCCGCTTACAACTTTACGAGATTACCACGTCGTACCTCCTCGCAATGACGATCACTTTTCTCATTTCTCGTATCTCAAATCCATCTACTCTATCTCTCACTTCCATCTTATAAACTCCTCGTCAGTCTTCTTGATCTGGGGCAATATCTCTTCAGTCACTTTTCTCACTCTGATAGTAGTAGCTCACGACATCACGATCTTGGTATATCTATGCACTCCATCCAGTATCACCCAATGATTTTCAAATCGATATATCTCTATAGGGTACTGTGTGTCAGCATTGTTTACCTTGTCGGCGTGGTGCGTCTCATATACAAAATTTTCTATCAACATCCTGGGTGAGAGATTTCGATCATCTGTACCGAGAGACTCCAGATATAGTATATCTAGATTGTTTTCTATATCAGAGAGTGGTATCTGCTCTACTGGGAGATCACAAGCTCGTAGCGCCTCTTCATTGATCCAAAATCACAGATCAATACTCGCTGGTATTGGCATATGGTAAGGTTGTATAAAATCACGAAGGCGAGAATTCGAATTCTCGCCTTCTCTTTAGGTATAGTTTACTCCACCTCTCTACTCTCATATCTCAAATCTTTTTTCTTTTTTTCTCTTCTTTTATATCCTCATTGATTCTTGATTTTTTGGAGACGATTGAGCTTGGTCATGTTTGGTCATCTGATGGATGCAAGATCAAAATCATGTTCCATCGTCTGAGACAGTAGCTCTATATATATCCTCATCTCACGATGATATTCTCCTGTGAGCACCACATCTCACAGTCCATCCAGCTGTTCCTTGAGTTCAAAAAATTTATTTTTGATCTGCTCCTGCGTCGATTCAGGATTGCGAAACATCCTAAATAAATTCTTCGTCATTTTTTCCAAGATATTGATACATCTCTGACGGTTGTGTGTTGCAAGCTTGCTGGGACTCATGTGTGAGGTAGATGACATAGGATGTAGGCAATAAAAGATTATTTTCTTTTTGGGGATATCAATGCTTGCAAGTATGTATTAGAAGTATTTGTTCTAATGTTTGCAATTCTTACATCCAATGTGCTAAAAATTTTCGATAGACTTTCTTCGTTGATCTTATGAGATACAGCCAGTCTCAACCTCTCGCCTATCTTGAAACTTATTGTTTGACCCAAAAGAGTGATGCTTGTATTTCCCTCAAAGATAAAAAATATTTCAAGTGCGCTTTTTTGTTGGTTAAAAATATATTCAATTTCTCATATACCAACATCTACTCATAACTCAGATAATGTAGAGGTAACTAACTCAGTAACGTCATTGTTTTGATAAGATTGGATCATGCGAGCTATCCATCTACTGTTGGTTACATCTGATCTCTCTATTCAGATGAGAAATTTATCTCACAATCTCATTGCTTCCAATATATTGGTCAACACCCTTTCCATTGAATTGAAATTTCAGACAGTGTTTCACAGTAGTAATCACAATACTGGAGCATTGTTGTATCTATTTCTAACTTCGGCCAAAAGTTCAACTAAATTTGAAAATTCAAAATCAATAATTGTCGCATCAAAAAACAATCATTCGATAGAGTCTAGATTTGATCTACATAACTCTATGATATTGGAAGAGAGATCAAAAGCATGATATTTTACCTTCACTCAAGTATCAATTATTTTCTTGAGTGCACTTTTTACTGTTTCTCAAGTTCAGCATCAAAAGTCAAAAATCACAATTTCATTAGGTGAGCCTAATTCTTGTAAATATAGATCGTATGTATCTGCAAATAGCTCACTATCAGCAAACGTAGATCATTCATCAATTGATCTCTTTTTCTCAATTCTTTTTCGCGCCTGAGATCAAACGTCATTCATGTATGCATACTTTACTTGTATATCTCATTTTTCTAATCACAAAGCAATAGATCATAACTGCTGTACTGAATATATCATAAATAACGCATAAAAGTAAAACCTATCTCAGTATCTCATCAAAACGCTCACATACATACTCAAAGAATCATAGAATATACAGATTTCGTTCCATGTATTTTCTTTTGTGTGATAGCTTGAGCGGCATTATCTCATTAGGACCTATACCCATATGCTGAGCATATCTTTGGATAGTGATATCCACGCCACACATAATATCCAAGAACTCTGGAGCAATCTTATCTATCGATTTGGCAAATTTTCAGCTTGGAGAAGTTTGTAATTCTATATCATGATAATAATTATGATATAGTGGATGCAATCTTGCTATCGCAGCCTTTGATTCATGTTTTGTCTCATTTTTTGTAAATCATATTTCATCTCATACATCTAGCTCTCATATATCGTGTATAGCCAACATAGTCAATGCTTCTCACAAATCTACTCTAGGGTCTTCTATGTATGGAAAAATTGTTGTGGCTAATATTGGGAGACATCACACATGCTCTATTAGTGACTCTCTCACCAAATACTGATCTGGATCGTATGGCTGTCATATATCTTACAATAATCTTTGATTAATTGGTTGAGTATTTTTGCGTCTTACCGTTCCATATCACTCCAATAGTGCTATGATAGTATCAAATAATTTTGAGTATGTCATGTAAATCTAGTATAATAAATATTATATAACTTCACGAGATTGCCACGTCGTTCCTCCTCGCAATGACATTTGTTTCTTGTCTTTCTACTCTAAATTCTCTACTCTCCTCTACACCATATCACATCACTCATCACCTTCTCTCCTTGATGATCAAAACTGTACATATCTCACAGTGAAGTGATATCCAAATATTGTGTAATACAGGACTCAAGTAGACTGAGATTTGCTTTTAGCTGTCGGTGATGACCATCCTCGGCGTGTACCAGCACAAAAATCCTATGCTGCATATGAAATCTCTGCTGACCACTCTGATGTTGATAGAGTCGATCTATCAGCTCTCATCTATGCTCTAGCGAATATGCTATATCCTGCCCTCGTCATCTAGGAAATACGGACGTCTTGTGATCAAACGGTGTCTCATCTATCCAAAAATCTATCGACTGATGATAGCGATCTTGCTCTGGCTCCACACGAGCATGGTTGACAAACATCTGTTCCACACCCTGCGCTGACCAAAAATTGTATCGTCTGTTGGCTGCGTAGTTAAATAAATCTTTTTTGTTATACATAGGATGTTGTGCTACCAGTATCTTTGTCTTAGATACAAAATCGTTCCGAGTATTGGTTTTGTAGATATATTTGGTCATTGTATCTCGTTGGTTGTTTTGTTTTCTCCCTCGTGAGTAGTGATATGGAAGCCTCTTGCGGAGTTCTGATTCTAGCTGTATGATATCCAACATTGAGCACTAAAAAAACATAAATGAGTATTATGAACTATATGGATTGTCACCTACCAGCACAAGTAATAATCCGATACGGATACAAAAAATACTTATTATCTATATAGTCCAATGGTTTAATATTTACAACAATATGATCAATACAAAGCAAGTGATGCTCATCACCTGAGCAAGCTCTGGAATAGGAAAAGATATGGCTATGACGTTTGTCAATGAATGATATACGGTATATGGTGCAGCTCGTAGGGTGGAAAAGATGCAAGATATTGAAGATGCTGGCTGACACATCCTCCAGATGGATATTAGTGATGAAGACCAGATTGCTGCTGCCATAAATACTATTATCTCTGAACAATGACAGATTGATGTATTGATCAACAATGCTTGATTTAGTATGTCTGGAGCTGTCGAGGAAGTCAGTATGGAAGATGCAAAATATCAATTTGACGTAAATGTATTTGGTCTAGCTCGCATGACCCAACTCGTACTGCCATACATGAGAACACAAAAATCTTGAAAAATCGTCAATGTATCCTCTATCGCTGGCAAGATGACATTTCCATATATGTGACGATATCACGCCAGCAAGCATGCAGTAGAGTCACTTTCTGATGCTCTTCGTATTGAAGTCAAAGATTTTTGAATTGATATAATTGTGATAGAGCCATGAATCATCAAAACAGAATTTGGTGAGGCGGTAGATCATCATATGATTGACAAATATAATGACTGACCATATGCACACCGAGCAGATCTGTACCAACAAGCTATGCAAAAAAGTTACGATCCATCAGGGAGTGCATCCTCTCCATCAGTTATCACAAATATCGTACGCAAAGCTATTACTACACAGTCACCTAGATCTAGATATCATGCAGGCAAATTCTCTAGCACACTTTTTTTCTTAAAACGACTGCTCCCTGATCGTTTGTTTGATAATCTAGCCTTAAAAATGTTCAGTTAAATCAAAAATATCTAAAATGAGGTTGACATATTCTATATCTAAAAGTCAGGAATCATCTGTTTTTTGAGAGTTTTATAAAATATAATTACACATTTTTATTCAAATTTATATATTTTTATTGCATTTATAATTATTTTTATTATAATTTATTCACATTTATAAAAAATAATATTCTATTATTTTGTAATAATTACAATGAAATGAATACATACATCATCATTTCTTGAAGTACTTATTCATTCTATAGAAAATTTTCAAAATTCTCATCTCATATCAGATGCTGAGCTTTCCGAAAAATTGTGATTGAGTCCTTGAGTAATATGAAAAATAAAATCTAAAAAAAATAAACCTAGCTACACTACTCTCAGAAAACTTAAAGAGTGAGGAATACTTATTCCAAAGATTCCTGAACATAAATCATTAATTGAATGAAATACAAGAAAAACACTTATCGATGATAAACTAAATTGAAATATCAAAAATAATCAACAACCCCCATAAAATAAGTAAACGGAGATTCGTTGGAAGACCTTTAGCACCATTTTTAGTACTGAATGACTCAATCTTTCCTCACACGAAGTAAACTTTTTTGCAATTTTTTTGAATATCGTTGCGTCAATGCAAATTAAATTTTTATTAATTTCAACATTCCCATGTCCTCAACATTTACAGAAAAACTAGCAGCAGCAAAACCAATTATAGAATGAGTAATTGAAAAAATTGAACAGTATATAGAAGAAGCATCTGGAGAATGATCAGAAAAACTAGGGTTGGTCAAGGATAGTATAGAATCAGTGCGATACTCTTGAGTGTCCTCCTATCATGAACTACTTGCAGAATCATACAAAGAAGATATTGCTTGAAATGCAGACCTGAAAGAAATAGAACATCATCTCAAATCAATCTCTGCCCAAGCAAAAAAAGTAGGTATAGATCTTTGAATGGAGCTAAAAAAAGATAACAAGTAGTAGACTGATTTATGGAAAAAATAACATACTTTTATCTTTAAAACTTAGCATAATGACTAAAATATCAAATAAATGCTTGATAAAATATATCGCTGTACCAATTGGTGTGTTATTCATCTCTTGATGTAGCAACAATTCGTATGTAGATAGTCAAGCAAATGAGCTAAAACAAGAATGAGAAGAAATAATTGATATCGCTGAAGATCAAGCAAGAGAATTGAGAAATCAAGCTGAGATCAATGAACTCATAGCTGACCAAATAGAAGATGGCGCCGAAGATGCGCCGCAAGAAGAAGTACTCAAAGAAAACGCCAAAGCATTGAAGAAAGATGCAGAGCTTATGAATGATAGAGCTGATGCATTAGAAGAATTGGCTGAAGAAAAGTCAGAATTTTATGAAGATACTGCAGAAATAATGGAAAAATACGATCAAGACTTGGTAGACACTACAGACTGATGAGGTATAAAACCAGAAGATATATCTGAGTAAGTAGATAACCTCCATGAAGATTTTGATCAGACATTTTCAAAAAATTTAAAAAATATTCCAAAATTTTTATAAATAATTTATTATCCTATGAACACTATAATTAAATTTATCGTTTATTGATTAGTTATTCTTGTGGCTTCTTTTATCATACCTGGCGTAGAGGTTGCTGGTATATGATGGGCAATATGAGTTGCTATAGTTATATCATTACTTAGTGCTACTGTCTGATCCATTCTCCGCTTTTTTGCACTGCCCCTAAATGTGTTAACACTCTGATTAGTTTGATGATTGATTACTGTCATCATAATATTATTAGCAAGCAATATACTGGGCTGATTTTCAGTATGATGATTTTGGAATGCAGTATTATTTGCACTCATCTCTTGAGTTATGACTTCTCTGCTATGAGTAGATTAAATATTTTTCGTATATTTTAGTGCTATTATACTCATATTTTTGAACTAAATAACTCACATACTCTTGAATACACTAGTGCAACATATATAGTAAATAAATTTTAAATTTACATGTATTTACTACGTAGTCTATCGCAGTAAACATCAATCAAACAAAAGGTTTATTGAAAACGAGAGTATCAAAAATATCATTCAGGTTTATATGCGATATAGGCTTAATGGACAAAAAGGTGTGGCTCTAATATCTACTTTTCAATATATAGTCAATAAGTTTCAATTTTCTATCTCT
>ENA-ORXM01004733-ORXM01004733.1-marine-metagenome-genome-assembly--contig:-NODE-4733-length-11581-cov-3.042246_pt1 | contig 11581 bp, 11 predicted proteins | sample MGYA00237867_ERZ511480 | MGnify/ENA primary metagenome ERZ511480 (study PRJEB26309, sample SAMN06266103) | marine metagenome | isolation source: Algal blade | place: United Kingdom:Sidmouth, United... | reverse complement strand
TAATTCATTTTCTTTTGATTACCTAAAGTATCCACCGTTTCTTTCATCATATTTTTACCACAAGCACTACCAGCACCATGAGCCGGATAAACAATTACATCATCTGCCAAAGGCATAATCTTTGTTCGTAGGCTATCAAATAGCATACCGGCAAGATCTTCTTGAGTCATGCTAGCCGCCTTCTGCGCTAAATCTGGTCTTCCTACGTCTCCTAAAAACAACGTATCTCCAGAGAAAATCGCATGATCTTTTCCATCTTTATCTCGTAAAAGATAGGTCGTGCTCTCCATGGTATGGCCAGGAGTGTGTAAAACAGTTATGGTAACCTTTCCGATTTGAAACTGCTGACCATCTTTGGCCACTATGGTTTCAAAACTAGGATTCGCATTGGGCCCGAAAACAATAGGGGCACCCGTTTCCTTTGATAAGGTTACATGACCACTAACAAAGTCAGCATGAAAATGTGTTTCAAAAATATATTTGATTTTGGCATTATCATTTTTAGCACGATCAATATAAGGTTGCACCTCTCTTAGGGGATCGATTATAGCTACTTCACCTTCACTTTCAATATAATAAGCTCCTTGAGCTAGGCATCCTGTATAAATTTGTTCTATCTGCATAATTTCATACTTTTAATACTGCTAAAATAAGACTTCTAATTATTGTTAATGGTAACTTTTGTTACCCTTCAGTCGACTTTGATGTGCCACTTTTCCTTGTAAAACAGAAATAGAACTAGGATCATCAAAATAGGCTACGGCCTCGTTCGTTTTCACAAAAAGAAACTCCGTATGTAATTCATTAATTATTCCGCTACTAAAAATAATATCTCTCGTCGGACCAATAGCACCTGCAATATAAAATTGCAGTTCGCTACTATGTATCTCTTGAATCAACTTCGTAAGCATTTGAGCAGCAGTACTATCAATATAATTAATTGCCTCCGCATTCAATATGATTCCTTTTAAAGGGGCTCCTTTTGCATCGATTTGTTTCAATAGTTGGCGCTTGAAAAAGGCAGCATTTCCAAAATATAGCTGCGCATCAAAACGTACGATAAGAAGATCGTTTCGCAAAACAATATCATTATCAAATCGATTTATGTTTTTATAATAATCCGATCCCTTGATATTTCCTAATACAGCAAAGTGAGGATTTGAAGTACGGTATACCATAAGCAACAGCGAGCATAATACCCCTAACAAAACACCTGGTGGAATGCCTATAAAAAGCGTTGCTAAAAATGTAATAAGTAATATCACAAATTCATCTTTTCTATTATTCCAAAGGTTTTTCGCATACGTAAAGTCAATTAAACCGAAGACAGAAACCATAATAATACTAGCAAAAATAGCCTTGGGCAGATAGAAAAATAAAGGCATCAAAAATAGTAGTGTAAGTAGGACCAAACCTACTGAAAAAAGTGCGGATAGATTTGTTCTAGCGCCAGCTTCACCATTAATCGCAGAACGTGAAAAACTAGCAGTCGTTGGATAAGACTGAAAAAGTGAACCTACCATATTTGAAGCACCAAGTGCTATAAGTTCTTGGTTTGAATCAATCGTATCAACACCAGATTTTTCTTGTAAAGCCTTGCCGATTGTTATCGCTTCTAAGTAACCAACCAATGCTAAGGTCAAGGCTATGGGCCAAATGCTTACCATATTTTGCATCGTAATTATTGGTAGTTTAAAATAGGGCAAGCCTGTTGGTATCGCACCAACAATTTCAACACCCTTTGCTTCTAGATTTAAAAAGTAAACCCCCAAAGTACCAAGTACCACAACAATTAAAATTGCAGGAATTTTTTTGCTCCACTTTTTCAATGCTACGATGATTAGAATACCTAAAATTCCGATGGCAAAATCGTACGCATTCGTTTCAGCTATTTTTTCAAGTGCATTGCTTAGCAATTGATGAAATTTATTACTCTTTTCTATAGGGGCACCTAACAAGTGCTTTAACTGGCTTAAAATGATGATTAAAGCAGCTGCCGAAGTAAAACCACTAATAACGGGTTTTGATAAAAAATTTACTAAAAAACCCATGCGACATACTCCTAAAAACAGCTGGATAGCACCCACAAAAAATGCAAGAAAAATGGCCATCGCAATATAATTCTCAACGCCTGATATTGCCAAAGCACCCAAACCTGCTGCAACTAGCAGCGAATCCATAGCAACCGGACCAACAGCTAAGTGTCTTGAGGTTCCCAAAAATAGATAGATTACTAGCGGAAATATGGAAGCATAAAGTCCGTATACAGGAGGCAAACCGGCAATCATAGCATATGCCATTGCTTGCGGAATCAGAATAATTCCGACCGTAAGCCCTGCCACCACATCTTTTGAAAAATTTGCTTTTTTATACGTGGTTAGCCATTGCAGAAATGGAAAGAATTTTTGCATTGGTCAAATTTACATTTAAAAAGGGAAAGTGGGCGTAACCGAAGTTACGTATCACCGTAAACAATTTTTATAAAGTACTACATACTTTAAAGCAACTAATCATTCAACTTCCCCAAAAACACATTCACTTTCGGATTTATAGGATTACCTGCTGAACGACGCAGCACTACGATTTGACCCGCATGCCAAATAGCATCTTCAATAGGGCCATTGATGTTATTCCAAAATGGAAATTCAGACTCCCCGTTCGCTCGTTTGAAAATTATCGAATGCTCATTTAAGTCATCAGTCTCCATAAAAAGTTCGCTTGCCTTTTTGAAATTCTCTAACGTTGCGCTGCGTTGTTCCTCAAAAGTGAGTTCAGGAGCTTCTTTGGTGCGATCTGTTGCTTGTTTCTTGGCGGAATTTGCAATTACATCTGAGAGTCCATATAAATGGGCCACAGTTTGTCTGATGGTTCTGCCATCATTCCCAGGAGCATAATCCAACTACTTATCCGTAAGCTGCTCCGTCGCCCAGTAATACCGAAAGCCTAAACCATCAATCATTCTTGAAACTACCGAACCAGCTGTATATTCTTGGGGTGCTTCGGGTATGGTTGCATAAGGTAAAGAATCGTTCATGGTTTCTTGAGATTGTAGGGTTAGGGATCCTAAAAAGAGTAGACTTGTGAAAAGCGTTTTCATTATATGGTTTGAGTTTTACAAGAATGAAATTTACAAAGAATGAATTTGATACTTCGTAAGTGAATTGTATAAAATACCGTTACAATTCAAGTACCTTAATATGGTTGCGATGCATTTCAATTTTACCCTCTTTTTCTAATTTTTTTAGTAAGCGTGAAATAACCACTCTTGAGGTATGAAGATCGTATGCAATATCTTGATGCGTATTGTAAATGGTATCGTCATGCGTGACTTTCGCCTTATCTTGTAGATGTTTTAGTAGTCTTTCGTCTAAACGCATAAATGCCAAAGTATCTACCGTTTCTAAAAGTTCCATCATTCTGGTATGATAACTATCGAGAATATACTGCTGCCACGATTTGTATTTTGCCATCCAAACTTCCATTTTTTGAACGGGTATCAGTAACAATTCAGTTTCATTCTCGGTTACTGCACGAATTTCACTTTTATTTTTTCCTATGCAACATGAAAAGGTCATAGCACAAGTATCTCCTTTTTCTAAAAAATAAAGTAACAATTCATCACCTTCTTCATCTTCTCTTAGTATTTTAATAGCACCATTCAATAATAACGGCATGTGGACAACAGGCTCACCAATATCCATTATCGTAGTGCTTTTCGGAATTTTCTTGTACACTCCATGAGCTGCTATTTCTGATAATAGCTCTTCTTCAAAAAGATATCCATATTGTTCTTCAAGTATCTTCAAGCCACCCTTTTGTTTTAGTTGTTCGTAGCGATTTGTACGGTAAATACTTTTTTATCATCCTTCAAGTATTGAAAGCCATCATTCAACTGTTGTTGTTTCACTTCGTAAGGATAAAAGGTGATGGGTTCAATACAAATCATGTTGGGCACTTCTGTCCAAAGCATGAAATTATCAAATCCTTCAGTTTTAATAACCAGTTCATTTTTATCTTTTAAAATGATCTCGTCACAATTCGCTATTTCTAAAGCGCGACTGCCTACATCAAGAACTTCATTCAAAGTAATCGCCTTTTCGTTGGCAATCACAATTGGGTTTTTAGTCACTAAATTAAAGGCAGGATGATACCCCAACATAAACGGAGTATCCTTTTCACCTGCTACGGTAAACGAAATTCGGAGTCCTACTTCGGTGAGTTCAAATTTCTTTTCAAATTGAAAATCGTAGGTCCAATACAACAATTTCTTGTTTGATTTCTCCGGATATTTCGAATTGATGATTGGTGTTCGTTGCACGTAAGATTTGCTATAGACTGCCTCTGTATCGCTGCGAGAAACTAACTCATACGCCATCTCACGAAGTAAACCATGTTGGTCTTGAATGGCTATATCTCGCGGGGTTTGTACTTGAAAACCTGCCTCAGCCGTTGGACCAATAATCGGAAACATTTCAGTATCAGCATTTCGCCAACCAGGGTTTCCTTTTTGATGTATATATTCATGACCTTCAACTTTGTAACTTATTAGTTCACCCTGATCAATTTTTACTTTTTGGGTACCGAATTGAAGTATCATTTTGCAATTAAATTATAGTGCACTTATTGAATTATCAAGCCATTGCGTTCTAGCAGAAATCCATTGTTTTAGGTAGCCAAGTTCATCATCGTAGGTGGCACCCACAAAATTATTAGGCCAAACATAGGTGTTCAAAACAGGCCATGTTTCAAAATTCGCTTTGACCGCTTCTCCCTCATTTAATACATTCACATAGCCATCTACTTTACCTAATAGTGTGGCATCAGCTAAAATTCCCGCACGAAGCTCACTCCATCGTTCTTTTAATCGTGAAACATAGGCAGGGTCTTCTAACAAACGATCCCACCAGAAAGGCACAAACCAAATATCGCTTGGGCATCTTTCATTGAACTTATACGCCCATACATTGGTTTCACCGCCACTACAGTAATCTGCATTTCCAAAAGCCAGATTGAAATCCCAAATGGGACCCATTTTCAGTTTTTCATTTTTATCCTTGTGCATGTACGTACTTATACGATAGCCGTCTACATTATTTGAAATTTCATTCAGAATGAAAAAATCTATAAAACTATCGACATCAATGTAAGCAGCATAGCCAGTATCAGGGTCAGTAAAAGTATCCGAAGTTAAGGCATCCTCAAAATCTGAAATATAGGTGGAGATATATGTTTTTTGAGCATCTGTAATATCGTCCGCGTCCGGATAATCGTATAAGAATCGAATTGGGCTATCAGTACCATCAATAGTTACCCCATAATTAGAATCAAACGAGTTTTGATCAGTATACCCTTCTTGATTACTTTTATCAATTTTTAAGATATATCCACCAGTAAGATCTTCACCTTCATTCTCATCATCATTTAACTTACTAATATCAATACGATCACCATCACGTTTTAATTTTTCCATAAAAACGTAAACACCAATATATTGTCCGTTGATATCTACTTCAACAAACTTTGTTCGACTTGCATAGTGGTTCATATCGCGTGCCAAATCATAAATTAATACGTTTCGTACCAAGCTTTTGTCACTATAGGGAGCATAAAGAATCCAATCCTCTTCTTCAGGAAATTCTAAGAGTGTTGCATCAATATCATTTCCTTCAGCATCCCACGTCTCAAAGCCAAATGATTTTTTAGGAAATTGTTGTGAAGATGATCCTCTAATTTCTATTCCCATATTTCCAGAATATAGCGTTTCACCATCTTCTTCGATTGTAAAATCAGCTGGAATTTTAGGTTCGTCAACAATTGTTGCACCGTTTGTTTGTATCGAAAATCGGGGTAGCGGATTTTCAATAGTGACTTCTGGAGGATCTGTTTCCGTAATACTACCACCATTATCATCACTACTACAGGCATAAAAGGTAAGGCCTAATAAGACCAAAATCACATTTCCAAAAAAGCTAAAATAAAATGGATTTCTTTTGCTTAGCATGCTACAATTTTTAATCTAAGATAAGGAACTATTGGAAGAAGACGATTCGATAAAAATCACTTCTGAACGTATGAGCATCTAGTTCATGTCTAATTAAGTCCGCTGATAATATCGTATTTGGTAATTATGTGGTGTTTACCATCGCCTAAATCTAGCAAAACGGCCTGTACGTCTTTATCAATCAATTGGGCAACATTAGCAATTGCCGTATTTCGATCTACTATCGGAAACGGTTTCTGCATCACTTCTTTCACCGGTTTTGAAGTTACTGAAGCATCCTCCATAATGGCTCGAAACAAAATGGACTCATCAACCGAACCTACGAAGCCGTCTACATCTTCTACAGGAATCTGCGATATGTTACTCTTCTTCATACGCTCAATAGCCACCATGACCAATTCTTCAGTTTTTACGGTAACCAAAGGTTCTTCAACGTGGTCTTTTATTAAATCTATAGCCTTGGTCACCTCATCATCTAAAAAGCCGCGGTTGCGCATCCATTCATCATTAAACATCTTACCTACATAGCGACTACCATGATCGTGAAACAAAATTACTACCACATCATCTTTAGTAAAATGTTCTTTCAACTGAAGTAAACCCTTAATGGCCGCACCAGCAGAATTTCCTAAAAACATACCTTCTTCTTTGGCCAAACGTTGCGTATAGACAGCAGCATCTTTATCAGTTACTTTTGTAAAGCCATCAATGATATCGAAATTGACATTTTTTGGTAAAATATCCTCGCCGATTCCTTCGGTGATATATGGGTAAATCTCATTTTTATCAAAAATACCCGTTTCATGATATTTTTTAAAAACCGAACCATAGGTATCAATACCCCAAACTTTCACATCAGGATTTTTCATTTTTAAAAAGGAACCCACACCAGAAATAGTACCGCCTGTGCCTACGCCAACTACAAAATGGGTGACTTTTCCGTCTGTTTGTTCCCAAATTTCAGGACCAGTACTTTTAAAATGTGCTTTACAATTTGACGGATTATCATATTGATTCACATACCACGAATTCGGAATTTCTTTCGCTAATCGTTTCGCTGTAGAATAATAACTTCTAGGATCATCGGGAGCAACATCGGTAGGGCAAACGTATACTTCACTACCCACCGCTTTTAAAATATCAACCTTCTCTTTGGATTGCTTATCACTAATAACACAAATCATTTTGTAGCCCTTAACAACAGCACCCAATGCGAGACCCATTCCTGTATTGCCCGATGTGCCCTCTATGATAGTGCCGCCTGGTTTTAATACGCCGGCAGCCTCAGCATCTTCAATCATTTGCACCGCCATTCGATCTTTAACCGAATTGCCCGGATTGAAAGTTTCATATTTAGCCAATACCAAACAAGGTAGTTCGGCGGTAAGTTTATTCAATTTTACCAAGGGCGTATTCCCAATGGTTTCTAATATATTTTCTGCATAATCCATAGCATACAAAGTTAGGTTAAAAAATGGAGTTCATGGTTTTTCGTTGACCATCAAACGTAAACCGTCAACCAAAAAAGCTTACTCAAACTTAATCGCTTTGACTGGTGTGATTTTGGTAATAATATAAGAGGGAAGCAACAGCATTAATAAACATAGAATTAAAACACCAATATTCAAGAGTATTATAGTTAAAAGGTCTATGCTAACTGGTATGAACTCTACATAATACTCTTTTGGATTCGGAAATTTAAAAATCTTGAATTGATGTTGAACCCATATAACACCTAAACCAATGACATTACCCCAAAAAAGCCCGATACCAATTAAATAGGTAGCATTGTATAAAAACACTTTACGAATGCTCCAATTGGAAGAACCCAACGCCTTTAAAACGCCTATCATTTGTGTGCGTTCTAAAATAAGCACTAGCAAGGCTGTAATCATATTAATACCTCCTACAATGATCATTATACCAATGATTAAAGCAATATTGAAATCGAAAAGGGGAATCCACTCAAAAATCTGGCGGTACTTGTTTTTGATGTTTTGAGTATCTAATGTAGAAACAATTTTACCATGAATATCAAGCGTTTTGTCCTGTAATTCATCAAAATCATCAATAAAAACCTCAAAGTTTCCGACTTCATCTGCTTGCCATTTGTTCATACGCTGCATATGGCGAATGTCAGTAAACAGATAACGCTCATCAATTTCTTCTAAACCGCTGTCATATATACCGGCAATCTTGAAATTACGCTGATTAGGCACTTGATTAGCATCTTCTTTAAAAAAAATAGTAAAAAAAGTATCACCTGTTTTCAATTGCAGACGATTTGCCATAACGCGAGACATTAAAACCTCATCGTTTAGCTCACTATTATAATCAGGCAAGCGACCATCAACTAGATATTCGTCAAAAATCTGCCAATTAAAATCAGTACCAATACCTTTTGCGATAGCGCCTTCGAACGTATCTTCTGTTCGAATAACGGCTGCTTTCGTAATCACAGCCTGTACATGGGTGACCCCCCCCACGTTTTTAAATTCAGGGTAGAATTCTTGTTTTAAAGAAACAGGTACTACCGAAACGTCTGAGTTATTATTATCGTAATTATAGATTTGTATGTGACCACTAAAAGCGGTTATTTTCTCGCGAATTTTGTCCTTAAGCCCTGCACCAGTTGCGATGGCGATTAGCATCATAATAATACCTAAGGCAATTGCCGTAATGGCTATTTTTATTATTGGTGCGGAAATACTAATTTTATGGTCAGCACCAGTAATAAGTCGCTTCGCGATAAAATATTCTAAATTCAATCTATGCCTGTTTTATACGGAATCAAAAGTACAGTTTTCATTTGGTTTTTGATACTATCTGCTTGCCGAAACCAGCCGAAAAAAGAAACTACCGCTGCTGATACTTCCGTGGTAAAAGAAGAAGTACTAGTTGTAAAACCTGTTACCATAGCGGCGAATCAAACTGATAATTATATTCCCCTACTTCGTGGAAAATCAGTTGGTGTAATTGCGAATCAAACGAGCGTAATTTTCAATAATGAAAGTCATACGCATTTAGTAGACTCCTTGCTTGGTCTTAATATAGCCGTAAAAAAAGTATTTGCCCCCGAACATGGTTTTCGAGGTCAGGCAGACGCCGGAGAAAAGGTACAAGATGGTATTGATAGTAAAACGGGAATTCCCCTAATTTCTTTATATGGAAAAAATAGAAAACCAAATGCTACCCAACTTAAGGATTTAGATATTGTAATTTTCGACATTCAAGATGTGGGGGTTCGTTTTTATACCTATATCGCCACACTTCAATTAGTAATGGAGGCTTGTGCTTCAAATAATATTCCTGTAATGGTTTTAGATCGACCTAACCCTAACGGGCATTATGTAGACGGACCAACCATGGAAGCAGAATATACAGGCTTTTTAGGCATGACTGAAATACCGCTAGTTTATGGAATGACCATCGGAGAATATGCGACAATGATTAATGAAGAGGGATGGCTAGAAGATGGCAAAAAAGCAAGTTTGACCGTGATACCGCTTGCAAATTGGAGTCACGACACTACGTATCATCTTCCTATAAGACCGTCGCCCAATTTACCCAATGATGTTGCCATAAACTTATATCCTAGCCTTGGCTTGTTCGAAGGCACGAATATTAATGCTGGGCGTGGTACCGAATTTCAATTTCAACGCTATGGCGCCTCTTTTTTAGATAGTACGCAATATAGCTTTGTCTACACCCCTCAGCCTAATTTTGGTTCTAAAAACCCGAAAGAAAAAGGAAAAAATTCTTTTGGAAAAGACCTCGCCAAAATACCTAAAATGAGTGAAGTATCTTTAGTTTGGCTGCTAGATGCTTATAAAAATGCTACCGACAAAAGTTTGGTTTTTAATACGAATGGTTTTACCAAACACGCTGGCACCACAATGTTACAACAGCAGATTGAAGCCGGACTTTCTGAGGAAGAAATCAAGGCTACTTGGCTTGAAGATTTAGAAAAATTTAAAAAAGTACGTGCTAAGTATTTAATGTACGAATAGATGAATTACTTATTTTACAATTGTAGTAGTCGGCTTCCGATACTTATGAAAAGGTTGTTTTAGGAGCACTTTAATTTTTCCATTTTCTACCTCATTCGGAAAAGTATCCACCCCATAAACAATTTGATCTCGATCTAACTTCATAAAAGTACCGAAAAGACGATCCCAAATGGAAAAGATATTACCATAATTAGAATCGGTATACGGCAGCACATAGTGATGATGCACTTTATGCATATCTGGAGATACTATGACCCAACTCAAAACCTCATCAACCTTTTTAGGTAACTTAATATTCGCATGATTAAATTGTGACAACACCAAAGAAAGTGATTGGTACAACATAACCAAACCGATAGGCGCACCAACAACAAATACCCCGAACAAAGTAAATGTAAAGCGTATCATACTCTCTAACGGATGATGCCTATTCGCGGTAGTAGTATCTACATTATGATCGGTATGGTGTACCAAATGTACCATCCATAAGGGTTTTACCTTATGTTCAACAAGATGCGCGGTATAGGCACCTATAAGATCAAGTAGTAATAGGCCCAATAACACATAAGTCCATAATGGCATTTCAGGTAACCAGTTGAGTATTCCGAAATCATTTACTACCGTCCAATCTGCAGTTCGCAACAATAAAAAAGCAAGTGCAAAATTGACTAGTATGGTCGTAAGTGTAAAAAACAGATTCGGTAGTGCATGTTTCCATTTCTTATAATCGAATTTATAAAGTGGTACGAGACCTTCGAGGATCCAGAAAAAAGTAAGTCCGCCGACGAGGATCAAACTACGATGCAATGAAGGTATATTCTCGAAGTAATTTAAGAGGGTTTCCATTGGTTAAAGTTACTAAATTCAATATTCGTTACTGTTTACCGCCGACCCTTTTTTTTATCTCTTCGACAATATTAAAAGCCGCTGGGCAGATAGCGACGTTCTTCAGGGTAAGGTCACTTATTTGATGGAATTTCTTTCTATCAGTATGCGGAAATTCACGGCAAGCTTTTGGCCGTACATCATAAATCGAACAATAGTTTTCAGAATCTAAAAAAGTACATGGCACCCGTTGCAACACATGATCATTTTCTTCATCGACTCGTAAATACTTTTCAATAAATTGCTGAGGCTTTAATCGCAGGTATTTGGCAATGCGTTCTATATCGGCCTTCGTGAAGAGCGGTCCGGTGGTCTTGCAACAATTACCGCACTCGAGACAATCCGTCCGTTCGAATTCGGCATCATGAAGATCTTGCATGAGGTAATCCAAATTCTTAGGTGGTCTTTTCTTTAGCTTTGAAAAGAACCTTATTGGTCTTTATGAAAAAGAGTACGGTATATACCCTTTCGATAATAATTCTTTTTTTATCATTTTTTGTAACCCCCCTTGGAGATTTCAGTAAAGAACTTTTAAATAAGTTATTTGCGACTACACCGACCGTTATAAGTGAGGAGAACCGTGGTAAGATATTGACTTATGAGTGGAAATTAAAGCGGTCGGATTTGACTTATTTTAATTTCAAGGAAGCAGAAAATAAAGTGGTCTTTATTACTTTCTGGGCAA
>ENA-ORXM01004732-ORXM01004732.1-marine-metagenome-genome-assembly--contig:-NODE-4732-length-11586-cov-3.205491_pt1 | contig 11586 bp, 5 predicted proteins | sample MGYA00237867_ERZ511480 | MGnify/ENA primary metagenome ERZ511480 (study PRJEB26309, sample SAMN06266103) | marine metagenome | isolation source: Algal blade | place: United Kingdom:Sidmouth, United... | reverse complement strand
TGAGATTGAAGATCTTAGAACAGTTATGGGTGAAGATGGCGATGGTAAGAAAGCTGAAATTGTAATTTCTAGAACTTCTGAACTAAAAGTAGTTGACGCTAAAACGGGAATTACTTTAAGTACAAATAACATTCCTTATGGTTCACAACTTTTCATCAAAAATGGTGATAAAGTGACTAAAGATCAGGTGATTTGTTCTTGGGATCCATACAATGGAGTAATTGTTTCTGAATTCCCTGGTAAAATTGCTTATGAGAATATTGACCAAGGGGTAACCTATCAAGTTGAAATTGATGAGCAAACAGGTTTTCAAGAAAAAGTAATTTCTGAATCTAGAAACAAGAAATTAATACCTACGTTGTTGATTATGAATGCTAAAGATGAGGTTTTACGATCGTATAACCTTCCTGTTGGTTCTCATATTATGGTCGATGACGGTGATAAGATTAAAGAAGGTAAAATTTTGGTTAAAATACCTCGAAAGTCAGCAAAGGCAGGTGATATTACAGGTGGTTTACCAAGAGTTACCGAACTATTTGAAGCACGAAACCCATCAAACCCTGCAGTTGTTTCTGAAATCGATGGTGTTGTTTCATTTGGTAAAATAAAGAGAGGTAATAGAGAAATAATCATAGAATCGAAACTTGGTGAAATCAAGAAGTATCTAGTTAAACTTTCAAACCAGATCTTGGTTCAGGAGAATGATTATGTTCGCGCCGGTATGCCTTTGTCTGATGGTTCTATTACTCCTGAAGATATCCTTTCTATAAAGGGTCCTTCTGCCGTACAACAGTATTTGGTAAATGAGGTTCAAGAAGTGTATCGTTTGCAAGGAGTTAAAATCAATGACAAGCACTTTGAGGTTGTTGTTCGACAAATGATGCGTAAGGTTCGAATTCAAGATCCAGGTGATACTATTTTCTTAGAAAACCAATTGGTTCATAAAGATGATTTCATTAAGGAAAATGATGAAATCTACGGTAAAAAGGTGGTTGTTGACGCTGGAGAATCAGAAAACCTAAAAGCAGGTCAGATTATAACAGCACGAGAACTCCGAGACGAGAATTCGATTTTAACTCGAAATGATAAGAATTTAGTAACTGGTAAAGATGCGGTCGCAGCAACGGCTACCCCAATACTTCAGGGTATTACTAGGGCATCATTACAGACCAAATCATTCATCTCAGCAGCTTCTTTCCAGGAAACGACTAAGGTGTTGAACGAAGCCGCAGTTAGTGGTAAGGTTGATACGTTAGAAGGTTTGAAAGAAAATGTAATTGTGGGTCATAAAATACCTGCAGGAACAGGAATGCGTGATTATGAGAATATCATCGTAGGCTCTAAAGAAGAGTACGATGAAATTATGGCTCGTAAGGAAGCTTTAAGGTTCTAAGAATAGAATCTAGAGTCAAAATTTAAGATTCAAGATTGATATTCGAAATCAGTTCGTTTATCAATCTTGGTTCTTTGTTTTTGATTCGTTTAAAACAAACCATATGGCTGATAAAGATCAAAAACAGAAGCAAATCAATATAGAGTTAGATGAGAAAATGGCTGAGGGAATTTATTCCAATCTAGCTATTATCAATCATTCTGTTTCTGAATTTGTTGTTGATTTTATTAGTATGATGCCGGGTGCCCCAAAGGCAAAGGTGAAAAGTAGAATTGTGCTTACTCCGCAACACGCGAAGAAGTTTTTAAAGGCTTTGAATGATAATGTACATCGTTTTGAAAAGGCACACGGTGCTATAAAAGATTATGAGCAGCCTTCAATACCATTGAATTTTGGTCCTACTGGGGAAGCTTAAAACTAAAAAACGCCAGCATATGCTGGCATTTTTTAGTTTTAAGTAATGAATGAGTTATGGAGGTAATAAATCAATCTGAGTATTTACCCCTGAACTTTCACCTATTTAGTTCTTTCCTTTAATCAAACTCCGAAACAAAGTGCAATTTCACCGATGGATATTTCGATTGTGTCATTTGTAAGGAAAACTGTGAATCAGCTAAAAACACCAATTGCCCACGTTTATCTTTTGCTAGAAATTTCTGCTTAACCCGCTGAAATTCTTTAAACTCCTCATTTTTTGGGTCATCAGCATCCACCCAACATGCTTTGTAAACGGGAAAATTTTCATAGGAACATTTAGCACCGTACTCATGTTCCAATCGATACTGAATTACTTCGAATTGTAAGGCTCCAACGGTTCCTACTATCTTACGTCCATTCATTTCAAGTGTAAATAGCTGAGCCACACCTTCATCCATTAATTGATCAATACCCTTATAAAGCTGTTTTGACTTCATGGGGTCAGCGTTATTAATATATCGAAAGTGTTCTGGCGAGAAACTTGGTATACCTTTATAATGTAGTTCTTCGCCTTGGGTTAAGGTATCTCCTATTTTAAAGTTTCCGGTATCATGCAGACCAACAATATCTCCAGGATATGATATATCAATGATTTCTTTTTTTTCCGCAAAGAAGGCATTCGGACTAGAAAATTTCAACTTTTTACCCTGCCGAACGTGTAAATATGGCTTATTCCGTTCAAATGTACCAGATACTATCTTAATAAATGCCAATCGATCACGATGCTTGGGGTCCATGTTGGCGTGTATTTTAAAGACAAAGCCTGTCAGTTCCTTCTCGGTAGCCTTCACAAGGCGCTCCTCAGCCATTTTTGCTTGAGGTGTTGGCGCTATGTCAACAAAACAGTCTAATAACTCCCTAACTCCGAAATTATTAAGTGCCGATCCGAAAAAAACCGGATGTTGTTTGCCATCTAAATAGGCTTCTTTGTCAAATTCAGGGTATACCCCGTTGGCTAATTCTAGTTCATTTCGTAGCTCTTCTGCAGCTTTACTACCTATGATTTTCTCTAATTCTGGGTTTTGTAGATCATCAAAGGCAATCGTTTCTTCAATATTCTTTTTACTATTACCGCTGAAAAGATTAATATTCTTTTCATAAATATTATAAATGCCCTTGAAATCATAACCCATTCCGATGGGAAAGCTTAATGGGGTTACCGTAAGTCCTAATTTTTGCTCTAACTCATCTAATAGGTCAAACGCATCTTTACCTTCTCGATCTAATTTATTGATGAACACGATAATTGGTATGTTGCGCATGCGGCAAACTTCTACCAGTTTTTCAGTTTGTTCTTCAACACCTTTTGCGACATCAATAACTACAATAACACTATCTACAGCGGTTAAGGTTCTAAACGTATCTTCGGCAAAATCTTTATGTCCGGGTGTGTCAAGTATGTTGATTTTCTTATCCTTATATATAAAAGCAAGTACAGAAGTAGCAACCGAAATTCCACGCTGTCTTTCAATTTCCATGAAATCGCTAGTCGCTGTTTTCTTTATCTTGTTATTCTTAACTGCTCCTGCTTCCTGAATTGCACCACCAAATAATAATAGTTTTTCAGTTAGCGTGGTTTTACCTGCATCAGGGTGCGAAATAATACCAAAAGTTCTGCGACGTAATATTTCTTGTTGAAATCCCATTTAAAAAATTTGCACAAAAATAAGGTAAATATGACAGTTCTTTAGGACAAAAATTAAACCTATGTTACCAATAAATCGTGGTAAAAAATTCAAAAAGGTACATTTTATAGCATTAAAAACGTAGATTGCTTTAGGTCGATTTTATAGGTTTATTATCGATTAAAAGAAATTTAAAAAATCTATAATTTAAATACTAACGTAAGTAATATGCCGTTAAAGCACTATAAATTTTGCGCTTTGACGAATAATTATGTTTTTGAAAGATATTTCACAATGAATGGTTTCAAAAGAATTTGAAGATTAAAATATAAGGTATACCTTGCATTACTTATATTAAAGTTGTCCCAAACATCTTACCTATAAAACGCTTATGCCATGGTGATTAGTAAATCTTAAATTACTGACACTTATGGAATTTATTACAACTAATGCATTAAGAAATTTTAAACATAGGCTTGCCATACTATGCTTGCTATTATTTACTTCTCAAATCACTTTTGCTTTTACTGATAAACTATCTGCTTTGCCGCTAGATGATGAAATGTTTATGAGTGTTGAAGGATGTACTCAAGGCGATATGATTGAGATTTTAGCCTCAGATTTTGGTTTTCCAAATGGGGTTGAAGATGGAAGTTTATCTGCTACAAATGTAGATTTAAGTGCTAAATGGGGCCTGCCTTCAGGTAGTATCTTAGTTAGTGTTACAGGCGGTAGTACTAAATCTTTTGGTGGTCTTTTTGAGGTAAATAATGGGGTGCCAGTTACATTTTCTTTTTCAGGAACCGTTCCTGTAGAATCTGTGGTTGAACATTCTCCTGCAGTTGATGCCTTACATAGAGATGGTATTATCGCCTTAGATAATACACCTTATATACTTGCCAATACTTCGTTGCCTGCCGGTGTTATATCTGGAAATGTTGGCAACAATTATTTTGTAGAAAATACAACACCAGCTTCAGTTTCTGGATCTAGCCGATATGTATGGAAATCTGCAGGAATAGCTACACAAGTACAATTTTACACTACTTCAGAAAGGTTAATAAATGGTATTAGACTTAGTCTTATACCATTAGACTGTTTAGACACCGATGGAGATGGTGTACCAGATGCGACAGATTTAGATGATGATAATGATGGTATATTAGATACAGTAGAGGATCCTAATTTAGATGGTGATGATGATCCTTTGACTGATCCTTTAGATACTGATGGTGATGGCATCCCGAATCATTTAGATATTGATGCCGACAATGATGGTATTCCAGATAACGTTGAAGGACAAACTACTGAGGGCTATATAGCTCCTGCGAATGATGACGCTGCGACCTATGCTTCAAATGATGGATTGAACAGCGCGTATGTACCAGATGGTATTACGCCAAACAATCACGATGGAGAGGACACACCTGATTATATTGATTTAGATAGCGATAACGATACGGTTCCAGATAACAATGAAGGCAATGACTTCAATTTTGATGGTATCCCTGATCAAACCTTTTTAGGTACTGATGCCGATGGTGACGGATTAGATGATGGTTATGAGGGAAGTGATATCAATGATGGTTTTGATGTGAATGATGAGATTGATGATCCTGCGAATGATTTACCAGATACCGATGGTACAGAAGATGTGAATTATAGAGATTTAGATGATGATGGTGACGGTATTGACACTCCAGATGAAGATGCTGATGGTGATGGTGACCCAACCAATGATGATACCGATGGTGATGGTACTCCTGATTATTTAGATCCTATTGACGATACTCCAGATGAAGACATAGAAGTTAATCAAATGCTAACACCTAATGGTGATGGTAAAAATGATTTCTTGTTCATCCGCGGGTTAGATAAAGTGCAGAGTAGTACTTTGAAAATATTTAACAGATGGGGTATAGCAGTTTACGAAGGAGAAAATTATAACAATCAAAATAATGTATTTGATGGTCGATCTAAAGGAAGATCTACTGTGAGCGTTGACAACTACCTACCATCTGGTATTTATTTTTATATCTTTGATTATACGACGTTTGATGGCGAAAGTAAAACAGATAGTGAATACCTATATATAAGTAAATAATTATACCCTAAGTATGATCTTAAAAAAGAATCTCCTACTTCCGTTAGCATTGCTTTTTCTGATTTTAGTTGAAGATGTCCATGCACAGCAAGATGCTCAGTATACGCAATACATGTTCAATACAATTACCGTTAACCCTGCTTATGCGGGTTCAAGAGGACAATTTAGTGCTGCTGCATTATATCGCTCTCAATGGGTAGGTCTTGAAGGAGCTCCTGAAACTTTTACACTTAATCTTCACTCTCCCATACGAAATAGCAATTTGGGTTATGGAATTTCTGTAGTAAAAGATAATATTGGTGATGGTGTGGTTTCTGAAACCTACTTAGATGCTGTTATTTCATATACAGTAGATGTTTCATTGGAGGGTAAGCTATCTTTCGGATTGAAAGCTGGTGGTAATATTTTAAATCTTGATTTTAATGGACTTCGTAATTTTGATGCGGAACCAGTCAATGTTGACAACATTGAAAATAGGTTTTCGCCCAATGTTGGTTTAGGAATATACTATCATACAAATAAATTTTATGCAGGTTTGTCAGCACCGAATTTGCTTCAAACCGAACATTTTGATAATTCTCAAACTTCATCTAATTCGGTTCAGTTCTTATCAAAAGAAAGAATTAATTTTTACTTAATTACTGGATATGTTTTTGATTTGAGTGGTAATTTTAAATTTAAACCAGCCATACTTACTAAGGCTGTGGGTGGTGCCCCCCTTCAAGTTGATCTTTCTACTAGTTTTCTTTACAATGATAGATTTTCGTTTGGGGCCGCTTATCGATGGGATGCTGCTGTAAGTGCACTTGTCGGTTTTCAAATAACCGATCAATTGATGCTTGGTTTAGCATATGATAGAGAAACAACAGAATTAGGAGGTACACAATTCAACGATGGCTCATTTGAGGTATTTTTAAGATATGAACTAGTTAAATCATTTAAAAAGTTAGTATCACCACGTTTCTTTTAAAAAGCGGTTAACCATGACAAAAAAAATACTATTACCATTACTAGTGCTTGCTTTTTTCTTAGGATACAACGGTAATGCCCAAGACGAAAAATTAGTATCTAAAGGAGAACGTTTGGTCACCAAGGCAAACGAAAAATACGAGAGTTACTCCTTCAGCCCAGCTATTGATATCTACAAAAGAATTTTAGATAAGGGCTATACATCAGCAGATTTATTGAAGAAATTGGGTAATTCGTACTACTTCAATGCGAACTATGATGAAGCAGGAAATATTTATAAAAGGCTAGTTGATGAGTATCCAACTGAGGTAGCACCTGAATATTATTTTAGATATGCCCAAACCTTAAAGTCTTTGGGTGATTATGAAAACTCAAATGCTGCAATGAACAAGTTCATTGATGCTACTACCGATGATGCTAGAGCAATGTCTTTTAAGGATGAAAAAGATTATTTGAATGATATTAAAAAGAATTCTGACAGGTATAAATTAGAACCTTTTGAGTATAATTCTCCCTATTCAGATTTTGCTCCTTCATTTTATAAAGATGGAGTAATATTTTCATCCGATAGAGATACCGGAAATTTAGCAAGATATCGACATACTTGGAACTCTAAAGATTTTTTAGATCTGTACAAGGTAAATGTTGATAGCACGTCAATGAATATGGTCACCAAATTTGGAGATAAAATAAACACAAGACTTCACGAATCCACATCGATAACCTCGAAAGATGGTAATACGCTTTATTTTACAAGAAACAATTTTAGAGACGGTAAGACGGTAAAGGACGAAGAAGGGGTGATACGGCTCAAAATTTTTAAGGCTACTCTTGAAAACGGACTATGGGCTAGGGTTGAAGAACTTCCATTTAATAATGATGCATACTCTGTTGCACATCCTGCCTTGAGCCCCGATGAAAAAACTTTATATTTCGCCTCAGATATGCCAGGTACACTTGGTGAATCTGACATCTTCAAGGTTGCGATCAATGAAGATGGTAGTTTTGGAAAACCAGTTAACTTAGGAAATAAGATTAATACGGAGGCTAGAGAGACTTTTCCATTTGTGTCAAGTGAGGAAGTACTATATATGTCTTCCGATGGTCACCCCGGACTTGGGGGACTTGACGTTTTTGCAACAAAAATCGCAGATGGAAAACTAGATGGTGCCATTTTAAATGTAGGTGAACCTGTTAATAGCAAAATGGATGATTTCACATTTGTTTTTAAAGAAGAGACTAGAAAAGGACATTTTGCCTCAAATAGATCAGGCGGTCAGGGTGCTGATGATATTTACAGTTTTGTTGAGACAATTCCGCTACAATTAGAATGCGTTCAAAAGATTACCGGAACCGTTCGTGATAAAATTACCAATGAAGTCCTTGTTGGAGCAACGGTGAAGGTAATTGATGAAAACAATCAAGAGATTTTATCTACCATTTCAGATACAGACGGAAATTATAACTTGACCATAGATTGTAATAAAGGTAATTTTGTAAGAGCTCTGACACAAGGTTATGTGCCATCTGAAGAGTATTTAGAGAAATCTGATGACAAACCTAAAATTATTGATTTCTATCTAGAACGAGATAAGGTAACAGCTGGCTTTGGGGATGACTTGGCAAAGCTATTACAATTAAGCACCATCTATTTTGATTTTGACAAATATAATATTCGAAAAGATTCTGAGCTTGAAGTTGAAAAGGTGATAGCTGCTATGGAGAAATATCCAAGCTTAAAAATAAAGGTGAATTCTCATACAGATAGTAGAGGTAAAGACGCATACAACTTATGGTTATCTCAAAAAAGAGCAGAGTCTACCGTAAATTATATGATATCAAAAGGTATTGCGAAAGAACGACTTAGCGGTGAAGGTTTTGGTGAGACTAAACTCATAAATAGCTGTTCAAACGGGGTAAAATGTTCTGCAGCGGAACACGAACTAAATCGAAGATCGGAGTTTATTATTTTAGAATGATTATTCTAAAAAATTACTCTTTCAACAATAATCTAAATTACTGTAAGACAGTTCGTTATTAATATGAACTACCTCAATGGCGCGTAGTTTTATATACATTAATAACAAATTACACTTTTTAGTACTACAGATTACCTATAGACATCATTAAATCAATTCTTTACCAATAACAACGCCTAGTCCTACAACATATTTTAGGAGAGTAGTCCCGACATATTTAGTTTTGTTCTACACCTAATTAATTAATGTCAAACTTAAAGTACGTTTTTTTGTTTTTTTTAGTCTTTCCCAGTATTGCACTTGGTCAGTCTACATTTATCGATAATTTTAATTCGACTTCCTATTCAAATAATAATGGAACATCAAATTTCGCAGCAAATTGGTTGGAGAACGGAGAAACCACAAACCCTTCTGCAGGTAAGATTTTAATTAACTCGAGCCAACTTCGTTTTCAAAATCTTGATGGCATTAGTATTAGTCGTAGCCTGAATCTATTGGGTGCTACGAGCGCTACCTTAACGCTCGATTATGACCGTACGAATGGAAACGAGTCTATTTTTGTGCAATTATTTGACGGTACATCGTATTCTACTAGAGCCACATTGGTCGGAACAGGGAGTGTTAATTACAATTTAACGGCCGCAGAACTGTCTGCTGCTTCTGCGATACGGTTTATTTCAGGAAGCGGAAATTGGAGTAATAACGAGACCATTTTTGTTGACAATGTACAATTTACTGCAACCTTCAGTCCGGCGGTAAGCATTGATGATGTAGTAGTAGATGAAGATGCAGGCACAGCTACTTTTACGGTTATTCATACTGATGCTAATACTAGCGGCCCGTTTACAGTAGATTACACAACAGCGAATGGTTCTGCCATTGAACCTGCTGATTTTGACTTAAACGCAGGCACTCTTAATTTTAATGGTGTTGAAGGTGATAATGAATTAATTGTTGTAAATATTAATGATGATGCCAATTTAGAGGGCAACGAAACATTTAGTATTCAATTTACAAGTTCTTCTGACCCTACCGTAAATATTGCTGATAGTGCGATTGGTACCATTATTGACAACGAGGTTGATCCTAATGGTCCAAGACCCTACGAAGAAAGGTATGCCATTAATTTGCAAGGTAATTTTATTATGAGAGGTAATACGAATTTAGAATGTGTTTCCGGCTGTCCAGCAACACCCACTAGTAACAATCCCTCGGTGGTGATGGGCTATGCAGATATTGATGGAGATAGTGGCACAGTAAATTCTAGTAGTAGTAATATTACGATTCCTGCGGGGGCAACTGTGAAATATGCTGGTCTGTATTGGGGCGGTCTATATAACAGTTCCAATAGTGGTATAACAAACCCATCTGGCACTCTTGATATTGATCAAGTAAAGCTAAGAACCCCAGCATTGTCAACGTATTCAAGTGTAAGTGCAGAAATACGGAATATTGAAACAGCTAGTTTCTCAGGATGGAATTCTTTTATGGCTCACGCTGATATAACTAGCCAAGTTCAGGCCTCTGGTAGCGGAACCTATTTTGTGGCTGATATCGCTTTGGCAACAGGAAGTAGTTTTACCGGTCCCCATGGAGGTTGGTCAATGGTTGTGATATATGATGATCCAGCTGAGAAGTCAAGGAATATAGCTTTATGGGATGGTTTCGATTTCTTCGGTTTTGGGGCAAATGATGCATTTATAGTAACAGGTCTGCTTACTCCTACTTCGGGAACTTTTGAAACACATGCCGGGTATTTTGGTTTTGATGGCGAAGCGAGTTCTACTGGTGACTTCGTAAGTATAAATGGGACTGCGCTTTCAAATGGATTAAATCCTGGAGATAATACCTTGAACGGCACTATTTCGGAATTTGGAGCCGATATTGGTGGTCGTAACCCTAATTTTGGATATAGTTGGGGTATCGATATAGATGTTTTTGACGCTTCTGGACTAGTTCCTAATAGCTCGGCAGATATGAATGTTGAACTGGGTAGTAGTAACGAGGGAATTTGGGGAGGTGTTTTCGTAACCTCTAATGAAATTGCCTTTCCTGCCGTATCGAGTAAGGTATTTACTCCTGCAATCATTTACGAGGGACAAGAATCTACTGTAACTATTAATTTGGAAAACCCTAGTACCGGTGTTGATTTGACTAATATTACATTAATTGATAACCTACCTGCTGGTATGATTATTGCTCCAGTACCTAGCTCATCCACCACTTGTGGAGGAACTATTGTAGCAAATCCTGGTGACAGTACTATTAGTATTTCCGGTCTCAATATGACGGCAGGTGCTACATGTATCTTTACATTCAATGTTCTTATGAATACTGCTGGAGACTATGTGAATACGATTTTATCTACCAATATGAGCAATGATCAAAATATACCCTTAGCTGGGGATGTTTCTTCTACGATTACCGTGTTACCATTTGTAGATACCGATAATGATGGTGTGGGAAATCATGAAGATTTGGATGATGATAATGACGGTATTACAGATTGTGAGGAATCCATTGACAATGTGTCGAGTGAATTTGCTTGGAGTTTGAATACCCCTTCAGGAACATTAGATATGGACTATGTTTTAGATCCTAAAATTACCGATTGGGCTATTTCCTCGGCCGAAACAATGGTATTGAATAGTCCCATTTTTTCTGCGATAGGCTCTAATCTACATATAGTTTCAATGACAGCTGCTAATGAGGAAGAGGCTATTGCTAATGGTGATTTTGTGGAGTTTGAATTCACTACGGGTTCCGAACTGTCATCTTTTGAAATAAATAACCTAAGATCTGGCTGGTATATGCCCTCTGAAGGAGATTCCTATTTTTCATCTACTTATTATTCCGTGGGGGGCTCAGATGCATGGTCCTCTTTAGCTTCCGATACTTTTCATACTGACGACGGTAGTATTTACGGCATTTTTGATCATATGGATGCCCCTAGTTTATCGTTAGCGCCCAACACCATATATAGATTTCGCATATTTGTTTACGGTCAAATTGATGATTCCCCACAGAATTATTCTATTT
>ENA-ORXM01004731-ORXM01004731.1-marine-metagenome-genome-assembly--contig:-NODE-4731-length-11589-cov-8.847637_pt1 | contig 11589 bp, 13 predicted proteins | sample MGYA00237867_ERZ511480 | MGnify/ENA primary metagenome ERZ511480 (study PRJEB26309, sample SAMN06266103) | marine metagenome | isolation source: Algal blade | place: United Kingdom:Sidmouth, United... | reverse complement strand
TTTGTCCCGCCCAAAGCCCTGACGTGATTGCGGGCCTATGTGCACCCGGGATGAGCCACGGCCCTGATAGCCAAAAAGCGGATCATAGCGGCATGTCGCATCACGGTACGAAGCACTAAGCCGCACCTCGCATTCCCCCACAAGAATTAAAGGATAGATTATGTTTGACCGCCGAAAGTTTCTAACAACATCACTCGGAGCCAGTGCTGCGCTTGGTGTATCGGGCCTTGTTCCCGCATGGGCTTTGCCTGCCTCAAAAGGTAATATGGGTATACCTGCTCTAACTGGAACAAATTTTGATCTGGAGGTTTCCAAGTTCAAAACCCGCATCAATGGCCGCACCACAAATGCCATTGGTGTCAATGGCAGTGTTCCTGCGCCGCTCATACGCTTTCGTGAAGGCGACGATATTACGCTTAATGTCAAAAACACATTGGACGTCGATACGTCGATACACTGGCACGGGCTTTTAGTCCCATTTGAGATGGACGGCGTTCCTGGTGTCACTTTCCCCGGCATTAATCCGGGCGAGATATTTCAGTATAAGTTCTCCGTTCCGCAAAACGGGACATATTGGTATCACTCCCATAGCGGTTTACAGGAGCAAGTCGGTCATTACGGGCCATTGATTATCGACCCCAAAGGCGTCGATCCCGTCAAATATGACCGTGAATATGTGCTGGTCTTGGGTGACTGGATTTACAACAACCCACACAAGCTCTTTGCGAAACTCAAGAAGAACGCTGAAAGCCTGAATTTCAACCAATCGACGATCAGTGATGCAAAAGGTTTAAAAGGCATGTGGGGCGCTATGCGCATGTCCCCGAATGATCTGGCCGATGTGACGGGCGAGACATACACATATGTCATTAACGGCCACAGCACGGCTGATAATTTTGACATGGTATTTAATCCAGGCGAACGCGTGCGAATTCGCATCATCAATGCCGCCGCTATGACGCTCTTTAATGTGCGGATGCCCGGACTTCCAATGACCGTTGTTCAGGCAGACGGCTTAAACGTGCAGCCTATCGAAACAGACGAATTTCAGATGGGCGTTGCTGAAACCTATGATGTGATTGTTGAGCCGACTGAGGCCAAGCCCTTCGCTTTTGTTGCCGAGTCGATTGACCGTTCAGGGCAAGTTGTCGCGACCCTCGCGCCAAAGCCGGGAATGCGGGCACAAGCGCCTAAGCTGCGCCCTGTGCCTGTTTTGACCATGAAAGATATGGGCATGGATCATTCCGCAATGAGCGGAATGGATCATTCTAACATGGAAGGGATGGACGAACCCGCAGTAAGGTCCTCCGACATGGACCATGCTGCAATGGGCCATGATATTGGCGGCGGCAATAATGCAGTTCAAAGTTTGGACAGCATAGACCATGCCGCAATGGGACACGGCCCCAACCCTCACGGCCCTGCCGTCCAGCTTGCGAAAGTTGAAGCGGATATTGAGGTTGGCCCCGGTGTTGTAAATGTTGCGGCCATGCCGACTAATCGTTTGGATGAACCGGGCATTGGCTTGTCAGATGTTCCGCACCGCGTTCTCACTTATAGCCAGCTCAGAAGCCTTGAGCCCAACCCCGACACGCGCAAGCCAGGCCGAGAGGTCGTAGTTCACTTAACGTCCAATATGGAGCGTTACATGTGGTCATTTGACGGCGTGAAGTTCTCCGAAGTCACAGAATCCATCAAATTTATGGAAGGTGAGCGGCTACGCCTAACCCTCGTCAATAATACGATGATGCCGCACCCGATTCACTTGCACGGTATGTTTTTTGATGTGGTAAATGGTGGCGGTAATCACATGCCTCGTAAGCATACGATTGTCACCAAACCGGGGGAAAAACTATCCGTTGATATCACTGCCGAGCATGTCGGGGATTGGGCGTTTCATTGCCACCTTATGTATCACATGCACGCAGGGATGATGCAGGTCGTCACTGTCTTACCTAACCCGCAAAAAACGGGCGCAGCTGACATGGAGGCCATGCCTGCATCCATGCCTAGTATGGATCATTCAAAGATGGACCATTCCAAAATGAACCACGACACAATGGGAGGTATGAAATAATGCGACCTTCCATTTTGATAAAAACAAGCGCCTTGGCTTTACTAGCAATGAGCGCGTTTTCAGTACCGGCATTTGCCGATGAAGACAAAACCCCGCCTTGGTCAATGGCCGATGAAATATGGGGAGCCGAGGCCATGAAGAAGTCCCGCGAAGCTGTCCAAGCTAAGAACGGAGCCATGCCTAATTTCATGGTTATGGGCGACCGTTTGGAATGGCAGGATACGGGCGGCGACGGCGCTTTAGTTTGGGACGCCCAAGGCTGGTATGGCGGCGATAGAAACAAGCTCTATATAAAAACCGAGGGTGAGTTCTCATTAGAAGACGATGAGGTTGAGGATGCGGAAGTCCAAGCCCTCTGGTCACGCGCTATAGCGCCCTTTTGGGACGTTCAAGCCGGCGTTCGTTATGATTTGGAACCGAAAGGCCGCACTCATGCCGTACTAGGCGTTCAAGGACTTGCGCCTTATTGGTTCGAGGTAGATGCGGCGGCGTTTCTGTCAACAGACGGAGATCTGTCAGCCAGCGTCGAGGCTGAATATGAGCTACGTTTCACGCAGCGGATTGTGCTGCAGCCCCGCGCCGAAATCGGTTTCTCAGCGAGTGATATACCCGAGCTAGAAATTGGCAGCGGTGTCACGGGTTTCGATGCGGGCGTTCGCCTACGCTATGAAATCAAACGTGAGTTCGCGCCTTATGTCGGCGTTGAATGGCAAAAAAGTTTGGGCGACAGCGCAGACTTCATTCGTGTGGGCGGCGGTGATCCAGATAATATTGTGGCCGTTGCCGGCCTTCGGACTTGGTTTTAGGAGGTCGTCATGGGGGGATTTTTAGAGCCTAATATTCATCCGGTTTTAGTTCACTTTGCCTACGCGCTCAGTTTGAGTGCACTCGCTGTTTATCTCTTGGGCCGCGTTTTACCACGGGGCTCAAAACGCGAGAGCACCCAGCCTGCCGGAGACTGGATGCTTGGTCTTGGCGCGCTCGCGATTATTGCGACAATCGCGGCAGGGTTTTACGCCTATTACACAGTCGTGCATGACGGGCCGTCACATGAGGCTATGACCACACATCGAAATTGGGCCTTGCCATCCGGGACAGCGATTGTCGTCTTAGCTATCTGGCGTTTCATGAAACGCGCGAAGCCGCCCAGTGGAATTTTTCTTGGCCTATTAGGGGCAGCGGCTTTTTCACTATCCGTCACCGCGTGGTGGGGTGGGAATATCGTCTATAAATACGGGCTTGGCGTTCAAAGCCTCCCTGTTGTGACTGGAGACGGCCACGACCATGACCACGGAGACGGCGCAGATCATAGCGGCGCGGTCGATATGGCCTCTCCTGATAGTCATGATAATGCAGACGGGCATCACGACCAAACGGCTGTGCCGAGCGGACATGATAATTCTGACGGTCACCATGATAGCGACAGCGTGGCTATGACTTCATCCGCTGCGCAGGAGGGCACGCCAGCCGCCTTAGCCGGTCAGTTTGGAAGCGCTTTGCGTGCCCAAGACACTCAGACGCTGAAATCACTCTTTCTGCCGGATGCCATTATCGCGGAAGGCGGAGGTGTTGAGCGTTCATTTGCTGAATACGCGGGCCATCATATGAAATCTGACATGGCTTACACCGCCAGTATCACCACTCAAGTGATTAAGCGTGATGTGGTCAAGAGCGAGACTATGGCGACGGTTATCACGCAATCTGAAATGGTCGGCGATTACAAAGGTCAAAGCGTTCACAACGCCATGATAGAAACCATGACTTTGCAACGCCATGGAGAGGGCTGGAAAATCGCGCATATTCATTGGTCAAGCGCTCCGCTTAAGGGCGCAGCCATGCCTATGCCGACGCCGGAGCCTAAGCTTCCCGAAGGTCATGATAATTCGGATGGGCATCACGATCATGATACGAAGGGCGGGCATTAGTCATGGTGGCCGTCACACCTTATAATACGCCGCGCGACCCTCTGATGGGCGCTAACCACTTAACCGCCGTAAGATGGGTTTTGGCAGGCTTGGTGGCCGTGGGTCATATGTTTCTGCTGACGACCGCTTACGAACCAATTCGCTTACACGACTGGACGGGCGGCTATATGGCCGTGAACGGTTTTTTCGTTTTGTCAGGAATGCTGATTGCCAAAAGTCTCGATTTGCGTCGGGATTTGAAACTCTACGCCGCATCAAGAGCCTTGCGCATTTATCCTGCACTTATTGTCCTCATGCTGGCATTCTTATTTGTCTTCGCGCCTGTGTTTTCAAAACCCGGAGGGGTAAGCACGATCACAACAGGTGAAAACTGGCTTTACGCTTTGCGTGTTTTGGCGCTCGGTGATCCCGAGGGCGCACCGGGCGGAATTTTTGCGGGTAATCTTGAGCAGGACTTTAACGGGCCACTTTGGACAATTCGGTTTGAAATTTTAGCCTATGTTCTGGCTGCGATTGGCTTTGCCGTTGGACTTCTAAAAAACAGGGCTATCACATTGCTGGCATTTGTCGCTGTGCAGTCCGCCTATTTAGGCTTGCCTCTCGTTATAGATTTCTCTGTTCTCCCAAGCGGGCTTTTACCGCTAATGCGCTTATCCAGTGCGTTCTTAATGGGCATGTGTCTCTGGCAATTTCCCGAAGTCCGCCGACCTCATTGGTTGATCGTCATTACAGCGATTATTGCTTTTGTTCTCTTTGGCGGACAGTTTGGTGGCGAGCTATTGGGCAATCTGGCATTGACGGGACTAATTTTGCGGTTCGGCTTATCGGACGCAGCTCATGCACCGCTCATTAAATTGCCGGATTATTCTTATGGAATTTATATTTGGCACTACCCCGCCATGCAGGGTGTCATGTTTTTTAATCCGGACTTTGGTCCGCTTCTGTTGGGGCTTAATTCGACCCCCATTTTCCTCGCTCTATCGGCTGCCTCTTGGCATTTGATTGAAAAGCCAGCCTTGCGCTTGAAGCCCAAGAAAAAGCAATTGGCTGTGCTGGTCTACGAGAATTCCGGAACAAAAGGAAGTTAGCCTTGTTATACCCCCACAGGGTATTATATGAGGCCTGACGATACATTGAAAGGACACGTTATGTCAGAGCAAAATTTGAAATCGAACCGAACCCAACAGGCAAATCGGGGCTGTTGTTCACCAAAGTTGGCAGCCGATTCAGCGCCCGTCATCAAAAAACTAGCAGCTGAAAAGCCTAGTTGCTGCTGCGCGAGGAAGTCCGCGGCAAAAACGCAACAGTAAAGGCGCACAATGGCAGAACACGGAACGCATAAGCAGATCGGACATAGCGGCCATGATATGGGCGCTATGTTTAAAGATAATGAGCGCGCACTAAAAATCAGCGCGGCCTTAACGGGGATCTATTTCATTATCGAAATGGGACTCGGGATTGTCAGTGGATCTATCTCCGTCATCTCTGATGCGTTTCACACATTTTCTGCCGTGGGCGGCGTCTTATTGGCATTAATTGCCGGACGCATAGCCGCACGCCCTGCGGACCGGTATCGCACTTATGGCTCAGTTCGCGCCGAAATGATCGGGGCTCTGCTCAATGGACTTTTCCTGCTGCTTATGGCCGTCTTTGTTATATTCATGGGCGTGAAGCGCTTTGTTAATCCTGTCGAGCTGGATTATGGTTTAATGCTTTGGGCAGCGGCTGGTGGATTAATCACGGAAGTTATTTCCCTGCGGCTTTTAACTAAAAACGCCAAAAGTAATTTGAACATGCGCGGAGCATTCTGGCATGTCATGCAGACCTTTGTCGGCAGTCTGATCATCGTTATTGCGGCGATTGTCATCAAGTTCACCGGTTTTCTTGCCATTGACCCCATTCTAGGCACAGCCTTTGGTCTTGTTCTTATTTGGGCGGGATGGGGGATCACCCGCGACGCCCTTTTGGTCTTAATGGAAACGGTTCCGAGCGACGTAAATGTTGAAAAGGTTCAAACAGCATTGCGTGCCATAGACGGCGTAGAAGATGTACATCACATTCACGCCTGGTCTTTGACGTCAGGAAAAAACCTCTTCTCTGCGCACGTCCACGTAAAAGACGGAGCGGATAATTGGCGTGTATTACGAGACGCAACTGAAAAGCTCGAAAGCCAATTTAATTTCTACTTCTCGACACTACAGATCGAGCGTGAGTGTGGGCAAATTGGTAAAGCGCAAGAGATTGATTTCGCCACACAAAGGCAAGGCTCTGGCGAGAATGGTACGCCAACATGATAGCGGCAATTGTCATAACCTTCGTCTTATTTGGCCTATGCGGCGCGGTGCATTACGTCGTTATGTCAGCGCTGTTCAAATATTTGGCTAACTCAAAGCTCACGCAAGGTTTGCGTCTGCAGCTTGGGCTTATCGGTGTCGCAACGGCGCATATTTTTGAAACAGGACTATATGCTGTTGGGTTTACAATCGGACAACGCGCCGAACTGGGAAGTTTCAAAGGAATAGACGCTCCCATGACGCTCATGGACACGTTCTATTTCTCTCTCGTCAATTACACCTCACTTGGCCTTGGAGACATATACCCGACCGGACACTTGAGATTTATCGCAGGCGCGGAATCGTTGAACGGATTCTTACTGATCTCGTGCTCTGCCGCCTTCCTTTTCATGCTGATGCAAGGAAAGTCACCACAAAATACGGGCTATTAGCGCCGCATCTTTCTATTCGGGTCAGAGCGCCGCCCGAACAGTTCAATTCACTCAGGGGCTTAGAAAATAATACGAAGGAATATCCAATGGAAAAAGAAATGAATAAAAATGATATGAGCGGAAGTTATGGCCGCTTCTTTGCTATGATCGGCACATCCACCGTTATCATGCTGGGCTTGATGTATCTCAACAGCTATCAATTCAGTCACGTTCGGTTCAGTGAAACACGAACCTTTATGGCAATCTATATGGGCGCAGTGATGGCCATTATCATGCTCGGTTTCATGCTCAATATGTATAAGAACAAGAAAGCCAATATGGCAATTTTCGCAGGCAGTTTTATCGTCTTCGCCGCTTCATTATTCTTAGTGCGCAGCCAAGTCACCGTTCAAGATAATGCTTGGATGAAAGCCATGATCCCGCATCACTCAATTGCCATTATGACCAGCGAGCGCGCTGAGATCGATGATGTACGGGTCAAAGAACTCGCCAACGAAATCATCAGAGCCCAGCGCCGCGAAATCAAAGAAATGGAATGGCTGATCAACGACATCAAAACCAACGGAACAGCGGCGACAGAAGAAGAAGCTGCCGCGCGCCCAATGCCGGAATTTGAAGGAAAGCTCTAAAAGCTTACCCCACAGGAGAGAGATATGAGTATTGCAGAAGAGATAGCCGTGAAAGACACGGCTCAAGGTAAAAAGGCCGTGGTTTACCGCATGGTGACGGATACGCATATTTGTCCCTTTGGTATCAAGACCGTGGACCTTCTCAAACGAAAAGGGTTTGAGGTCGAGGACAATTTGCTGACTAACCGCGCTGATACGGATGCATTTAAAGAAAAGCATGACGTGAAAACCACACCTCAGACTTTCATCGGCGGTGATCGTATCGGCGGGTTTGACGCTCTGCGAGAGCATTTTGGATATAAAGTGAAAGACCCGGATGAGAAGACTTACACGCCTGTTTTGGTCGTCTTCTATATCTCCGCTCTGCTCGCGATTGCGGCCAATTGGGCGACATCGGGTGATGTTTTAAATCTACGTTCCTTAGAATGGTTTATTGCTTTCTCTATGGGCATGCTTGCCATGCTCAAATTACGGGATTTAGAAACCTTCTCAAATATGTTTGTCGGCTATGATATTTTAGCGCGGCGCGTTGTGCGCTATTCCTATGTCTATCCATTTGCAGAAGCGCTGGCCGCGATCCTGATGGTGGCGGGCGGAATACTTGGATTGATTGCAGCGCCAATTGCGTTGTTCATCGGTACGGTTGGCGCGATCTCAGTCATCAAAGCGGTCTATGTCGATAAGCGTGATCTGAAATGCGCCTGCGTCGGCGGCGGAGCAAATGTGCCGCTGGGCTTTGTATCGCTCACCGAAAACTTGGCCATGATGGGCATGGGGATTTGGATGATTGTAAAGGCAATGACTTAAGCGTGACTGGTTGTTCTCAAGGTAAATGAACAGATTTTACCATCTCGGCTAATGTCCGCAATGAGGATAAACTTCCTTTTTAAGAGCCCCCGAAATAGAGCGAAACACACCGCAAATCGCAGACAATACCTGCGGCCGTTTTTGTGTACGATTTAAGCCGGGCGCTACATGCGCAATGCACACCAATAATACGATAAATATTGACATTACGGCATTTCGCATTATATCAACTATGATATATGAATAAGTGGACTATCGAAGCCCTACCCGCTGCAAGGCGTGAAGTGAAATCATTGCCTCGTGATTTACAGGCGAGGTTCTTCCATATTGGCGACATGCTCACTGAGCACGGTCCACAACAAGTTGGTATGCCCCATGTTCGCCATTTAGATGGCGAGTTGTGGGAAATGAGAATGAAAGGAAAAAGCGGAATAGCACGGGCTATTTACTTTACGGTTGTTGGCAAACGGATCATCGTTTGTTCAGCCTTCGTGAAGAAGTCGCAAAAGACTCCAAAGAAGGAGCTGGACAAAGCTAAAAACCGCATGAAAGGATTTGAACCATGAGCACACAAACCCACGCTTTCAAAGATATGAAATCAGAGTTCCTTGCTGATCCTAAAGGCAAAGCGGCATATGATGCGTTGGCACCTGAATATGCTGTTGCTAGCGCTATGATTAAAGCGCGCGCTGATGCTGGCCTGACCCAAGCTGAACTCGCAGAAAAAGCCGGCATGACCCAAGCCCAAGTTTCACGACTGGAAAGTGGACAATGGCCTACGCCAGCCACTATTGAGAAGCTGGCGCGTGCCTTAGGAAAACGTGCAGAGCTGCGTTTCGTATAAGGGTTATTGAGCCTTTGGTCTGGACCAAACTAAGTCAGCGCCATCTTCGCGGTCAAACAATGCCGCATTGATGGGCTTGTTCATTTCCGGGCCGTCAAGTTTTACACTAATATAGTCCATGGGTTCGCTATCATCTTGCGGTTCGGATGTTTCGTTCCAAGCCACGCCGATGTCACAGCGGCCTGACTTCACAAAGAAATCCGGAGAGGCCTCAGTCTTCTTTTTATCATTCGGGACAAACCTAACTTTGCGGCTTGTCATTAACGTCGCGATTGTGCCCTCATAGCCTCCGGCTTTTGTAGGGCTGAATGTTCCAATGGTTGCCATAATAATTCCTTTCTCTGGCTTCTTGGGGTTTAGACCAGCTCGCGCTTGGCCTTCTTGAAACCGGCATCACTGGCAAGAAATCCTGCAAGCATTGACGGAATAAGGGCGGTAATGTCCTGCTTCTCGCCGTAAGCCTTCTCATAGACTTTAGCATAAGCCTTCAGATCGGCTTCTAGTTCAGGCATCACCGTTATCGTGTGTTTGACAGGCTTCGTATCAGGAAGTTTATCAAGTTTAATTTTGGGTTGGCTCATCGGTTGGCTCCATAAGGTTTGAGGATAAGGTCGCGCGAGACGATGACGTTGAACCGCCATCCTTGGCGCACGCGCAGGGTCGGTTGAACATTGAGGTTGCGGTCAATGATCCGCTGCCCGGCTATATTGGCTGTGTCCTGTCCGGCGTTTTGTAACGCGCGCGCCAGTCGGTCTGTGTCGTCGCTGGCAAGCTCTGAACCAACGGACAGAAGCGATGACAAAGCCGCGCCTTTGATGAACTGCCAAGTGTGACGATCCACTTTGTCTTTAAGACCTGCAAAACCCTGGCTGTCCGACCCCGGCAGATTATCAAGCTGTATGCTATCACCGTTGGGCAGTATCAGCCGTGTCCAAACGACCAGAGCACGGCTCTGCCCAAAAGCGATGACACTATCATAGCGCCCCATTAAGCGAGACCCCTGCGGAATAAGCAGATGTTGCCCCGTCACTGTATCAAATACATTCTCAGTCACTTGTCCGATAACCTGCCCCGGCAGATCAGAGTTAAGGCCTGTCACCAATGAGGCTGGAATAATGTTGCCCGCCATGACCTGATAAGGTGAGCGCGGTGAGACTAAACCGTGCGAATTGTAAATGCCGTCAGCATCACGCTCTAAGAAAGCTTGCTTTGCCTCTTGCTGATTCTGGTCTGTAGTCACAGGCGACAAATCAAAAGCAGATGGCGGCGCGCTGACATCGGGATAGCTTGGCATCTGCGGTAAGTAATCCAGTCCAAGATCTGCGGTCTGCACAGGGAGCGTATCAGAGCTGCGATTTGATAATTCAAAAAACAGATTTGGTTTTTCTACTGTTGGCGGCGCGGCGTACTCTGTAACCCGCTCATATCGCGGTTGGGCGGCTGCGGGTCGATAGCCACCTAAACTTGTTGGCTTTGCCCGTGTGGCAATTGGCTCGATTTCTTCAACCTCGCCCACAGTTTCAAGATAAGCCGCCCCCAAGTCTCCGGGCAATGGCGGGCCGAGCTTAGGCTTTAGCTCGGCATAGGATTTGGGCAACAGCTCTAGGCCATCTGCCATCGGCTTATGTGTGACGTTATAAAGCTCATCTGCCCGTTCATCGTCATAATTAGGAGATTGTAGCGCAACGGCCAAAGCGCCAAACATCAGAACGCCCAATACAAGTCCCCCGCCCATCAAGGCCTTACGGCTAAAGCGGCGCACGGCACGCGGACGCGCGCGTATAGTCAGATCTGGCGCGGCGCTGCTCATGACTCGCGCTCAATGCGGACAATTGTTTGATCCTTCTCGCCTAAGCGCAGCTCGGCAAAATCAAACAGTCGGTCAACTATATAAAACTCGCCTTTGACGCGGTAATTGACAAGCTTGCCAATTTTGGCATCGCCGTCTGTGATAAACAGCGGCGGCGCTTCCGACACGGCTAAACCATCAGGAAACTCAATGTAGATTTTCTGCCCGTCATCAAAGACGCGCTTAGGTCGCCAATTGGGCGTATCGCCTTTAATAGAATAATCAAACCGCAGCTCATCCGAGTCGAACTCAAGATTGGCTTTGGTAAAGCTAGCTTGCGTTAAGCGCGGCTCATCCAAAATACGGCTTTTAATCTGCCGAATAGCATCATGCGGGTATCGCCAAGACACGGCGGCCATATAGGTATCTGCAAACGATTTAAGGTCGAGATAGTAAGTCCGCTTAGTGGTCGTAATGACCGCGTTCGTTGAAAGCTGTGGGGCCATGGGCTTAACAAGGATATGCACCTGCTCATTTGCGCCTGACCCTGAGACTGTATCGCCAACCGTCCAGCGTTCCGTATCACCTGCGGAGACCGATGTTAGGGCTTCGCCTTTTTCAAGGGCGATGTCCGTCACTTGCGAGGGCGACGTATAAACCTGATAGAGCGAACCCGGCGTATAAGGATAAAGTTGAATTGCGTTCAGATAATTGTCGGAATTAGGCTCAACCACAGCAGAGCGGTTTGCATGGCTCACAGCCTGAAACCCTGTTCGGCTTGGCGGATTGTAAA
>ENA-ORXM01004730-ORXM01004730.1-marine-metagenome-genome-assembly--contig:-NODE-4730-length-11591-cov-2.713827_pt1 | contig 11591 bp, 14 predicted proteins | sample MGYA00237867_ERZ511480 | MGnify/ENA primary metagenome ERZ511480 (study PRJEB26309, sample SAMN06266103) | marine metagenome | isolation source: Algal blade | place: United Kingdom:Sidmouth, United... | reverse complement strand
AATGCCTTATCTAACAGTTCAAAACTTCTTATAGCTTGGCTACTACACATCCTCATCGGATTTATATTTTTAGGACTATATGAATTAACCTGGCATGTATTTAATCTGGGTAAAACGCTTATTTGGGCAATTTTATTCGGAATACTATCGGGGCTATTAGGAATTTTAGGTTGGCATTTAATGTTCAAAATATTCGATTACAAATCTGAGTTTACCTATTTTCATTACTACTTTCATCTGGTTTTAGCTCATATTATATTCAGCTGTACTGCTGTTTGTATTTACAACGTATTACAAAACCTTTAACTATTTTTTATTTTCTTATGCAACATACATAAAACACCAAGTTCCTCTCTCGACAAATTCTCGTTTTCCTTCAATAATTTTGCTATTTCTTTTTTAAAATATTTGATAGTTTTTCCATTACTATATTCATCAATAACTCGTGGGTCAATATAAGAACTTCTCGCCACAGAAGGTGTGTTACCTAATCGTTCACTTACCCTTATCACTGCATCTCTAATGTTTTTATCCAATTCTTTTTGGTCTTTTTCCTTTGAATAGCCGATTTCATCTAATGCCATAGCTGCAATTACAGTTCCTGCCCATGTTCTAAAATCCTTTGCTGAGAATTCTTCACCCATTACTTCTCTAATGTAGGCATTAAGATGGTCGCTTTTTACGTCTTGTTTCTCACCATTTTCATCAATAAATTTAAAAATCTCATAACCTGGTAATTCATCAATCTCTTGAACTACTTTTGCCAATTTTTTATCTACAATATGCCTTTCCTGCTCTTTTCCAGATTTACCGGTATAATGGAAAGTTAATTCATGACCTTCAATGTGCAAATGCTTGCTTCGCATTGTGGTTAGGCCATAAGTATTGTTTTCCTTAGCGTAATAGTCGCTTCCTGGTCTAAAATATGCTGCTTCCAATAACCGAACCATACAGGCTAAAACTTTCTCTCTTTCTAAATATTTCTTGCGAAGATGTTGGCCTGTAACGCGTCGCATGTGTTCTAAGTTATCGGCAAACTTTACAATACGGTCAAATTTAGCTTGGTTCTGTTTTTCTCTAAATTTGGAATTGTAGATATATTGTTTTCTATCCTTATCATCTCGTCCAGTTGCTAAAATTTTAGCCTTTTTATTGGAATTTATTTCCACATCTGTCCAAGCTGGCGGAATTACCAATGACTTGAACCAGTCTTTTAGCTTTTTATCCTTAACAGTATTTTTAGAATTGTCGACATATCGAAAACCTCTGCCATGTTTCTTTCTGTAATAAATCATTGCCATGTAGTTTAGAATTTATAAAGAAAATAACTTATAGATTAACTTCTTAACTCAAAAGATACTTAATGTATCCATATTACAACCATAACAGGTTGTAATTTGGCATTTAAGTTAATTTATTTGTTAATTGAATTAAGCAATTTTCTAATAACTTAAGATATTTGGGTAAACCAAAAACATACAAATCATGAAACGATATTTACTCACGCTTGTATTCCTAAGTAGTACCTTTGGAAGTTACGCTTTTACAAATCAGCAATTAGAAATAGATACAGCAACAATCAATTCACAATTTTTTGTCGCCATTATTGCAGGTGTTTTACTAGCATTGATATTCCAAATTATTCTTACAGCACTTTCGGTTGCCATGGGAATTACTATGATAGGCAATGTAAAGCAAAATTACGTTGATGGTAAAGTTAATCCATCTTCTTCCGTTAATAAAAAAGATTTTGAATTTGACCAAGATTATGGTTCCAACGGCACATCAACTGGTGTAAAAATAAGCACAGCTTTTGGCATTTGGTCTTTATTGACTACAGCGTTGTCTTTATTCGGCGCATGTGCCTTAGCACTTAACCTTAGCTTCTTCGGGAGTGTTGCTTCTAATATTACAGTAGCTTTAGTAATTTGGGCATTGTTTTTTCTCATTCTATTTTATTTGGAAACCCGAATTATGAATACCGTAATTGGTGGCTTAGTTACAACTGCCACATCAGGACTTAAATCCTCTGCAAATGTAATAAAAGGATTATTTACCAAATCTGAAGACAAGCGCATTGAAAGCACAATCCATTCTACAATTGACAAAATAAGAAAGGACTTTGACATTAATTTCAACACATCAGAATTATCAAACGTACTTGATAAATTTTTCACGAAAGTCGATGATAAACTTCCAAATTATGATACGCTAAAGAGCGATTTGGAAAATATTGCAAAGCAAAGTAAATCTAAAAATACATCTGGTAAATATATGGCTATTCAGCAAGTGTTGTCTAAAGCTATTGATAAAGCTGGTAGTTCTGGCGATTCATCTTCAAACGGAAAAGTTAATCAGCTAAAAACAATACTTTCAGAATTAAAAAGTGCTTATGCTAGCGATAATTCAACAATTGAAGGTGTTAAAGATATTATTTCTGAGTATACTTCTATTGAAAAGTCTCAAATTGATGCTAAAATTAATGACGTAAAAGAGTATATCTCCAAGGCCTCACCAGAAAACTTTTCCTCAGAAAAATTAAATGAAGATTTTAATAAAATTATATCAGACCCAAAGTCTGCCAGTGCTATACTCTCTTCAAAATTTAGCGAATTTGATAGAGAAGAAATTATTAAAACGCTATCACAGAATACGAATTTAGAAAAGAATCGACTCAACGGCTATGCAGACAATATTGAAGGTGTTATATCGAAAGCACGCAAAGCCATAGAAGAGAATGATATGAATACAATTAAAGCTGGTGCAGAACAATCGATTGCTAATTTCTTAAAAGGTACCAACAGAAAGGAATTGAATTATGATGGTTTAAAACGTGACCTTAACGCAATTCTCGATAATCCCAAAGATTCTATTTCAGTTATAAAATCGAGACTGAATCAAATGGACGCAGATACTGTAAAAGCACTAATTACAAATAATAAATATGTGGACGAAGCACATATTGATAACGTAACCAAGCAGGTTAATGAGACTATCCATACTGTAAAATCTAAAATTTCATCGATAGAGCAAAAGGCTCATGAACAATTTGAAATAGGTAAGAGAAAAGCAGTTATCCAAGCAGAACATGCCAGAGCAACAGCTGCCTCTGCAGCATGGTGGCTAGTTATAACTGTAGTAGTTTCTGGTGGTGCAGCTATGTTGGGTGCTTGGATTGAATTAGCATAAACTGAAAAAATGTCAGATAGTTTAGGTGGCTATGTGTCTAAATGTCAGTATTTTACAATTGGTATTCAATTTGTTATTTAATAGTTGAAATTAAATATGTTTAACCATTAAAATTAATTAGTATGACATTAGTAAAATATAGAAATGATTTTCCAGACTTAATAGACCAATTGTTCGGAAACGGAATTAGCAATATGACTAGAAACCATTTCTCAAATACAAACACGACATTGCCATCGGTAAACATAACTGAGAGTAATGATAGCTTTAAAGTTGAAGTGGCTGCGCCAGGATTTGACAAATCTGATTTTAATATTGAATTAGATAATGACTTGCTGACAATTTCTTCAGATAAAGAGACTAACAATTCGTCTCATGATGATGAGAAAGTTACAAGACAAGAATTTAGTTATTTGTCTTTTAAACGTTCGTTTTCTTTACCTGAATTAGTTGAAAATGATAAAATTTCTGCGACTTATGAAAATGGAATTTTAAGCATTTCGATTCCAAAAAAGGAAGAAGCAAAACCTAAGCCAATTAAGCAAATTGAAATCAAGTAATTGTTAGACACACTAGCAATTTTGAAAATTGATGTATTTGAAAAATGTAATACATTAGTTTGCAAGTTGCAAAGCGCTAAAGTATTAGAACCAGATTGCTGAATATTGGCAATCTGGTTTTTTTTAGCAATTCATAATTATTTGATAGCAAGATAAAAAAAGAACTTTACTATGAAATACATAGATTATTATAAAATATTGGGTATTGATAAAAATGCTACTGACAAGGATATTAAAAAGGCTTACAGAAAATTAGCAAGAAAATACCATCCAGATGTTAACCCAAATGATAAGGAAGCCGAGAAAAAATTTCAGGAAATTAACGAGGCTAACGAGGTCTTGAGCAACTCTGAAAATCGTAAGAAATACGACCAATACGGCGAAAATTGGGAACATGCTGAAGCATATGAACAAGCGCAAGCTAAGCAAAGTAGAAGACAGCAAAGTTACAATTCTCAAAACCATTCTCAATCTTATGAAAACTTTAATGAGCATGATTTTTCTGATTTCTTCAGCTCCATGTTTGGTGGTGGATTTCAACAACAAGGTAGGCAACAAAGACAATTTAAAGGACGAGATTACAATGCAGAATTACAACTTAATTTAACTGACATTATTGAAACGAAAAAGCATACGCTAACTGTAAATGGCAAAAACATTCGCTTAACAATTCCTGCTGGTATTGAAAACGGACAGGTCATAAAGATTAAAGGAAAAGGTGAAGACCTTGGCAAAACTGGTGAAAATGGGGATTTATATATTCAGTTTAACATTGTCAATAGTACGCCATTTAAAAGAGATGGAAACCATTTGCATTTAACTGTAGATTTAGATTTATACAAAGCTATTCTAGGTGGTGATTTACTAATCTCAACCATTGACGATAAAAAATTAAAGTTGAAAGTGAAACCAGAAACTCAAAATGACACACAGGTTAAATTAAAAGGTAAAGGTATGCCTGTTTATAAAAACTCTGGCCAGTCAGGGGATTTATACATTCATTATAAGGTGAACACACCAACTAATTTAACGGATAAAGAGAGAGAATTATTTAATCAATTAGCAAAACTTAGGTAGATATGAAAACGATAGAAGTTGAACAATTTTGCGTACACTATAATATTCCATCGAGTTTTATTGATTCTTTAGGGAGTTTTGAGTTAGTTAAGATTATTGAAGTCAAGAACAGTAAACATTTACAAGTTGATGACATTCGTAAAGTCGAAAAACTGATGCGTTTGCATTACGATTTAAAAGTAAATTTCGAAGCATTGGACGTCATCGAAAATTTAACCAATCAAATAAATTCACTTCAATCGGAAATACATCAATTAAAAAATAAGATTGAGTTTTATAGATAATATGACAGATTCTGAATATACGTTAATTAAAAATAAACATTTCGAATTCGCAAAAGCCAGAGGTTCAGAAAAAAACTATTGTCCGTCTGAAGTTGCCAGAGGCTTATTCCCAGAAAACTGGCGAAGTAAGATGGATGCGGTTAGAAGTGTCGCTGATGATTTATTCAGGAATGAAGAGCTCATTGTTTCTCAGTTTGGAAAGGATTTAGACATACTTCCAAGTGAAGTAAAAGGTCATATTCGGTTACGTAGAGGTAGAAAATTTAATAAGTAAAAGGAACATTTTATATTAGCTAATTTCAAATTCTATGGAGACACCAATTATTGAAATTTTGGTTTATTTTAGGCAACGCATTAAAAACGTATAGCGCAAGTGGAAAAAATTATAGGAATATTAGCTGGAATTTTTACGACAATTGCTGTATTACCGCAAATTATAAAAGCAATACAAACAAAGAAAGTTGGAGATGTTAGCCCATTTATGTTTATCATACTTTGTTTGGGTGTTGGTCTTTGGACTGTATATGGCATAATGAAAAATGACTGGCCAATTATTATTACAAATGGGATATCATTTTTTTTAAATGGTATAATGCTGTATATCTTATTTACTCAAAATAAGCAATAGTAAGCTTCTTCAAAATCAGAACATGTAATCCTAGCTAAATATCGTAATATTTCTGAAATAGTGTGTTCCGTTGAAATTACAAGTAAAAGCGAACGTTTAAAATTAGAGCCTCTTTATTTATTCCAAAGATTTCAAAATACGATTGATTGACCGCGTCCATTTTTTATAAACCTCTATTGGTTTAGAATAACCACAACTTTCAATAAGCTTATTAAATAACCAAGGTGCATGAATACGATTATCTTCTACCGAACGTAACTCTGGAATCCATTTTGCAATATATTCATTCGCATTATACTTTAAACTCTGATGAACAGGATTGGTGTAATAAATCTCAAATGCCTGCATATGCCAATTTAACCAATTTGCACTTACATCATAATCAATTAACTTACTTTCAAAATAAGCACTTCCCCATGTCCAATCCATTTTTAAATCATGTACAAAATAACTCGCACAATTCACTCTACCCCTATTACTCATGTAGCCAGTTTGGTTTAACTGTCTCATGTGAGCATCAATAAAAGGAATTCCAGTTTTACCCTCTTTCCATCTTCGAAAATGTTCTAAATTATTATCCCATTCTTTGGTTTTATTCTTAAAGCCTTTTCTGAAGAAAATGGAATTTCCCATTCTCATACCTTTAAACGTAAAATAATCTCGCCAGACCAACTCAAAGACTATCCACCATGTACTTTGGTTTTTCATTATTTTAGACTCATATTCTTTTACAGCCTCATAAATTAGTCTTGGCGAAATACAACCCAACGCTAAATACGGTGAAAATTTTGAGCTGTAATCTAAACCTAATGACTTGTTACGAGACCATCGGTAGCTAGTTAATAATTCAGATTCAAACGTATAATAATGTAATCTTTCCAAAGCTTTGTCTTCACCACCTTTCAAAAAAGGGTCTGCGTCATCATAATCGTCTTCAGTAAAATCGTAGGTTTTATGATGCGGAAATTTAGTGGATTTAGCATTGGGATGACTTACGATTTTTGATGGCACCTCAAAGATTTTTCTTGGTTGGCTTTCTTTCGACGCAGGAATGCGATATGCTTTGCTTGTCAAAGGAATTTCAGAAATTTGAAAAGGAATATCATCGATATGATATAATGTTTTTCCCCAGAAAAAATGAAATTCTATATTTGGCAAATTTTGTAAAACTTTCTGCTTTATATCCATTTCTTCTTGAGCGTATTCCTCTTCAGCGTAAATAGTAGAAATATTATGTTTCTGTACTAATTCTGGTATTGCGTCCGATGCACTTTCCGGAGAAATAATAAGATGACCACCAATAGCTTCTAATTTGTTTTGTAAATTTAGTACTGATTGCTCTAGAAATTTATATCTGTTGATTCCTGCTTTTTTGAATCCTAAGTCCAATTGTGTAAATAAAAGAGGTTCCACAGAAAAGAATAATACTAATTGGTCACAATGAGCTATTGCGTTACACAAAGGTTCATTATCATGCAATCTCAAATTGTTCTTAAACCATACTAAACCTGTTGTCATAGCTAAGTAATTTTATGAGAATCTTCTTTTTAGTGTATGCACTTTTAATATTCTATCTTTTTCTGTGATGGTTAATGGCTCTTTTCGTTTTGCGTAAAGCTTAGCTAGCGCCAACTTTCGGGTTTCCCTGATATCAACGATGCGTTCTGGATAATCAACGCCTAATTTAAAATTGTATAAGGTTTCTTCCATTGCGGTTAATTTCCATGGTTCAATCGCAAATTCTGTTGGAAGTTCTCTTAATTCAGGTATATATTTTTTTATAAAAACAGCTTCCGAATCATGGTCTAGAGCATTTTTTGTGGGATTATAAATCCTGATGGTGTTAGTCCCAGTAAAGCCAGCTTGCATTTGAAATTGAGCATAATGAATACCAGGCTCAAAATCTAAAAACTGCCTTGCTAACCAAGCTGAACCTGTTGAAAAATGTTGAAATAAGTGATGTACCAAAAAAGAGACGCTCATGGAACGCATTCTAAAATTAAGATAGCCTGTTTCCTTTACTGCTCTCAAAGAAGCATCTACTAACGGGTAACCAGTTTTCCCATCTTTCCAAGCATTTACATATGTTTTATTAACGGGTTGCTCAATATCTAAATAACCTTTGTTGAAAGCTTCGAACTCAATACGAGGTTCCATCTCAAATTTCTGAATAAAATGTGCTTGCCAACGCAACCTTGATATAAATGCGTTGAGTTGTTTTTTATAAGGACTCAATTTTTTTAAAGCTATTGACTTCTGATAAACTTCTTTTATAGAAATACAACCCCAAGCAAAATATGGCGACAATCTGCTACAGCCATATCTAGCCTTCTCTGGTTTTGAAATGTATTCTGAATAGAACGCTAAACGCTCTTCAAAGAAAGAATTCATCCAAGTTAAGCCTTCTGCACGGCCACCAATTTGCATATCATGCCTATTGGTAAATCTTAATTTTTGAGGTAAGTTAGAATCTAGTTCGGGCGTTTTAGAATTTAAAAACTTTGCATTTTCCAAATCCGGTTAGCTAATTTTATTGTTCATATAATCATACCAAGAGTTACGCCAAGTATCACGGTTTTTTAATCCTCTAACAACACCACCATTTTGAAATTCATTCCAGATGATGTTATGTTTTTTACAGAATTTTACGAATAAGATATCACGATTGTAAGTTATGTAGAGTCCTGATTCTTCTGTAGAAAAAATGTTTTCAATTTTAAATTCCTTTAAGATTTGACTAAAAACATTTTTAACCTCGTCATAGTATATTTGAATAGAAGTATTAAATTCTGCTAATTTTTTATTCAACCCTTTTAAACTCTCAAAAAGAAATCGCCAATGTCGTAAACTATAATGCTCATCATTTACTAATGATGGTTCAACTATATAAATTAATTTTAAAGGTTTACTTAGTTCCAACGAAGCATTTAAAGCATCATTATCATAGAGCCTCAAATCTCTTTTAAACCAAAAAATATTAATTGTTTTTTGCATTAATCGTCATCTTTCATTTGTTCTTTCTGTTCTTCTATCTTCTCATCAGCTTCTTCATCAGACAACATTGGGTGGTCCTCGCCTAGACCAATTATAGCAATAAGATTGGTTACCGCATTATATAGCATAAGAATTACGGTAATCATCATGCCACTAATCATGGATGATGAGCCCAAAGTAACCCAGTAAATAGCATCAAACCAAGAAGTTGGAACATTATTTGATTCTGCAATTGGAATATTAAAGAATTGAAATAAAATCAATGTCGATATAAAGAGAATTACATCAAATTTTGCAATACCCAATACTTGTTTGTAATGCCTTTTTTTTAGGGCTCTTTGCGAACCGTGACTAACGCTTAATAGTGTTAACAATAAGGCTAATATAGTTGCAGATGCTAAAACTATTGTATTACAGAGCATATTTAATCCGCTCAGAGATACCTTTAAGAGGTGTTTTGCTTCATAACCAGAAACATTTCCGAGAAAAAAAATTCCCAAACCTGTAAAAACGGTCGCCAGAAGACCACCATACATTGCATTACGATTTTTTTTAAGAAAGTCCAACATATATATCGTGTGTATCTACGTCATTTAATAATTGTGGCTCAACGCTCTTTTCCTCATCATTGTGGATTACAGAAACATCGCCAGTACTTTCGAGAATTACAGCTTTAACTTCATTATAATTATGCACATTGGCTTCCCGTAGTTTTGCAATTAAATCATCTTCACCAACGTTACATTTCTTTAGTCTTTCTTGTAATATTTTTCCATTCCACATAATTATTTGTGGTTTGTTGGTAAAGATTTTCTTGAAGAAGTCATTTTTCCTCACTAAGAATGAAAATAAAGTCTGAAATCCTACAATGGATGCCAGAACAATGCCACCCTTTAGAAGAGAATAATCATTATTCAATACTATTGATGCTAATACAGAACCAACAGCAATAGTTGAAGCAAAATCGAAACTAGACATTTTTGCAAACGTTCGTAATCCGAAAATTCTAGTAATGATTATAATAATTGTAAAAATTCCTAAAACAGATAAAACTAGCCAAAGTATATTTTGAATCGTCATAATAATCTAATTTTTTATCCAAATATAACCTGAGCAAAGCAAAACCATTAATTCATATAGTTTAAAGTTTAACCTGATTAAATAGTAAAAGCGTTTTAGTATATAAGGTAAAGGAAAATAAATGGAGTAAACTAAATAGTCCATTTGAACATACATTCGTCTATGAAGAGAATTATAACTACTGATGGAAGTTTTAGACCAATACAGAATAACAACAATTTCTAATAATTAAATTTTTAAAAAAAAGTTAGAGAGTTAAACGACCAACACGAACAGGTTTTTCAAGTCCAGCAACGCATTACAGCGAATTGAGAATTGATTTAAATAGTGCATTGGTAAAAAACCACTCTACTACTTTTTATATTAGAGTTATAGGTAACAATTTTAAGAACGCAAATATTTTAAAAACGATATACTAATTTTAGACGAATCAATCATACTAGAACCAAATCAATTGGCATTTGTTCTTCGAAAATCTTCAGGAATTCCAATAATTTAAAACAATCGTCTTTGCGTTAATATTATTCGTAATTCGATTAACAATAGGCATTTAATCTCAATAGTTTTAGACTAAAATTAATACGAACTAGAATATTTTGATAATGAAAAATTTACAAGGATTATTTGAGCATCAATTGAAAGATTTATACAATGCGGAAAGTCAATTGATAACTGCTTTACCGAAGATGGCAAAAAAGGCTACCGATAAAAAGCTTAAGGATGCATTTGAAAAGCACTTGGATGAAACAAAAAACCAAAAATTGAGACTAGAGGAAATTTGCGACGATTTAGGAATTGAACCAAGTGGCGAAAAATGCAAAGCAATGGAAGGGTTAATCAAGGAAGCTGAAGGCTTTATGGATGAAGCTGAGAATGAAGATATTATGGATGTTGGTTTAATTTCTGAAGCACAACGTGTAGAACATTATGAGATATCAGGATATGGGACAGCTGTTCGTTTCGCAAAAGAGCTAGGTCATAAAGATATCGCAGAGAAACTTCAGAAAACTTTAGATGAAGAATACAACGCCGACAATAAGCTAGATAAAATGGCTGAAAATAGGTTAAACGAAAAAGCGAAAGCATAACATCAAATTCTATAAGACAACCATCAGAATTAATTTTGATGGTTGCTTTATTTAAATCAAATATTATGATAGACGACAAAGAAAAAGTCACTAAGAAAAGCCCGCATCAAAAATCTATTAATAAGGGGACATTAATAATAAATTGCTATAAATTATATGGTAAATAAGATTAAGATTGCAAAATTAGAGGCGAAGTATAAAAGTTCATAATACATTTAAAAATCACAAAATATATGATATCGAAACAATTTTAATTACATGTGCGGAATCAGGTTTGGGCAAAGGAACAACAATTGAATCGGTAAAAGCTGGTCATAATGTAATTGCAGGCACTCATAAATGGTAACAAAAACAAGATTTCTGGAAGACATATAATGCCAATCAATATGATTCAAAATGTGATGAAATAGAACCTTCGAAATAATAATTTTAATCTTTAATATCTAGAATGATAAATAATAAACCCACACTAATTTTTATACATTATTTTGGCGGAAATGGTGGAAGCTGGAAATGGCTTTCTAGGAAATTACCTAAAAAATTTGACTGCGTATATTTGACTCTTCCAGGCTTTGGTAACACGCAACCCTTAAAGGAAAAATCCATTCGTAGTTTTTCACAATGGATAAGTGATGAAATTAAAAATAGAAAGATTGATAATTATATACTAATTGGACACTCAATGGGTGGA
>ENA-ORXM01004729-ORXM01004729.1-marine-metagenome-genome-assembly--contig:-NODE-4729-length-11591-cov-4.199670_pt1 | contig 11591 bp, 6 predicted proteins | sample MGYA00237867_ERZ511480 | MGnify/ENA primary metagenome ERZ511480 (study PRJEB26309, sample SAMN06266103) | marine metagenome | isolation source: Algal blade | place: United Kingdom:Sidmouth, United... | reverse complement strand
GAAGAAGTATGCTGATTTTAAAACAGGCACAGCTATTTTATGGACAATAAATAGTTTGTTTTTTGCGGGGCTAATTTATCGACAGCAATATATTTATCCAGGAGCTGTACTTTGGGGAGTTCCAACCCTATGTTTTATTATTGGAATCTTACGATGGAAATTACCTTTGATCAGTTGGCTGTTGTCTACTTTTTATGGAATTTCATTTATCTTATTAGTCTTGGGAGGTGTTTATAATGAATCTGGATTTGGTCCAAAAGATGGAATACATAGGACGTATTATAGCTCTAATTCAAATCAAATCAAATCAATTGAAAACTATGATTTTGGTCGATTGGATGGAAGTTCTAAGGAATATTATGAAAATGGACAATTAAAAAATCAATTGACGTACCATTTAGATACTTTACAAGGAGTGGCGAAAGCTTATTATGAAAATGGGCAACTAAAAGTTCGTTATCAAAATGATAAAAATGAGATTCAAGGGGAATATAAAGCTTATTATGAAAATGGGCAGTTAGCTATGAAGCAATGGTTTGAGAAGGGTGTTTTGGATGAAAAACAAGAAACTTATTATCCTACAGGACAACTAAATAGCCAATGTATTTATGAGGAAGGCAGAAAAGAAGGTGTTTGTGCTGTTTATTATAGTAATGGGCAATTAGAGAATACTTGTACCTATAAGAATGGTTTAGGGGAGTATGTTTCTTATTATAAGAATGGACAACTGAAAGAAAAAGGAGCGGTAGATTTAGATCGAAAAATAGGGCTATGGAAAAGCTATCATTCTAATGGCATTTTAGAAAGCGTTGGACGTTATCACCTAAAAGGTTCCAGACGTTCTGTCAAAGATGGGCTATGGAAAAGCTACTATTCGAATGGACAACTAGAGTTGGTCGGTGCTTATACAAAAGGGGTGCGAAAAGGACAATGGGTTAAGTATTTTGATACTGGAGAGCAGAGTGATGCGAAAGATTTTGGCTCGTAAATGACAGACACTTCGAAAGTGTCTGCCATTTACTGGTGAAGGATTAGTTACAAGATATAACGCAAGCCCAAATAACCACCCATTGTTGCTAAATTATTATACTCAACACTTGTTCCAGATGGTCCCACATTGAGCACAGAAGATAAGCCAATATTACCATAAATACCATAATCAATCACAAAGCGATTAATACGATGCGTATTCCCAATTGTTAGTCCAATATTGTGATTGAGTTTATTGTAAGAATCACCCAATTCCGAAGCCAGACCATTGATAATTTCCTCACTTTTACTTAAGTAGCCTAAACCATAATCTAACCTTGCATACATAGAAGAAGGAATAGTTCCAAAGTCATTATAATGAAACAAAGTACGTTGATAGCCTAAGGTGAAATCAAAATAAGCTAATTTAACTTCCTTATGATAATAACGTCCCTCATTGGTATAGCCACCAAAATATTGTTGACTACTAGATAATGGATAGGCTCCAAAAACAATGGCATCGTTAGCTGTTAAATAACAATCAAACAAGATTCCAATCCCTCCAGCAGCACGTGTCTTTGTTTTGACCATACTAGTGGTTTCCATTGCTTTGTTGGTTGCATTTCCTAATAATAAGGAAGTTCCAACTTTACCATTCATCCCCAATTCAAATCTTATGTTGTGCTTTTTCTTACTATTAATAATAGTATGGATTTCAAAAGCATTAAGTTCTTCGATCGTAGGATCAACAAATGGTTGCCCTGTTAAAGTAGGTATAGGTATTTGACTTAATAATCCTTTTGAAGAATTTAAAATTTTATTATCCAATGGAGTATTAAGCACAGGATCTATTGAATTATTAGAGAGAGCTGTTGTTGAAGGCAAGGTCTTGTTGACAGTACTCTCATTAGTAGTAGCAGGATTTCTTTTTGTTGCCACCAAAAACTGATTTTCAATTTCATTGGAAGTATTTAAATCCTTACTTGTCAATATTGAGTTAGTTGGAGAACTAGTTGTTTTATTTTCTGATTTGTAGGTGCTTGAAGTTTTATCAATAGCTACTAGAGTTTTTTTGACGAAATTTGTAGTAAGATTTTCTTTACTATCAGAATTCTGTTGTACGACAGGTCTTGTTACTCCAGTCAAAGATGTCGGGCTAAATTTCTTGCTGTTCTTGGCAACAATTGGAGTTGTTGTTTCTGAATTTGCAGTCGATGGAGTTGGCGAAAATTCTGAAAATATAGGAGTAGTAGGTAGTGTATAAGTTGGTTCTGATAGATGATTGTTTGATGAACTAGTTGTTTTGTTAGCATTTGAGGCAGACGAATTAGCAACCTTGGGATTTAGCGTTGAGATAGGAGTTGATTCTTGGGAACCTAATTCTACCTTTGCGAAGGTATTCGATTGGTTAGCGACAGGGGGCGTGTTTAATCCGTCTCCCAAATCACAACCTCTAAGCAACAAAATTGCTAAAGCAAGAATGCCGAATTGTATGCCTTTTTCTTGCCAATAACGCGTCTTAGTTCGTTTATTCAACCCTTTCAAAACCCGTTGCCAAACCCCTTCAATTTCTAATTGATTTTCTACATTTTCCCATAAATTTTCGGGAAGTGGGTCTTGGTGTCCAGCTTCAAAGGAGGTCTTAATCTTGTTGTTTACTTCCGTTAACGGGGTAAAGGAACTGGTTTGTTCCAAAGAAGATTGGATACCATTCCACAAAAGAGGAGGTACCATTTCTTCGTTAAAACCTTCCTCAAAAGAAGCTTTAATTTTTTCAGTACTTTCAATAGGCGTTTTACTACTGTCTAAGGTAGTAGAGATATTGTCCCAGATAAAATCAGGAACCAATTCATTGGGGAGCTGTTGTTCAAAACTCTCTCCAATCTTATTTTGCTGTGGTTTCTTAGCCATGGAGTGTATCAATTGAGGTTTGTAACATTTTTTTTGCTCTGCTAAATTGAGATTTAGAAGTTCCTTCTGTGATTCCTAATAGAGCAGCAATTTCTTTGTGTTTATAGCCTTCTATAGCATATAACTTTAAGACTTGCCTTGCTTTTTGAGGTAAAGAGTTGACCAATTTAATAATATCATTAGCTTCTAGTTGCCCTACAATGCTGTCAATAGACGCATCTACATCGCCACTTTCAGCCATTGGAATGACTACTTGCGTATCTCGCTGTTTTTTATTGTAAGCATTAATTGCAGTATGTACTACTGTACGTCGAATCCAGCCCCTTAGAGAACCTTCAAATCGAAAGCGGTGTATGTTTTTAAATACTTTGATAAAGCTTTCTTGCAAGATATCAGCAGCATCGGCTTTATTATTAGCATACATCAAGCAAACCTTATACATATCGCCAGCATACTTGCGATATAGCAGTTCCTGGTACTGCCGTTCATCGGCAGTACAACGCTCTACTAATTCTCTTTCTGAAAGTTCTTTCAAAGCAATTTTTTTATTACAACAGGGTAGAATATTCTAATGAAGTAGGGTTAAACTGATTACGACACTTATAAAGGACATTTTAATTCTAGACCTACTTTTGAGTCAATCTCGGTAAAAATAGTTGTATTTGTTATAGGATCAATTGTTATAATTTGTTCTTGAGAAGGCAGTGTTAGGAAAGAAGCATTCTCAAACATTAATTCTGTCACATTGGTGAACCAAAGCTTGGGTTGAAATATAATTTGGGGTAGTTCTTTTTTTATTTCACTTAATGTAAGTTCATTAGAACCAGAAGAACTTAAAACCGATACTTCAAATGTTTTAGGTGTATTCCAAGCAAGATGAACCGTAGATGGTGGTTTTATGGGATTATTATAAATATAATCTCCCTCTACGAATAAATTAGGAGTACTACTATTAGCAGTTTCAAAGCGTACTTTTAAATTGGTATATACTCCTTGAGGTAATTCAAAGCTCAAATCTTCGAAAGTTAGGTTGTTGTAAAAAGGAATTTTTAGACCATTTGAAAATGTTCTTGAAAATTCAAAACCTTCTCCCACAGCACGTTCTCCTATAACTGTGAACTGATTAATAATCACATAGCCATCAGAAAAAGTTAAATCATCAGAGACACTAGTACCTTGTGGATTCATGCCAACATTAAAAACAACAGCAGCAGGATTTTTAAACGCATCCTCCTTTTCACAACCTACTATTAGGAATAGGGCAATTAGGAATAGGGAAAAATTTGAGCGTAAAAGTAATTTCATAATAGAATATTTCGATCAAAATTAGTAGTTCATTTAATACATTTGCAGGGCAAAAATCATGCTAAACTAATGTGTATGAAAGACTAATTATTAAGTCTTAATACTAAAAAGAACCTATAATTTATAGGCTCTTCTGTATTTTAAAATGCTGGTTCTTCTATATAGAATGGTGGTGACCAATCAAATTGGCGTTGTTTTTTGGAGGGTTCAAGTCTTGGAATAATAATATATCGTATCCCAAAATATCCTCCGATATTTAGTAATTTAGCAGGCTCCAAAATCGCAGGATTAGTTGCTGTTACAAGATTATTAACTCCAATGTTTCCAGTGATTCCATAGTCAATAACAAATTGCTTGATTTCATGTGTATTTCCTAAAGCTAAACCAGCTGAGAAATTAAATTTATTATACAGATCAGTTGTATTTATTACTTGCTCATTAATACTTGTTTTGGCACTAGTTAAAATACCTAAACCTATATCTAAGCGAGCATAAACTTTAGAAGGAACAGCACTTAGATTATTGTAACGAATTAAAGTTCTTTGATAGCCTAAGGTAATGTCAAATAGAGATAAGTTGATTTTAGTTTCTTCATAACTACCATCACTGTCATAATTACCAAAACATTGTTGCATGGTAGAATAAGGATAAACACCTAAAACAACAGCATCATTAAGGCTGAAATAGTAATTAGAAAGTACTCCAAATACTCCCGTTGGACACATTTTTGTAGTAGCGTCATTGCCATTCCAAGCATCATAAGTGTTTTTTCCAAGTAACAGAGATGTTCCTGCTCTACCTATCAAACCTATTTCAAAACGAATTTTTTTACCTTTCTGAGCTTGTCGAACTAAGGTGAAATTATCTTCTTCCATTTTAGAAATCGCCTCATCTAGGACAAATTTTTGAACCAAAACACTAAGTCCATCGTCCATAAGTTCGATATCCATGATATCTTGTCCAATCCAACTAGAGTTAGAATTATTTGCTAATAACTTTAAGTTTGATCTTAGAATATCATCTTCGTTAAGAGCAACTTTGTCACGAATAGATGCTTTATTTTCTTTATCTAAAACAAGTAACTCGTTAGAGTTTGATTCAGAGTGCTTCTTTTTGTCTATTAATAAAGGAGAAAGCACATTATTATTAGCATCATCAATTAATTCATTATTAACAGATGCTTCCTTGTTTTTGACAGTTCCAGAATGATTAGAAATACCTTTAAGTGTATGGTTTGTTCTTGGTATTGTTGCTCCTTTTGAATATTCATGCTTAGGAAATAAAAGAGCAGCATTTATATCATCTTGGTTGGTTACCGTATTTTGATCTTCTACTTCCTCTACAGTATGACTTCTAACCCCTGTGTTTTTTAAACTAGAGGCTTTGATTTTATCAAGTATAGATTCTTTTTCTTCCTTTTTGTCTACTTGATGACTTGCTATAGCAGAAGGTGTTTTTTCAGAAGTAGGATAATCTGATAAATAAAATTTACTACCCAACATAAAGACCCCTATTGCTGTAAATAAGGCAGCTTTTTTCAAAAATGCAGGAGCAGACAAAAGACCCAATGCTTTTTTCCAATGCGATTCAGACTGCAATTGCTGATCCAGTACTGCCCAAGTATTTGATGCAGGTTGATGCGCTACATATTCCTTTTGAAAACTTTCTTTTATAATAGAATAACGATCAGGGGTATCTGCAAGTGCAGCCTCATGATCCATTCTTTCTGCTAAATCTGCCCAACTAAACAAAGGAACAACAACAGCACTATATTGTTTCTCAAAACCACGTTTAACAAAGGTGTAATCTTCTACCTTTTCTTTGGGTTTAGGATTGTCCATTTCTTCAGCTAAATCTGCCCAAGTGAAATTAGGTAGAGGCGTTTTTTTATAGTTTTGTTCAAAACCTGTTTTGATGGCACTAAAATCGGATGGAGCATCTGTAATAGTAAAAGACTCTAAGTCTTGCTCAATCTTGTCCCACATAAACTTGGGAGGCTCTTTAGTATCAAAGGTGGCTTGAAAGCCTTCTTTGATACTACTAAAATCAGCAACATCAGATAAGTCATTAAAATCAGCAGGCTGTTCATCTATAGACATAGATTCTTTATCTAGAGTATTGAGCTCTTGAGAAATGTTATCCCAGATAGGGGGCAGCTGGTTTTCATGAGATAAGTTAGAATCATCTCCAACCGAGTTGTTGCTCTGATCTTTTTTATCCATGAAGTGTTTTTACTGCTTCTTGTAATATTTTTTTTGCTCGATTCAACTGAGATTTTGATGTCCCAACAGAGATGCCTAACATATCAGCAATTTCTTGATGTTTGTATCCTTCTATTGCGTACAATTTTAGTACTTGTTGTGCTTTTTTTGGTAATTGATTTACTAGTTTAACAATTTCATTAGGATCTAGTCCTTCTGCAATTTCATTAACTGAAAAGTCAACATATTCTGTTTCGGGCATAGAGACCACTAATTGTGTTTCTCTTTGCTTTTTCTTATAAGCATTAATAGCAGTAAAAACAACCGTTTTGCGAATCCATCCACCTAGTGCACCTTGAAATTTGAAGGTATGTATATTCTTAAAAACTTTGATAAAGCTTTCTTGCAAGATATCAGAAGCATCTGCTTCATTCTTGGCATACATAAGAGATACTTGATACATATCTGTACCATATCGATAGTATAGCTGTTCTTGGTATCGCCGTTTTTTGGCGATACAACCTTCTATTAATTCACGTTCAGATATTTCTGCGAGGACGACCGATTTCATCTTAATGGTTGTTGTTTTCCTAAATTTTATTTTACTAGTTTAACAAAAGGGGCTAACGCTTGAAACATAACATTTGATCTTTTTATCAGCATACTTCTAACTTCAAATAGAATTGTTTGTAATTTGATTTTGTAGTATTATTATAAATGATAAAGGGGTTTTTATAATAGTACACTATACAAAAACGGTTTTTTTTAGCATAAAATCAAATTCAAGTCAGATTTTTTACAAAAAAAAGCTTTTTAATTTTTGTAAATCAGAGTTTTATAAATGAAATGGATAGAACATGAAAGTATATTACTTGATAGAAAGAGTTCTGTTCGTCAAGAATCTTTAGATTGTAAATTTGTTGTTTGTTAATGATTTATGTATTTTTTAATTATTTAATAGTTAATTAACGATTTGTGTTTGTATCTTAGTTGTGTAAATATTATATTTGAACTATAATTATGTTTATTAGTTAGATTTTTAGGTTGATATGCATTTTTATTCAAAATACATATATTTTGTAAGCTTTGTTTCATTCAAATATACATTTTGAAGTATTACATATTAAAACAAAGAACATTAGATAGTTTAATCCTTTAGAAAAAGTAGGAAGAAGGTTTAAGAAATAATCCATTTTTTGCGCTTAATATTTATAAAATATTAATGCATATAATTGTTTTGAATCAGATAAATAACGTACCTTTGCCGCCTCAAATAAGAATCACAAATAAATAATTTTGGACGTTCTACAATTAAGCCCCTATAATTTCTTTTAATAGACTAACTCTTGACACGATTTATGCGTTACCTTTCGACAATTCTAGCCAGTAGTTTAATTGCAACTGCTATTAGTGTGTTTTTATATTTTAATAATATAGAACTACCTACACACACAGCTCACAGCCACGATACCATTTTACAAGGAGCAGATGTACTGCACATCCATAGTCATAGTGGATTTTGTGCATTTGATGATTTACAAGACAACCTTTCTGCACAAGAACAGCGGCTTCAAAACCAATTAGAACAACAACTACATAGTTTATTACAAAGTGGCTATCCATCTACCAATGGAAGAGCACTTTATACCTTACCAGTGGTCGTTCATGTTGTTCATAACAATGGACTAGGAAATATTCCAAATACACAAGTGCAAGACGCAATCCAACATTTGAATGATGCTTTTGCAAATGTTGGGGTTTATAATCCTGCAACAGGTGTTGATGTAGAAGTTCAGTTTTGTTTGGCTCAACGAGATCCAAGCGGTAACAATACTAATGGAATAACCAATACGGTATCTAGTTTAACAAGCTTGAATCGAAATACTCAAGATTTGGCACTTAAGAACACCATTCGTTGGAATCCTTCAGATTATATCAATATTTGGGTTGTAAATGAAATTCAAGGTGGAGTAGCAGGTTATGCTTATTTCCCTTCTGCACATGGTGGCAACTTAGATGGAATTGTTTTGGAGGCTACTTATATGGGAACAAATACAGACAATTCTAAGGTGTTGGTACATGAAATGGGGCATTATTTAGGTCTGTATCATACCTTTCAAGGAGGCTGTACTAACAATGATTGTTTGGTAGATGGTGATCGTGTTTGTGATACACCTCCTGACAATACTACAGTGAGACCACCTTGTGCTAGTACACAGAATTCATGTACAACGGATGAAGACGACTTGTCGACAAATAATCCATTCAGACCAATTGCAAATGGTGGTTTGGGGGATCAGTTCGACCAAAAAGAAAATTACATGGATTACTCTAACTTATCCTGTTATGACCGATTTACACAGGGACAAAAAGTTCGAGCACACTTTTTTCTAACAGGAATTCGGGCAAGTCTTTTAGCTTCACAAGGTTGTGTGGCACCTTGTACAACACCAATTAATATTGCGTTTACAGCAAGTGCTACAACAGTTACCGCAGGTACTAATGTTAACTTTAATAACACAACAACAGGAGCAAGTGCTCATGAGTGGTTCAATGATGGAGTTTCCTTCGCTACAACGACCAATAGCAGTCTTTTATTCAATACAATAGGTACGTTTAGCATTGTTTTAGAATCTACTAATGGGGATCCTAACTGCACGCAAAGAGACTCTGTAACGGTTACTGTTACTTGTAACGCTCAAGCAGCGTTTACAGCAAATACGACACAAGTTTCTCCTGGAGATGCAGTGATTTTTAACAACACTTCAACAGGAGCAACAGGATATGAGTGGTTTGTCAATAATGTTTCACAGGGAACGAGTACGAATTTTAACTTTACATTTCCTACTGTTGGAACCTATGATGTTTTTTTGGTGGCAACAGATGGTGTTTGTACTGATACTTCGGCTACAACAATTATTACAGTAAGTACAAGTACTTTGGCACAAACAGGATTGCCTGTTTGGCCTTTGGCTCCTTATGGAAATGTTACTCCTTCTGTTGTAGATTGGCGTAATCCAACACCTACGATTAGTCCAATAACTTCAACAACAACGAATGGTGGACAGACGGGAGCAGCTTTTAATAATTGTGGACAATTGGCTTTTTATGTTTTGCATACAGGAAGTGGAAATGCGAATAATCTATATATTTATGCAGCAGATGGAACAGCTTTGTTGACGAACACGACAGCGAATGCTCCTGGTTTGAATGCCATTAAAGGGGCTCAAGAAATTCAAGTAGTTAAAGTTCCACAATCTAACAATGAGTGGTTTATCATTTATAAAGAATGGACAACAGATATAGGGGCATTAGGAGGAAATGGAGCTTATACAGCTGCCAATTGGTCCTATTCTAGAGTTCAATATAGCGGAGGGAATGCATTAACAATATTACAACGAGATATTCCCTTAGCAGATGCTGCTGGTATCATGCATACCTATACTATGGGGGCTGCTGTGTCTAGGACAGCGGCAGGCTCACCCAATCAACATTACCTTTATTTATGTCGACGGACACCGAATGTAAATACCATCTCATTAGACCGTTTTTTAATAACAGCAACTGGAATAACATGGGATGCTAATACAGGAAATGTACCTGCTACTTGGATGAATTTAACAATAATAGGCTCTCCAATAGAATTAAGCCCTACAGAAGATCAGATTGCAGTTGTTTGTGTTAATGAGTCTGTAAATTATACAGATGTAGTTTTATTTGATGCTACGGTGTTTAGTAATACTGCTGCACAACCAATAAGTTTAGGAGATTTGGTGCTCCAACCAGACGGAACACCAAATGACCAGTCCAATGTGTTAAATATCTCAGGTGCCGTTGATATTATTGCAACTAATACAACTTATCCTCTAGGTTTCTTAAGAAATATGGAGCGAAAAGTGAATAATGTAGAGTTTAGCCCTAATGGTAGGTTTTTATATTTTGCCATTGGAGGATTTGTTCAAAATGGATTTACAAATCTAACCTATATAGGGCAAATAGATTTGAATACAATGCCCTTAGAACTGCGTCTTCAAGTTCAAGATGTCCCTAGTAATTTAAACATGACAACAGGAAGAGGCTGTTCTTATGGAAATTGCTTAAGTAGTTGGACTAGTATAACGGGTATAGAATCTTGTTATGATGGGAATTTGTATTTTACTAAACGAAATACAAATACGCTTTTTGTAATTCCCAACCCAAATAATTTTATGCCCCAAAATTTGGTGCCATCTAATATTAGTTTGGCAACAACAACAGAGCCTAATATCAACTTTTTGGCAGGTTCATCTGCTACAATGCCTGACCAAATAGACGGCTTCAACTATCTATCTAGCCAGTACCGAGAAGTAGAACTAATTGTCCAACAATTAGACTGTAATGGAGTTTGTGATACAAATAATTATACCGTAGAAATAATCGACTCAAGTGGGGCTGTTGTAGAGAGTTTTTTAGTTGAGGATTGCCCTGATACACTTGCATTTTGTGCAGATACTAGTTTAATTTACGAACTAAGGGGACCATCAGGAATTAGTTATCCTTATGCAATTTATTTAGGACAAACATTGTATCCAGCAGGGGACAGCCTGTTTGATTTTAGTGTTAATAATGGTTGTAATGAAATCTGTAACAATGGAATTGATGATGACGGAGATGGCTTAGTCGATTGTTATGATCCAGATTGTTGTGGCGACCAAAATTGTGATAATACCTTTTATACTTCCTGTCCAAGTGTTTCCTGTTCTTATCCTGTTATTGATTCTACTATTGCAATTCAACAACGTTTGCAAAGTACTACTGACTACATGGTTTTTCATACGCCAGTTTTTGGGGATATTGATTTAGATGGTGAGACAGAAGTTATTCTTTTGAAATATAATGCAGGTAGTAATGCTATAGACATTGTCAATGGATTAAGTGGTGCGATAGAGACAACAATTTCAACAAGTACTTTTGGAGATAATAGGACGGCAACTGTTGCCATTGGAGATATTGATGTTAATGATAATGGGTTTTCTGAAATCGTAGTTGGAAGAGGAGATGGCTTTATTCAAACCTTCAATCACGATGGAACCAACTTATGGACTTCTTCTGGAGCTATTCAACACAACACATTATACAATGGATCTGCTCTCCCTCCTAATTTAGCAGATTTTAATAATGATGGATTTCCTGAAGTTTATGCAGGCTATTATATTCTAAACGGTC
>ENA-ORXM01004726-ORXM01004726.1-marine-metagenome-genome-assembly--contig:-NODE-4726-length-11612-cov-3.602254_pt1 | contig 11612 bp, 8 predicted proteins | sample MGYA00237867_ERZ511480 | MGnify/ENA primary metagenome ERZ511480 (study PRJEB26309, sample SAMN06266103) | marine metagenome | isolation source: Algal blade | place: United Kingdom:Sidmouth, United... | reverse complement strand
GTAGAAAACTCTGCGAAAGGAACAAATTTATTCCGCAAATTACGAGCAAGGATGTGAGGAATACGCCCTGAAATCGTTCCCAACAACCAAAATGAGAAACCAATCAAGACCCAAAAAATGGAACGTTTATTTTTATTAGCAACGGCATAATCTTTTACCCCCTTACGATCCAACAAAGCTTGATAGGCATCGACTTCTGCCTCCAAAGTCTTTTTTCCAGCTTCATCTAGCTCGGTTATATGATTGGCAATCGCTTGTTCTGCTTGACACACTTTAGGGGTTCCAGAATACATTGGGAAAATATTACGAGTAAAGTTATTGCGTACTAAAACCAATAATTTCTCTGTCAAAACCTCGTTCCCCTCTTCGATGTAGACCATTTGAGCACGCAAAGCCACTCGCATATCTTGTGTTAATTGGGCAACAGCAGCTTCTTTGTCTTCTTGATAAATTGTCTTATAACTCTGTACCGATAAAGGCGCTCCTAATTGTGTATATACTTCACTTCTAAACTTATCATGATAGGTATAATTTACCCCCGCAGGCAAAATTTTAACATCGATCCCCCAATCCTTCTCTTCCATCATTTTAAAAGCCAGTCGAGCACAACCTTTCTTAAAAGGCAATAATTTTTTCTGCAATACACAATTTCCCTCTGGTGCTACAAAAGCACTATCCCAACCTGTATAAAGTAATTCTCTTGTTTTTTTAAAGGTTGCCTCATTCTTGTGCATATTTTCTGTACCCTCCTCTGCTCTATAAATTGGCAAACCATGCAATTGGTACATCAACCAACCTTTTAGATTATTGGGAAACTCTGTCGCTCTTGCCCAAAAATAGACGGGTCTTCGTTGCATAGCAGCTATCAAAATCGGATCCATCATTCCATTGGAATGATTGGAGATAAAAATCAATGGTTCATTTTCAGGAATGTGCTCAGGATTTAAATAATAGACCCGTCTAAAGAAACAGATGTACATTAACCACAAAAATACTCGGAATAAGTTATACAAAATCATACGTTTATGCTATGCTATTTTTAAGGCAAAGAATTCTTTTACTAGACAATAATTCTTTAAATCAACAAGATAAAAGTCTTTACGCAAAAAGTATCAATTTAATCTCAAAAGTCAACTTTTATTAGATTTTGACTATCTTGGTTTGGATAAAAACGCCCTACACTCACTAGATTTAAACACAAAGATGCATTTATCCAAAAAGAAAACTCAATTCAATCAGTTTTTAGCAATCCTATTTTCGTTTATAATAGGTGCTATTTACCTTTTGGTAATTAGCAATATTAATAATTTATCGGACACGATTTATTATATTTTATTAGCAATGGGTGCTTTGGTTTGTTTTAATACTTATAGTATTTTTACAAAAAAATTTAGAGAAAGAAACGCCTTAGTCAAAACCCCTTTTCCTGAAAATTGGCGCAAAATATTAGAACAATATGTTGTCTTTTATCAAGTTTTAAATGCAGAAGAAAAAGCTCGTTTTGAAACTGAAATTCAAATTTTCTTACACGAAACGAGGGTTACAGGGGTACAAACAGAGGTAGATGATTTGACCTTGGTCTTGGCTGCGGCTAGTGCCGAAATTCCCGTCTTTGGCTTTCCAGAGTGGGAATACGACAATTTGGGAGAAATTCTGATTTACCCAGGACCATTTACCAAAGACTTTAGAACAGAAGGTCCTGGTAGAAATGTAACAGGAATGGTTGGTACGGGGCTGATGCAAGGTATCATGATTCTATCCAAGCCTGCCTTAATTGCAGGCTTTACCAACCCTAATGATAAAAAGAATGTTGGGATTCATGAATTTGTCCATCTATTGGATGCTTCTGATGGCAAATACGATGGTATCCCAGAACGTTTTATGGAGCATCAATACATTGCGCCTTGGCTAGAGATTATCCGTAAGGAAACTGAACGTATACACAAAGGGCAATCTAGTATGAATCCTTATGGTGCTACTAATCGGGTTGAATTTTTTGCGGTCGCTTCGGAATATTTCTTTGAACATCCAAAAGCTTTACAAAAAAACAAACCAGAACTGTACGAAATTTTAAGCCATGTTTTTCAACAAGACACCAAAAATCGACTAAAAACAGCTTTTAAATCCATGCTGAATTATACAGGAAACAGAGTAGGTCGTAACGATCCTTGTCCTTGTGGGAGTGGAAAAAAATACAAGCAGTGTTGCTTGAAAAATGCTCGTACACATTAAGATTTAACTCTCTTGAAATATTGAAATAATTTAAGGAACAAAACAATGAACAAACAATCAACCATCGCACGTATTGCTTGGGCAATTTGCCTTTTAATTGGCATTGTACTTAGTCTAAAAGCTTTGAGAGAACCAGATCTTTGGTGGATGTACCGCACAGGAGAATGGATGTTGGAAAATGGGCAAGTAACGAAGTCAGATCCTTTTTCTTATACCTTTGCAGGAACGGAGTGGATTAATGTAAAGTGGTTTTTTGAGGTTTTGATTGCCACAGGAAAAAACTGCTTTGGCGTAGAATTTATTTTTGTTTTTCAAGCAATTGTAACGCTTCTTATTTTAACCTTCTTTTATAAATCTGCCAATCTAATTCAGCAGGCAACTACAGAAGAGAGCGATTATCAAAACAAAGCATTTACAGGGCTTATTTTCACGGGGCTATTAATGTTGTTTACAATTGATTATCGTTTGATTGGACGTCCTGAAATGACTAGTCATGCAATGGTAGCCATTTATTTGTGGTTGTTCTGGAAACATTATTACCAACCTTCCTCTAAATGGATTTTGTTGTTAATTCCTCTGCAGATTCTTTGGACAAATATGCATGAAGCATTTGGAACAGGAATGGTTTTGATGTTAGCTTATTTGGGCGCTACTTGGGTCCATTATGCCTATGCACGCAAAAAAAACTGGTCTATAGAAGCTCCTAAACTTCTCTCCACCGCTGTGTTCGCTGCCTTGGTTGGTATTGCACTCAACCCTAGAGGTGTTCAGATGTGGTTGCATCCTTTTGAAATTTTTAGCCAATTAGAGAATAACCAGTATACAACTGAGTTGGCTTCCATTTGGAAAGTGAGTTATTGGGAAAAACAGGCTTATTTTAACTTATTTTTCTTAGGGTTTAGCTTGTTGTTTGTCGTTTTATTGCCTTTTATTTACAAAAACCGCTTGCCCCAAAAGCCCGTTAAAATTGTTGAAAAGAAAAAGAAAACAAAGGCTAAAGTAAAAAAAGTGACTCCTCTAAAAGAAACACAGCCCAATAAAATCACCTTTTTATATTGGTTTGATACCAATATTCAAAAATTTGGAATGGGCAATGGTTTGCTCTTTTTCATGCTCTTCTATTTAAGTATTACTGCTTATCGAAATATTCCGTTCTTCGTTTTGGCTGCTGCACCCATTTTTGCAGTTGGAATGGATGTTTTCTTTCAAAAAATAAAAGCTCAAAAATGGCTTAATCCTTTATTGTTAGGGATTGGTTTACTTTTTTATGGGACAATTATTACAGGCAAATATCACAAATGGTCTGGCTCTAGAGATACTTATGGTTTGCAGGTTTTATCTAGTCATAATCCTGTTGGGGCAGCTAATTTTATTGCTAATAATAATATTGAAGGAACTTGTTTTTCGGATTATCTGACTTCGGCGTATTTATTATGGAAGTTGCAACCCGATTTCAAAACCTATATTGACTTGCGTGATTTGGATATATTTCCAACGACCTTTTTTGCAGAATTTGCCAAGATAACGGTCGTTCCTTCTGTTTTTGAAGAGAAGGATGATTCACTGAACTTTAATTATGTCGTTTTATTCCGTCCTCAATTTCAGCCTTTGCATAAATATTTATTAAATGCTACTAATTACGAATTAGTATTTGTAGATCCTGTAGCTTGTATTTATTTAAAAAATAACGACCAAAACGAAGCTTTAATCCAAAAATATGGTTTTACTAGAAATGGATTTAAAGATCAGTTTTCAAAGCTAGAAGCTGTTCCTTCCTCTACTGTCCCCTATTTAATTAGTAAAATATTTAACCCGCTTTATACACCAACCGATTATTCTGAAACAGATGAAGATGCTATTGCAGGTTCTTATTATTTGACCTTACAACAAACCAATTTAGCCTTTGAAAGAGCCAAAGCATCTATACAGTCTGGTGTTGAACCTTGGAAGGGCTATGAATTATTAGGTAATATTTATAATAATGCTGCATTTAAAGGGACAGATGTTGACTCCTTACGAAAAAGTTATATCCAACAAGCAAGTTTTCAATATAGTCAAGCAATCAAAGCTAAGCCAGATTATATTAGTGCCATTGTTGGCAAGGCAACCTTGTCTATGCAACAACGGGATTTCCCTACAGCCATTCATTTATTAAATCAGGCTTTAGACATTGACCAAAACCACCCACCTGCTATTCAATATTTAGGTTTGTGTTATAAAATCTTAGCCAATCAAAATGGTCAAGATCAAGCCAATACACAACAGTGGTTAAACTATAGTTTGCAGCTTAATCGCCTTAATCCTAATAATCCTGCTATTTTGTTGGATATAGGTATTGCTTATTGCTACTTAGGCAATTGTCCTAAATCAGTAGAGTATTTAGAAGGTATTATGTCTGTTCCTGGTTTGCCACCAGAAGAATTCAAAACAGCAACACGTTGTATAAAAAATTGTGGTGGTCAGTAGACTTTAACACTTTTCTATCCATTCTTTTTGTACCGCATTCCAACGAATTGTAAAATACAAACGTCTTTCACTATACCAAGCATCAAATTAATCATAAACATGAATCTGTATCAAAAACTTCAAGAAAAACCATTTTTAATTGCAGGTCCTTGTGTCATAGAATCTGAAGCGTTAATCTTAGAAGTCGCCAGTTTTTTAAAAACTATACAAGAAAAGTTTCCAGACTTTGTTATTATTTTCAAAGCATCTTTTGACAAGGCAAATAGAACATCCGTGGACGCGTTTAGGGGACCTGGGATAGACAAAGGCTTGGAGATTCTAAAAAAAGTGAAAGCTATTTATGGGTTACCTCTTCTGACAGACATCCATGAACCTAGACAAGCAGACCCTGTTGGAAAGGTAGTTGATATTTTACAAATTCCAGCTTTCCTTTGTCGACAAACTGATTTGCTCTTGGCAGCGTCTGCTACTAATTGTATCGTTAATATAAAAAAGGCACAGTTTTTATCTGGTAAAGATATGGTGCATGTTATTAATAAAGTGAGTTCTACTGGTAATCGTCAAATCTTGTTGACTGAAAGAGGCACAATGTTTGGCTATAATAACTTAGTAGTAGATTATACTGGAATTTTGGACATGATGGAATATGGTTATCCTGTTGTAATGGATGCAACTCATTCTGTACAAAAACCAGGAGGCGCAGGAGGCAAAAGTGGAGGCAATCGTGCTTATGCTCCTTTGTTAGCTCAAGCTGCTGCTGCTATTGGCATTCGAGGCTATTTTGTGGAGACACACCCTTCTCCTGATACGGCTTTATCGGATGGACCCAATATGCTGGCATTAGATGATTTAGAAAAATTATTAATCAACCTTCAAAAAATACATCAACTTAAACTCTCCTAATTAAACTACTTAAAAACACCATTCAAAGATAGATTTGAACAGTAAAAATCAACCGATTCAAAAGTATTAAAAGCTTTGGCAAATCTCTAATTCTTTATAGGAAAGAGTTTTGCAAGCTGCAATATAGTGCCCTCTAAAGAATTTAAAATGTTATAAAAATAACTATTTAAGAATTCCTTAACACAGAGCTTATACTGGTAAGATTTTTGCTATAAATAACACCGTAATTTAAATTGTTCAACTAGTCAACTTAACCAACAATTTAAAGCCGTGCAAAAGAGAGTTATATGAATACTAGTCAAAGAATTTGGAACCCAAGCGCCATGTTATTAAACAAAGTTTCTAAGGATACGAGTACCATTATACGTTATATTAGTCCCGAATCTGCCTTAGAACGAACAATTGTTCAAGATAACTATTGGCAAGTTGGTGCGTTTTGGGGAGAGCCTCGTCCAGGACATCCTGAAGGAAAGGTGATTTACCACATCCACGAAGTATTACAGAATGTAGACAAGGCTACTTCTAATGTAAAAGTGCGACAACAGTTGCGTTTAATTACAATTATTCACGATACCTTTAAGCACTTAGAAGAACAAACAAGACCTCGTACAGATTGGTCTAAGCATCATGCTATTTTTGCTCTTAAATTTGCAAAAAAACACATTAGTGATCAAGCGGTCTTGGATGTCATTGAACTGCACGATGATGCTTATTATGCTTGGTGTGCTGCTTGTGCGGGATATGAAGAAAAATCCAACCAACTACTCAGTCGTTTAAGAAATCGTTTAAAAGACAATTTGCAGCTTTTTTACCTCTTCTTTAAATGTGATACCCAAACTGGAGACAAATATCAAAGTCCTGTGACTTGGTTTGAAAAAGTCATGCAGGATGAAATCAAAATTTGTGACTTTTAGAATCCTTTTTTATTATTATAACGAAGACGGAGCAATTGAAAAATCAATTGCTCCGTTTTTATTTATTTTGTATCACTTATTATTTAAATTATCATCCCAGCTCCAACCGTCTCATTCGTTCCTTCATCTACAAAAATCAAGGCTCCTGTAATACGATTCTTACGATAAGAATCGGTGTAAAGTGGTTTTGTTGTACGAATAAGAACACGAGCAATGTCATTCATCTCAATATTTTTATCTTCTTCGTTACGTGTCAAATTATTAATATCCAGTTTATAACGAATATCTTTTACCACACAACGGACTTCGCTAGTGGTATGCAAAACAGTATATTTTCCACGTGCTTGCAATGCCTTGGGATTAAACCAACAAACCATCACTTCCAAATCTTGTGTAACGGTAGCTTGGTTGTTCTCACGAACAATCATATCTCCTCTACTAACATCAATATCATCCTCTAATAATAAAGTAACAGACATTGGAGGATAAGCTTTTTCTATTTCTCCATCAAAAGTGTCGATTTTCGCAATTTTAGAAGAGAATCCAGAAGGGTGTACAACAACTTTATCCCCTTTTTTGAATACCCCTCCAGAAACACGTCCTGCATATCCTCTATAGTCATGATAATCCTCTGTATTTGGACGAATTACGTGCTGTACAGGGAAACGACAATCTATGAAATTGTGATCACTTGCAATGTGTACATTTTCTAAGGTATATAGAAGTGTAGAACCACCATACCAAGGCATATTCTCAGATTTATTCACTACATTATCACCCAACAAGGCAGAAATTGGAATAAAATCAACATCATTAATTGCTAATTTAGAGGCAAAATTTGCGAAGTCATTTTTTATCTTCTCATACGCTTCTTCTTTGTATTCTACCAAATCCATTTTGTTAATACAAACAATCAAATGTGGAATTTGTAATAAAGAAGCTATAAAAGAGTGACGGCGAGTTTGTTCAACAACACCATGACGAGCATCAATCAAAATCAATGCAGCATTGGCAGTTGATGCTCCTGTCACCATATTTCTAGTATACTGAATATGACCTGGAGTATCTGCAATGATAAATTTACGCTTTGGCGTTGCAAAATAACGATAAGCAACATCAATGGTAATTCCTTGTTCTCTTTCTGCCTTTAGCCCATCTGTCAATAAAGCCAAATTAACTCCCTCTTCTCCTCTACGTTCACTCGTTTCTTTGATTAAGTCATACTGATCTTCAAAGATAGATTTACTATCATATAACAAACGCCCAATAAGCGTACTTTTTCCGTCGTCTACACTCCCCGCAGTTGTGAAGCGTAGAAGCTCTGTCTTTTGTTCTTTCATAATTTTTATGTTAGATAATTACGATCAAATCGCAATTAATTATTGTCTTAATAAGTAATAAATTATCTCCACTTAGTTGGGATCAATAATCTACTAAAAGTACCCATGTTTTTTTCTGTCTTCCATTGCTGTTTCAGAACGTTTATCGTCTGAACGACCTCCACGCTCAGTGACACGAGTTGCAGCAACTTCTTCAACGATTTTTTCCATTGTATCGGCATCTGAACTAACAGCACCAGTACAGGTGATGTCTCCAATCGTACGGAAACGAATCATTCGCTCTACTACAGCTTCTTTTTCCTCTGGTTTCATGTTGATATAATCAGAATCAGCCAAGATAACCCCGTTGCGCTCAAAACATTTTCTCATGTGTGCAAAGTATAAGCTAGGTAAAGGCACATTTTCTAACATAAGATATTGCCAAACATCTAACTCTGTCCAGTTGCTAATTGGGAAAATTCTAAAATGTTCTCCAAATTGTTTTTTCCCATTAAAGATGTTCCACAATTCTGGACGCTGATTTTTTGGATCCCATTGTCCAAACTCATCTCTATGTGAGAAGAATCGCTCTTTAGCTCTTGCTTTTTCTTCATCTCGTCTAGCTCCACCCATCGCTGCATCAAACTGACCTTTTTCTAACTCTTCTAACAACACAGCAGTTTGTAGACTATTTCGACTAGCATTAAAACCTTTTTCTTCCGTGACCAATCCTTTATCGATTGCTTCTTGCACAGAACCTACAATCAACTTAACTCCTAAACGCTCTACTAGTGCATCTCTAAATTCAATAGTTTCGGTAAAGTTATGTCCAGTGTCTACATGCAACAAAGGAAAAGGGATATTAGCAGGATAAAATGCTTTTTGAGCTAGGTAGGTCATTAAGATAGAATCCTTACCGCCAGAAAACATGAGAACTGGATTTTCAAATTTTGCAGCTACTTCTCTAAGAATAAAAATGGACTCCGACTCAAGCTCTTTTAAGTGGTTGATATGATAGCTCATAAATTGTATTAAGCCGCAAAATTACTATAACCTCCAATAAGTCATAGTTTTTTCCCACTTTTCTTTATCGTAAATGCCTTTAAGATCTATTAAAATAGGGTTCTCCTTAGTTATTGATTTATAGTCATCTATGTTCATATGTTTGTACTTTTCATGACCGACTGCCACAATAACCAGATCGTAGTCAGTTGAGGTTTGATCAACGAGTGAAATACCATATTCATGTGCAACTTCATTCGGAGATGCATGCTCATCAGTCATATGTACATGGATAGAATAAGAGGTCAGTTCACGATAAAGGTCGATGACTTTAGAGTTTCTTATATCAGCAACATCTTCTTTAAAGGTGACACCCATAATTAGTGCCTTACTTTCACCAGGGTTCTTACCTTGCTCTATCAGCATTTGAGCTGCTTTTTTAGCAACAAATCCAGGCATACCATCATTGATTCTTCGACCAGCAGCGATTACTTGAGGATCTATTCCTAATTGTTTCGATTTGTGAAGTAAGTAGTAGGGATCTACTGAAATGCAATGTCCACCCACTAGTCCTGGATAGAACTTAAGGAAGTTCCATTTTGTACCAGCTGCTTCTAACACTTCATTGGTATCTATATTCAGCCTATCGAAAATCATGGATAATTCATTCATCAATGAAATATTGAGATCTCGTTGTGTGTTCTCTATTACTTTTGCAGCCTCAGCTACTTTTATAGAGGAAGCTTTATGAATGCCTTCTTCTAGAATGTGATTGTATATCTTTCCGATCTGTTTTAAAGAATCGGAATCGCTGCCACTTACGATTTTAGTGATCTTAGTTAAAGTCCTCGTCTTGTCACCTGGTACGATTCGCTCTGGAGAATAACCAAGTTTAAAATCTTTATTGACTTTTAAACCAGATAATTCTTCTAAGATGGGTAAGCAGTCCTCTTCTGTACATCCTGGATATACGGTAGATTCATAAACCACATAGTCGCCTTTCTTCAAAACCTTTCCTACGGATCGAGATGCTCCAAGAATAGGTTTCAAATTAGGTACTCTGGAATCATCAATATCGGTAGGTACTGCTACGACATAAAAATGAGCATCTTTAATTTCTTCCGGATCTGAGGTAAAATGGATTGTTTTTTTCTTGAATGCTGAAGCATCTAATTCTTTGGAAGGATCTTCTCCATTTCGCATTTGTTCCACTCGATCTTCCTTGATATCAAAACCGATGACGTCAAAATATTTCGCAAACTCTAATGCAATCGGCAGACCTACATATCCTAGTCCTACCACACATATCTTCTTCTTTCTTTCTTGGAGATCTTTATAAAAACTCATGTAATTTTTTCTTTAATAAATTGATAAAGTGCAAGTGCAGATTCATCTACACTAGATTTTTCTGTTTCTATTTGTATTGAAGGGTTTTCAGGGACTTCGTAGGGTGAATCGATACCAGTAAAATTTTTAATCTCACCAGTTCTGGCTTTAGCGTAAAGACCTTTAACATCTCGAGATTCGCATTCTTCAAGAGATGTACTTATATAGACTAGGAAAAAGTTTTCTTCACCTATGATCTGTTGTGCTTTTTTCCGTATTTCTTCTGTTGGACTAACAAAACTATTGATACATATCACACCACAATTAATGAAAAGCTTGCTGACTTCAGCTATTCTACGTATGTTCTCAGTCCGATCTTCTAAATCAAAGCCCAAATTGTTACATAAACCTGATCTTATATTGTCACCATCTATAATTTGTGCGAGAAAACCCTCATTAAAAAGCATTCTTTCGACCTTTTCAGCAATTGTACTTTTGCCAGAACCAGAGAGACCTGTAAGCCAAAAAACCTTAGCTTTCTGATTAAGTAATTGTTCTTTCTCACTCCGTGTTACGATGCGATCAAAAATAGGATGTATGTTTTCCAACAAATTAAACTTTAAAATTAAGAAGATGTCCCTTAATCATATCATCAAAAAGCTTGCCTTCTTCAAACAAGAATTCAACTTTTATAGGAAGGGCGAAAATAGGAAGTTGGTTTGAAATAATAAAGTCACGGTGAAGATCTAATCGCATTGCATCTTTTTCGGAACTCAACAAGATTTTATTAGGTCCTACTATCTTGTCATAAGTTTCTTTGATTACGGACATTTCGTGCTCCGTGAAGTAATGATGATCTTCGAATTGAACATGTTCAATTTCACTTCCGAGAGACTCCAAATAATGACTTAAGTATTCAGTATTTGCAATGGCTGAAACCATCAAGATATTATGATCTTCCTTAACCCGGATTCTCTCTTTAGGGTTATATATGTTATATGGATCACCATATACATATCTTGAAAAGAATACTTTTTGATAGAACTCGGGTTCTAGCTTTTCTAGAACCGCATTTTTCTTCTCTTCATCAAAGTCAGGCCTGCACTTAGTGACTATAATCACATCTGCTCTCTTATATGCTGAGCGCCATTCTCGTAACCTCCCAGATGGCATTAAATAGTCGTCAGTGAATAGATTAGTCTGTTCAGTAAGAAGTAGGTTTAAACTAGGGTCTACTGCAAGGTGCTGAAACGCGTCGTCCAGTAAAACTGTATTTATTTGTGGATATTTCTTGATCATCTCAGGTATCCCTAGTGCTCGACTTTCTGACACAGCCACTACAATATCCCTGAATTTTCTTCGGAACTGAAGTGGTTCATCTCCAAATTTATTTGCGTCGCCCGTCGCCTCTACAAATAGAAAACCTTTAGATTTTCTTCCATAACCACGG
>ENA-ORXM01004725-ORXM01004725.1-marine-metagenome-genome-assembly--contig:-NODE-4725-length-11612-cov-79.531426_pt1 | contig 11612 bp, 17 predicted proteins | sample MGYA00237867_ERZ511480 | MGnify/ENA primary metagenome ERZ511480 (study PRJEB26309, sample SAMN06266103) | marine metagenome | isolation source: Algal blade | place: United Kingdom:Sidmouth, United... | reverse complement strand
TTAAGCTAATTAGTATTTTTATATAATTGAGTTTCATTTTTTTTTTGCTCTTGTAAAGTTAATTATTGTTTTGCAATAGCCTTACTTTTAAAGGCTTTTTATAATCTTTAAGTGATGAATATTAGTAAACACATTGTTAATTTAAGAAAAGAGAAAGGTTTCAGTAGAGAAGATTTAGGTAAAAAAGTTGGAACTTCAGGAGCTGTAATTGGAAGGTATGAAAGAGGTGAGATTACTCCATCTGTTGAGATCGCCAATAAAATAGCTAATGCTTTAGAAGTTTCTTTAGATTATTTAGTGGGTAACACTGATCTAAAGCTTACAGGTAACCTAATGAATCGTATTAAAGAAGTAGCTAAAATGACTGATAAAGGCAAGGATTATGTCTATACTTTGATTGATACTTTTATTGCTAAAAACAAACTTAAAGGACTTATATAACAAAGATACTTACTAAGTAATAGTTTAAAACTTAAGATATTCATTCAATTATAGAAACAGGTATTTACAAGTACTTAAACTATAAATAGTTACCATTTTTAAAAGAAGTTTTTTTTATATATAATAGTATATATAATTCGCATTCATTTTTGATACTAAAAATGTAGTGTTATTTTTCAATTATCTAATATACAGTATATTACAGGTGTTTTTTGATGCTTTTTAAGCCTCTTTTTTTAACCAAATTACATTTTTACACTTAAAAACGTAGTACTTTTAATACGATGTTTACATATAAAGCTAAAGTAATTAGATGGGTTGACGGCGATACGCTACTGGTAGAGATTGATTTAGGATTTTATGTGCAGACCACACAAAAAATAAGATTAGCGCGTATTGATGCTCCTGAGATGAATAACACCGTAGCTTACCGTGAACGACAAGCCAAGCACGCTAGAGCTGTAGCCAAAAAAAATTGCCCAGAAGAAGCTACCGTTACCATTACCACCACCAAACAGAATAGAGACCAGTATGCACGTTATATTGCCGAAGTGACCTATAACGACACTAATATGTCCGACTACCTTATTGAAAAAAATGTGGCTAAGATTTATAAAAAATAAAACCGAAGCGATTAAACTTCGGTTTCGTATATCTATTAAAATAAGTTTTAGATTATCTCATCATCTTTAGCTACTTCACTAAAGCGAGATATCCAACCATCATCTATAGTTGCTTCTGCTTTTAGCATTTCGCTAATTTCTACAAGATTCACTTGCTTGCCATTTTTTTCATAAATAAGTTTAAACTGTTCATTTTCTTCAAATAAACTCAGAAAAGCAAAAATTGAAGTTCCAATCGTTTTTTGCATGTATTCGGCTAATATTTTTTGATCATCTAATGACAACTTATTAAAGACCTCGGTATATTCTTTACCTATTCCCCATTTTGTCGTGCCTTTTAAAAGGCTCATAAAATGATTTATTGCATCATCATAAACGCATGGTACTAATGCCTTACCAAATTCATCTAAAATATCTTGATTTGATTTCATAATTGATTATTTCGGATTAACGCCGTTCCAAGGTATATTTTTTATTTCAGAAACTCCTTGATCTTTTATGTCTTGTACTGCTTTAGAAACCCACCCTTTAGCTACATTATCAGGAATACCAGCATCTGTCATTGCTTTAACTTCAATTTTTGCCATATCATCTACGGACATCGACTTTCCTGGATTTGCCTTTTTCCATGCTGTATATAACCTATTTTGATTACCTGTAACTGCATTATGTACGGCTTTACCACCTAATGCTTCGTTAGACACACTAAATGCATTTCTTTTATTATAATTTTTAGCTTTTTCAAAAGCTTTCTTAGCCATTGGATGGTGTCCTCCTACTTTTCTAAAAGCGCCAGTACCTTCTTCTATAATAGTAGCACCTTGTTTAAGTGTCTATCTACTGTGTAGCTGTGAAGTCTAAAACATTCGCAGAGCATTTACATACTTCGAACAGCTGGTTTTAGTCAACTTCTTCATAATCGATTCCTTCCCCTTCTATTGCAACACTACAATAAGCTTTGTTATATATTTTTACTTTATTATTTTCAACTATAAAGTAAGTCACTTTACGTGCTCTTTCATTTAAATAATCAGATATTTTTTTACAATTATCTAGCCTTGATTTTATATCTGTAAACGTAATTGTTTTTGCTCGGTATTCGTTATTAAATTTTTCAAGAGAGATTTCTTGAACGTCTTTCTTCTTGGAAGCACAACTAAAAGAATGACAATCAAAATTTTGTATTATTTCTCTAAAAGAGATTGATGAATATCTATTATCATTTTTATGATTTGTTTTAAACTGAATACCCGAAACATTATTTTGTGCTAAGATCCATACACTAAGATTATTATTAGATGGAGTAATTAAATTTACCTGAGAATAAGCCGAGCAACCTACTAATAATATTGAAATAATTAATGTTTTATATAGTTTCATTTTTTTCTGATTATTATTTTAAATTTATTTTTATATCATCAATATTATCAAGATAAAAACTGAATAGTCCGCTAAAATCACCTAAGCGAATACTTGGGACATTAGGTTTTCCTAATTCTGATTTCCCTGCTAATACTTGATAAGTTTGATCATTCTCTTTTAAAGCAGGATCATTAATTGTACCAAATGTATTTGGGTTTTTTGAAATTAAAGATTTCAATGCTTTTCCTTGATCTTTCAAATAAAATTCTACAATTACAACATGTTGTATTTCTCTTTTTATTTCTTTTAATGTTCTACGAAAATCAGTCTCAATAGAATCTATATCAGGAAAAATTTGTTTTATACTAGTTGCGTTACTTATTTCTAGCAATCTTTGTTTTATCTTCTTTTCTGTTGCATCTAATTTACTACTAGGAGTATATGCAATTCTGTATATGTCAACATGAATCATTTCATGAATAAGTGTGTTTGCCGTTTCAAGAAGAGATCTTTTTCCAGCATTTTTAATACTCATTCTAACTTGCCCTTTTAATTTGGATCTACTATATCTAGTTGCTCCATTTTTAAAAGAACTACCTATTTTCACAGTATCTTTTGTAATATATGTTACATTAGAGTTCTTTTCTCTTAGTTTCTTAATTAAAGCATTTGTGCTATTATCAAAAATAGATTTTACTTTGTTTAATTTCTCTAAACCATTACTTCCTGATCTGTCAGGAACTTGATCAAGAGCTTCTCCTTGCTGTTCCTTTTGTTTCTGCAAGGCTTTTACACTATTGGAGATTTTTTCTTGTACTAAAATATCGCTAGTACTGACTAAATTACAAGCGTTTGTAATTAGTGCTACCAGTGTTATAAGTAGTATTTTAAAGTAGTGTTTCACGTTACTAAATTAGTGTTTTTCAAGTTTTCAGATGAAGAAAAAAGTGTTGGTATAAATGTCACCACTGATCCTTGCTTTCGCCCAAGCTGTATTTACATAACCAGTAGTTATAGCGCCTCTTCGCAAGCTCAGGGGACTATAACTTAATTATGTAAAACAGCCGCTAAAGCCAACGCCAGCAATGTACTTCGGCGTTCATTCGCCACTTAGGCTAGCACTTCAAAAACAAATAACGAACCTTTCATCATTCATTTTTTGAAGTGGTTTTTTGTTTCCATAAAGAGAGGGACGTTTTTTAAAGATGAAGATTTAAGCGGCTGGATTTAGTGCAAAGGCAATCTTCATTTTTAAAAAATGCAGCAAACGAAGTGCGGTAGTAAAGCCTTTGCGGCAATTGAGCATGACTGCAAGGCGTAGCCCAGCGTAGAGGGAGCGTAAGCCGTGGGTACATTGTCCCGAAGGGCGTACACACGTGAGTAAAAAGGGTCTTTTCCTTTTTTTTCAATTGAAGATAAAAGACCCTTTTTACGTCTGTAGCGACCCAGCGGCGGAGCCCATGAAGTGTGTAGGAATTTTTGATGGCGTGCGTTTTTGTCATACTGAGCTTGTCGAAGTAAAAAACCATGACAGCAACAAAGACCGAGAACACGACGAGGAGGAACTAAGCGGTGGGAGCAAAAGCTTTTTTTAAGGCACGTAAAAAAGTTTTGCTATAGGTAGGGAGACGACGAGACCATTGACAGTGTTATGGGCAAACGAAGTGCGCCCATAATCATAAACTGGAGCGATAGCGACTCACTTGGTTATTTACTATAATGATAACGACATGCTGCTATCAATAATTTGTTGCTTTCATATTTATAAACTAATCGATGTTCTGAAGTAATTCGTCTAGACCAATATCCTTGTAAATCTCCTTTTAATGCCTCGGGTTTTCCTATTCCTTCAAAGGGAGTACGCATGGTACTTTTGATTAATTCATTGATACGTTTTATTATTTTTTTATCGACTTTTTGCCAATATAAATAATCCTCCCAAGAGGAAGTAGACCAAATAAGTTTCATTATTCTAATAACCCTTTTTCAATACCATTACCTTTTTCTAATTCCTTGATAGAGTCTAATAAAACATCTCTATTTTTTCCTGTTAAAAGATAAGTTGTCTCTTTTAAAGAATTGTATTCATCTAATGATATTAACACAAGGTCTTTACCTGTTTTTCTCTTTATAATAACGTCACTTACATCATTAATTACTTTATCAAACCAATGCTTTAAGTTTGAACGAAAGTCTGTGTAATTTACTGTTTCCATAATGCAAAAATACTAAAAAAGTACTTATTTAAGTACTTTTTATAAAAACTATTTACTCACACGATAAAAAAACGTATTGTAAATTCCAGTTCTTGTATGTTTGATGTAATCGGTATTTTTTAAAGCAACGATATGGTTTTTCATAGTTGGCTTTTTAATCTGTAATAGTTTACAAGCTTGTGTTACTGTAAATTCTTGATTAGGGAAGCTGTAGAAGAGTTGATTATAAACCCATTTACTTCGGTGTGATAACGCACTTTCTGGATTGATTTTGAATTGGAAGAGTGACAATACATTAATCATATCTTCTTTATTTACTTCGTAACCATCTTCTGTAAATATTCTATAATTAGAGTTTAATAAAGTTAAGCAATGTACTAAGCTTTGATAGAGTTCGAAGTTAGATTTAGATAGTTTTTCTTTTTTCGGTATTCAAGTATGTTTATAAATGCTTTAATCAAATGAGGATCTTTAACATCATTGAATTCCTCTTGTATTAACTTGATCTCTTTGTTTATATCCATAACTATTTTTCTCCGTAGTGTGATGAAGCACTTAAAACGTAAACAGTTACTATTTTATCATCTATAGAATATACTAATCGGTGTTTTAAATTTATTCTACGAGAGTATAATCCTGATAGATTATGTTTCAGCATTTCAGGTTGCCCTGTTCCTGTTGTAGGATGTTCTCTTAATTCGTCAAGTAGTTTTTGAAGTTTCTTTAAAATAGCTTTATCTCCAGTCTTTTTATGCTTTTTAATATCTGCTAAAGCAGTATCAGAAAATTCTAATGTATAACTCATAAACCTAATAAATCAGCTATTTCTTTAGAGCTTGATATTTTTGTTGTTTTCCCTTCTTGAACTTCTAAAATACTTTGATTAAGCTTTTTAATCATAGCTTCATTAAAATACATATCATTTGCTGTTACAGGAGTTAAAGCATAAGATTTATCTTTTCCTCTTTGTACTATAATATGTTCACCTTGATCTACTCGATCAAAGTATTCTTTTTGATTTTGTCTAAATTCTCTACTGCTAATCACTAACATAATTCTATAATTTGTGTACCATATTGGTACAAATATACGCATTTATAATGATTTTAACTTGTATAGGAGTATTATACCTCATTTCATCGGATGGAACAATTCAATTTGTTTAGAGAGATCTTGCAGATCCATTTGCTTGTAGCGTTCCATGCTAGAGATCTTTTTTCTACCACTTAAATACTGAGCTTGTCGAATACCGTATTGTTTAATCCAATGGCTTATTCTACTTTGTCGCAACTGTTGTAAGCTTTTGTAATTAATAACCGAAGCTTCTAATAGTTGTTTTAAGTCTTTGTGTATGCGTTTGGATTGTTCGTCTATTCTCGAGAACTTTTCGCCTTGTGGAGCGATTAAGATATCGGTATCTGTAATCTTATGATCTCGCCTTGCTTTTTGTCGATGCTCAGTAATATATCTATGGATTTGTATGATTTGATGGGCTTCTAATTTTACCGTTCTATTATTGTATTTTTTTAATCCTGCAGGAACATACAACGTACCTTTTTCTAGATTAACATCTTGTACTTTTACATATAGTAAATCGTATACGGATAAAGCTTGATACATATATAATCCTAAGACTAATTTATTGGAGTAGGTGCTATAACTATTGGGAACATAACCTGTATACTGATCGTAAATAGTTTGTAATTCTTCTTCATTTAAAAATAAGGTAGTGTATTGTTTTACACCTTTAAGTACAATGTTATATGCAATATTAGGAAGCTCTAAAAAGGTGTAATAGTGTCTAATCCCTCTTAGGTTTTCATTGATGACTATTTTGGTTTTTTCTTGTGATTGTAAGTAACCTATATATTCCATTAAGTTAGTATACTGTGCTTTTTTAAAACGGATCCTATTAGCTTGTAACCACACCGAATAATTAAAAGCACTATCACTATATCGGTTTACAGATCTGCTACTATACTCTTTAGTTATCAGCCATTGTTTATAGGCTTTTATTTTACTAATCATTTAAGTATTCGTTACTCATTCGTACATAGATTTGGGTAGCTTCTAAGCTTTTATGTCCTAAGAACTGACCAATGATTTCTAAGTCCATTCCTTGCTGTAATAAGTGTGTAGCTATACTGTGACGTAATCCGTGGAGTGTAATATTTTTAGTAATACATGCTTTTTCTTTTATTCGTTTAAAGTATCGAGCTATGACTTGAGTACTCATTTCATCAGTATAAGCACTTACTATAAAATACTTGCCATTAGGGTTTAAAAGCGGTCGTGTATACTGCTCATAAAATTTTAAATCCTTGGCAACACTAGTGCTTATTGGTACATACCTGCTATGATAGTTTTTTCCTGGCACAACATAAATAAGTTGCTTGTGGTAATCGATGTCTTTACATCTAACTTTTATGGCTTCGTTAGATCGTAATCCACAACTGTAGTATAAGTGTAATATAGCATTGTTTCTAATGTCTTCGGCCGTATTTTCAAGTGAAGTAAAAAGAGTTTTAATCTCTTTTTTAGTAAGTATAATACGTTCTATAGTTACTGTTTTTTCTACCATAAGGTCTTTAAAAGTAAGCTTGTAGTTTTGTGTTTTTTCAAGGTATTCGCTAAAGGATTTTATCACTTTTAGTTTTCCTAAGATATACGATCTACTAATATCTTGAAGATGTAACGCAGTATTGTAATTACTAATATGCTGCTGTTTGATGTGATAGATAGTGGGTACTTGCTCTTCTTGTAAATACTTAAAAAAATGAGTGAGTTGTAGGGTATAGGTTTTTGTAGTGGTTTTGGCATATCCTAAACGCTGCATCCACTTTTTAAACTGATTTAGGTAATTGCTATAGTAGGTATTTAGTATCGTTTTTTTACCCCTCTTGCATTTTTGGGCTTTTTTATTATCCACTATCATAAGGTGTTGTCTTTATTGGGTTTAACTGGGTAACGGTATCTATTATCCACCCGTTACCCACCATTACCCACTACCGAACTTTCGACTTTGCTCAGGACAGGGTTTTTTATGTTTTCTAAGACCGTATTTAAAGAGTTCATACTTTCTTTTAATTGTTCGTACTCCTGCATACTAATGATTTCATACTCGTAGCCTTGCTTGCGTGGATGTCCTCCAATTACTTTTACTAAGTTGTATTTACTGAGTATTGCTAAGTAATATTTCACATTATTAGGACTCATTCTAAAAGCAGTGCGGATCTGTTGACTGTAAAACGTAGTTTTATTTTCTTTAGCTAAATGCTTTTTTAATCGTTCGAAGAAGTTTCTGCAACCTTTAGTAAGTTCATCACTTTTGGTGAGTAGTACATCCTTAAGTAAACTATTGGCTATAGCAATATCTTGTATAGTAGTTTCTATATAATATTCGCCTGTGTTGTCTTGTTTTCGGTCTCTTTGGAACTGATGGTAAAACGTTACCGTTTCTATAAATGCTAAGTAATGGGAGTTGGTACGTAGTGGTTTAAATATAGTTTCGGGGATCTGTAATTGGGGTGCGTAGGGATTACGAACATTGATGTTTTCTAGTACACTTTGAGTATCTTTTATAAACTCTTTAATCTGGTTTTCCTTGTCTTTGTCAATTGTTCCTGCAGATAGCTTTTGTTGGTATTTTATAATCTTATCTTTTTGAGCTTTGGAGTTATCGAGGTAAATTAAAATACTCCGGTTAGCATTGTCTTCGTAGATTTTTTCCTTGGTGGTGGTTCCGGCTAAACTTATTGGTCCTTCTACTTGCAGAGTGATTGTTTTTAGATTGCCTTTGGCATCTTTTATAGGCAGGGTTTTACTAATCCTTTTCTTACTCATTAGCTCTCTAATGGCGTATAATATCTTATCATCTTGCGCACCGTCTAAATCTTCAATAAGTACGAGTTTGTTTTTTAATTCGGTTCGATCAAAGTAGTAGAGAGCATTTTCGCTAAGCGCTGTGATCTCTAACTTTTGATCGTTTGGGATCAGCTCGCTTATCTTTTCTTGTAAATAGGTTTTTCCTGTTCCTGAAGCTCCTAGACTTATAATGTGTAGCGGTTGTTCTCGCAATCTACTAGTAAAGATTAAGTACATTAATAAACGGTTATTTTCTTCGCCTACAAGTCCCGTTAATCCTATGAGTTCATTGGTCTTTTGTAATAGGTTTTCACTCTTTAAGAACTGGATAGCATCTTGTTTTTGCTTTTCGGTAAGTCTTCTTTTTTTGACTACTTCGGGCGCATTGACTTCTATTTGTTGAAGACGGTAGTTTTCTAATTCTCCGATTAGATTGTATAAAGCTGTTTGTACTTCTTTAGTGCCTAATTCTAATCGTTCGGCTAGTTTTCTAATGAGTTTGGTAACTATATCGTCGTTGTATAAATCAATATTACTTTGGCGAAGGGTGTATAGTGGACTTACGTGTGTAGTGTTTTTCCAAGGATCAGTCCGAATAATACGTAAGGTTACTTTTAATCGATCGAGATTATGCATAGGTATACCGCCAAGAATACTTATTTCTAGTACATCAGTTTTGTAAACTAGGTACTCGGGGTTTTGGGTATTTAGTGTATTAATATCAGGGGTTACTATTTCAGCCTCTTCAGCTAAGAATAAGGTTTCTCGCTTTTCGATTAGGTAGTTTAGTATTTCGGATTTGTTATTTTGTACTAAGCTATTGACATCTTCAGTATCTGGAGTAACTACATAACTAATTTTTACATTACGTATAAAATCTCTTAAGTGTTCGGCTATAGTGGTATTGGCTTTTCTACCTGCCGTATCTCCATCAAAAAATAAGATGACTTCTTCTAAGTTTTCTAATTGGCCCACGCCCTGCGTGTGTTCTTGAGTTAAGCCATTTGTACCGAACATTGCTAATACTTGGTAATCGGTGTACTTTAAAATAGTAGCTGCATCAATAATACTTTCCGTAAAGATTAAAACTTTAGTTTCTGCAGGGGGATAGTTTGGATATAAACCTTGACGGTTTTCTAAGTAATAATGAGATCCTTTTTGTGTAATGTTTCTACCATAAAAACTTACGATTTCTCCTACTGCATTTTTTAAAGGATAGATAATACAGTTTTTAAGTTTGGGGTAATGTGAGTTATTAAAACCTTGTGCTAAAGTTACATCACTTAAGCAACGATCTTGCAAATAAGCTACTGCCTTTTTACTACGATACAGCTGTTGTTGCATTTTTTTAAAAGCTTCCCCTAGATCTGTACCAAAGGGTAAAGACTTTGTTTTTTGGGGTGATAACGAGGAAGCTTTAGGGGCTACATTTTTTAAGTTGGTTAATTCGGTAGCTTTTTTTAAAGCTTTGTGCTTACTTAAATTTTCTTTATCCTGGATAAATTGGATAACATCGCCGTTTTTGCCACAACCAAAACAATTATAGGTATTGGTTTTAGGATAGATTTTTAAACTTGGTGTAGTATCCTCATGGAATGGACAATTGCAATGATTCGTTTTATTGGGCTTTAATCCATAATGATTAAGCACTGTTTCGATACTTAAATTGGCTTTGATGTCCGCTATTTCCATTTTGATAAAAAATATTTTTTTAACCTTTTACGGTCAAATTTAATCTTATCAAATTAAATCAACAAATCTTTTTGTATTTTAATTAACCTTTAAAGGTTTGTATATTTGTGATAATCATAAAAACAGGCTTAAAAAAAGCCTTTTAAGGTCAATAAAATGGATACGTTCGGTAAAAAGCTTGCAGGGCTTAGAAAAGAAAAAAAATTATCGCAAACAGAGTTAGCTAAACAATTGAGTACATCAGTTTCAGTTATTAGCCGTTACGAACGTGATGAAATGACCCCAAGTATAGATACCGCTAAAAAGCTAGCTAATTTTTTAAATACTTCGGTAGGTTACTTACTTGGAGAAAACGAACAAGCTGACCTTTTTAAAAATCCTGAGATGCTTAAACGTTTTAAGGACATTTTATCCTTTTCTAAAGAAAAACAAGAGCATATTTTATTTGCTCTTGATGCTATGATTAAATCTACTAAACTAGAAGCGTTATAGCATAAAAAAACCAACCCCGAAGGATTGGTTTATTAGTTTATGAAAATTTTCAGTCTAAAAGCCTAGTTTATCCCAGAAGCTCTTTTCTTTACCTGATTTTTCTGTTTTTTTTTCAATCATTTTTTTACGAACTACTTTTTCTGCATCTTCTTGACTTTTTAGAGCCATTTCTGCTTCTGACTTAGAAACTTGGATTGTTTTCATTTCAATTGCCACACCACCTCCATCATAATTTAAAAAATATTTTTCCTTATCCTTTAAAACTTGACACCATCCATAATCTTCTAAAACTTCTTTCTTTTCCATAATATTAAAACGCAGGGTTAACAGTAATTTTATCTAATGGAATTTGGTCAACAGTAGCTTCTAAAATTCCACCTGAAGTTTCCCCTCCTGGTATCCAATTATCATTAGCCCCCAACTCATTACCATCTGGCATTCTTAGCCCCGTAGCATCATTAGTATCAATTCTTACAGGATTATCTCCTAAAGTCCCTCGGTCTAACCCAAGTAAATCCTCAAGCTTTTTAGGGTCACCGCCTGCTTTCTGTATTAAATCATCTGCTTGTGATTTTGGAAGTACAAATGTCCCACTAGGTGGGCCTACAGCTCTCGTTGGGTTTCCTGACACAAATTTAGTAACTCCTCCGTCAAACTTATTTAAATGACTTGTAATATAACTAGCATCTAAATATGTACTAGGATTAGGTCTTGAACCCCAAGGGATATCAACTACATCAAGAAATTTCTTAACTGCATCATCCCCTTTAGTGATTACTTTACCGCCTTTTTCAACAATCAATTTTCCTGTTTTGTCTACAGCGGTTTTTATACCTTTTCTAGCTGCTTTAGCTGCAGCTTTTCCTGCTTTCCCAAGTTTATGAGTTAGTACTGCTATTTTTCTAAAAACACGAACACTTTT
>ENA-ORXM01004724-ORXM01004724.1-marine-metagenome-genome-assembly--contig:-NODE-4724-length-11613-cov-3.241678_pt1 | contig 11613 bp, 11 predicted proteins | sample MGYA00237867_ERZ511480 | MGnify/ENA primary metagenome ERZ511480 (study PRJEB26309, sample SAMN06266103) | marine metagenome | isolation source: Algal blade | place: United Kingdom:Sidmouth, United... | reverse complement strand
TAGAAATATTAGCTTCTATGGTTATGACAGACAAAAAAGTGAATTGTTTCCTCGCTATCAAGCTGGAATTTTGCCTGTACTTAGTTTTCAGTTAGATTTTTAGTTGCTAAAAAATTCTAAAAAGAATAGATTTAAAAGTAAATATGATTAAAACAGATCCTATTATAGCAGTAAATAATGTCAAAAAAAGCACTGAATGGTACCAAGTTCTGTTAGAGTGCAAAAGCATACATAATGGAGAAAAATTTGGCATTTTAGTGGCTGATAATAATGAAGTAATTATTTGTTTGCACCAGTGGGGAGAACACGAACATCCTACTATGAAGGATAAAAACATTATAGCTGGAAATGGATTAATTCTTTACTTCAGAACAGATAAATTAGATGCTATTCGAAAAAATACAGAAAAGATTAGCTGTACCATTGAAAAGGATATTCATAAAAACCCCAATACGAGCCAAAGAGAATTTTCACTAAGAGATCTTGATGGGTATTATTTAACCATTACTGAATACCATAACTATGAAGGATAAACCTATAAAAAAAAGCCCCATACGAGCATTATACTCCAGAGATCACGATACTGTATTTCCAAAACTAGGGGTATTCTTAGCAGGACCTACTCCACCAGATGGGGCTATGAAAACGGGTTGGCGAAGGAAAATCGTTGACAAACTATCTGAAGACGACCGACTAAATGCAGGTATGATTATCGTATCTCCAGAACCAGAAAGTGGCGAATGGTCGGACATAGATAATGTTGCTCCCAAAGATGAATTAGAATTGGTAAGAGATAAACAAATGCCTTGGGAATTGCAATATTTAAACTTATGTGATATCACTGCCTTCTGGCTGCCTACTTATTGGACGAAAGAACAATCAGGTGTATTTGCCCCCAATATTGGACCTACGAGCAGATGGGAGTTTGGCTACTTTTTTCAAGAATATTTAAAAAACACCCAAAAACGAGACTTTATAATTGGAAGCCCTGAAGATGCAGAAAGTGTAAAGTGGGCAAAAAAAATAACAGATATTCATGGTATAAAGTGGCATTTTTTGAAAACGAAAGATAAATCTAAATTAGTTGCAGACTCTTTTATTGAGGAAATCGCTCAAACCTTGATACGGAATAAATGGGATTATTAAACCTAAAATACCGAACATTATAAAACCTATGGAAGAAATACGATTCCCTTATAAACCTAAATTAATTCCAGCTATACTTGCAATTCTATTATTTGGAGGAGCAGCTATATTTATGACTCATCAAGCAATGAATAATGATAGAGGCTTAATTTTAAACGGGATAATTAAGTTCTCTGTTGAAGGTGCTACAGTTTTCTACTGGGCATTAGCTGTATTTTCTACCATTCTTCCTTTTCTTGGTTTGTTGACTATTATACAGAGCCTTACTGTAAAAAGAGAGATTACTATAAGAAAAAACAACTTTACTTCACCTAAAAATAGTTTTAGCAGTAAAGAGATTACTATGAATTTTCTGGAAATTTCAGATATTCATATTCAAGAAATACAAAAGAATAAATCATTAGTCATATTTGATGGAAAAGAGAAGTTAATAATTCCAGAGCAGATGCTCTCTGATAAAAAATCATTTGAACAACTAAGTATTATTATATCCGAAAAAGCTTCTCGAAAAAAATCCCCCCCTACAAATAACATCAACTCATGAACACTACTTTTAAAGAAAAACAAAAGCTCAGTGATTGGGCATTAGGGCTAGTTACCCTACTACTTATTCCTATCGGCTTACTATTCATTTATGGCATTTATCAACAAATTTTTCTTGGTGAAGTATTTGGTGACAAACCTGTTTCAGATCTTGTCTTGGTTCTCTTATTCTTATTGGTATTCGGGCTCCTTGTATTTTTCTGGGCATTAAATCTCCAAACAAAAATTGATCAAACTGGTATTCAACTTCGCTTTTTTCTGTTTATAAAAAAAGAGCTTAAATGGTCAGAAATTGCCGCCATAGAAGTCGTAGATTATGGCTTTATTGGAGGTTGGGGCATTCGTTTTACTCAACAATATGGCACCGCTTATACGACCAAAGGTAGAATAGGGATTGCTATTCAATTAAAAAGTGGAAAAAAGCTACTTTTGGGCACACAAAAAGGTGCTGAAGTGGACGCAGTTCTTAAGAAATATTTGAATTAAGGCAATAAAAAAAGTGGTAAATTAGGTGTGATAAAAAGCGCATAATAGAATACATAAATTCCATAACCTAAAATAAAAAAGGATATGAAGATTCTTGTTTTCTCCACATATACTTCACTCCTAGACAAACGTTCATAAACTTGAAGTAAAACCTGCCCCTCGCTTTCTGAAATTTCAATTACATCATTTAAATACTTTTTCATTTGCTGTCCATAATAGATTAATAGCACTCCTATTATTAAAGCTCCTATTTGAATTATAGCAGCTTCAAATCCAACTACCCTATAAGAAAAGGATTGTACAAAGCTAAAGTTTAAGATAAGAAATGCTCCCATAGACATGACAAGTAGCCTATTGAATACCAACCATTTACTTTTTCTATCTAAATTATTAACAATGAGTAACTGAAGTTCTTTATTAACATTAACATCGTCTATTATTCCACTTATTTGAGTCATTAAATTTATAAATTAAAGCAAGTTATTTATTTCGGTCAAATACATTCTTAATTAGTTATATTAACAATCAACCTTCCTGCTTATCATCTCATAACCACGTCATTCACTCTTGATAAAGCGCGCAAAAACGCTTCTTCTGTCATTGGTTTATATTCTAATACAGACAATTCTCTTTTAATATTTAGTTCTTGAATCGCCACTTGCATTTGTTCCTTTTCATCTATATAAATAGAAATTACTTTTACAGGCTCTTCCAAAGGTACATTACTCCAAGTACACAGATTGCTATTTAGATATGTTCCCACATTGGCAGTCATTACAGTATTGTAATTTTTGAATACCATCATAGTTTTGGTAATGCCAACAGAGGACGGCAGATTAAGTTTGGTGGTTACCAATAATTCCTTTGGAACCATTCTTGGGAAAAAATCACAGTTTATATATTCTCCAAGGTTTGCCATTTTGAATAAATATTGAGATTCTTCTGCCCACTTTTTTTGGATTCGGTCTCGCTTGATGGCTTCATCTACCGTAATATTTAGTGCATCTGCAATGGATTTATATTTTGCATATTCCTTATACTTACAATGCGCTACATAAGCTTCTTCTACCGTTTTTGTTCCATAGATGTCAAGCATTAATTTTTCTTTGTACTTCTGTCTTCTTATCAAATTAACAGCCAGTGTATCTTTATTTGCAATTGCTTTCAGACACAACAAACTATCCCCCAATTCTCTCCCAAAATGAACTAAATTATGTACAGCAAAGTCCATCGTACTAATACCATAAACATCTGCCCAATAGTCATAATAATCTATTCCTTTCAAGGCACTAGAAAATTTTTCCATACTATTCATATTTCTATGCTTGGTGGCTATGCTTAGATTTTCGAGATAAACACTATCTCTTATTTCTTCCCATTCTCTATGCTCCTTCAACTTTTCTAAATAGATGGCATAATTATTTACTAGCTTTTCCTTTTCCTTCATTCGTTTTTCTTCTCCACTAATTTTGCTTTCTACACTTTTAATCATTTTTTGTACCGTAACCAAATAATCAATAGAATCTTTTTTAGATTTCTTCACCTTACGTTTTCCAAACAAACCTTTTACCGTTTTGTAATTCTTATAGTTTTTGTAAGGTGTTTCTCTCAATTCTTTTAATCTAGATTTTAGTTGATAATGCCCCGTGCTATCTACAGATACAGGCTTTTTCATAAAACTAGGATTCTTAGGCTCTTCAAAGGCAACCCCAAAGTAATTACTTCTAATGTTCACATTCCAATTTAGATTTGAAGGCGCTTTATATCGTGTACTTCTTGCCAGTGGCTGCGGTTGCACCCAATTGATACTCCCATCTTCAGCAACTTCAGAAGCAAAAAGTTGCATCTCATCTTCCACCTCCTTTGTTGGTACTTCTACATCCAAAGCCATCCCTTCTTTGAGTTGAATAGGTTGACCATCTACAAAAGCTTCTATCTTAATCATTCCACCAGTTTCTAATGCATGACCGTTCGATACGGTAGCTAGATTTTGTAAGATCATATCTGATTTTCGATAGACCTCTGTTACTTTTAGCAACACTTTAGCCCCTTCAGCTACTTCAAAAGCATGAGCAGGAACTCTAACCCTTGTTCCTTGTTTTGCTACAATTGTTTGTTCAATAGTAGGATTAATTCGATGGGTTATTCCTCTTTTATTAATCAATGACAGTAGTTTATCATTGAGTTGTTTTGTCCTTTCTAATACCAATGCTTCATCTATAATTTGCGTTGTTAGCAGTATTTCTACTCGACGATTTTTAGCTCTACCTTCAGCAGTATTATTGTCAGCAAGAGGCTGGGTTGCTCCACTTGCTAAAGTAATAATTCTATTAGTGTCAATATTATGCTGAACTAGAATAGATTTGATTTCGTTAACACGCGCTTGTGATAGTTTTTGATTATAAACTACTGAACCAATGTTATCTGTATGTCCTTCCAATATTATTTTATAATCTTGCCAAGTGTCTAATCGAGTAACCAAAGTATCGATGACCTCTTGAGATAAGTTAGATTTTGCTGTTTCGAAGGGGATACTATAAGATAAATTATCTTGAGCTTGACCTATAAAAGTTAATCCACTAACTAATAATAGGATTAAGGGGATGATTTTTCGGAAAATAGGAGTCATGGTTTTGGTTTTTTTATTAATAATTTTCATCTACTTACTGAGATTTATTCTTATTTCTAAGTCTGTATATCTTAATAGATGTATCCTTATCCTTAAATGGTGTATTGAATAAAAAAGAATTCTTATTTTCCTATTTCTCAATATAACTTCTTGTTTGAGAATAGAACTACACAAAATTAAAGAGCGTCTAGGCTTTAAACAAAGCCATAGAACATTGTATTATAAACCATTCTTTTATTTTTTTAATTCATTCCTTAATCAACTTTTTTGCAAAAAGTCTTAAAAAAAACATCTTAAAAATATTTCTATAAAAATCGTCTCTAACAAAGACCATGACGCTCTGCCATTAGGTTTTTAATCTATTCCCAAAACTTTCAAAAAATTACTGGGAACTTTTATTTTTTCATGTTTCGCATAAGCCATGAAATCTGAAATACTTCTTGGATTCAATGTTTCTCCATATTGTTCTTTTCGATCTTCGTGGTATTCATAAACCTCTCCTTCGAAAAATAAGTAGCCATTCTCGCCCCATTGATCTACTCGTCCAACTGTAAAATGTGGACAGTTTCGATAATAGATCTGTTCATAATTTTTTCTACTCATATCATATTCAATTGTCTACCGCTTCAAACATCTCTACCAACCAAGTTTTACTTGCAATTGGATTTGTTTCATTAAACAAGACTTCCAGTTTTTGGCGTTCTTTCATAAATTTTTCATCCGACAGATAATCCTTACTTTCCTTCAACTTATAAGTACGGCGAATTAAATTGATAAAATTATAATATACTACTCGCCTACTCTCTGTCAATTGTTTATTCCGTTTGAGATAATTTCGAAAGGCATCTGTCAAGGAATATAAAGCTTCTCCCTCGTTGATTTCGTAATATATTTTGAGTTGAACCATCTTTGCACCAATGTGATACGTATAGTTGGTAAATACTACGTTGTGCAAGGCTTGTAAAGCAACTCCATATTCTTTTTTAGCATAAAGTAGAAAGCCCTTTAAAAGGGAGTAGGCACTTTCTTGATATTGAGGGATTAAAGCCTCTTTATAATTTTCAATAAATTCTGCCGCCCACTCGTAATCTCCCGAATTGATCGCACTTGTGCCAATATTTTTATAATCGCCATCCGACAGATAGCCATCTACAAAATTAATTTGATGCTTGACTAAGAATTTAGAAATATCCAACATTTCTTTCAAATATTGTTCGTTAGCCGTTTTATTATAACGTTGGATACAATGGTTTTCTAAATAATCGTAGATATTTTTTAGCTCCAATTTAGAGAAAATCTCTTGATGTTCAATCAACCACCCTTTTACTTTGAAATATTCTCTATCTCCTTCCTCACCATACAGCAACATTTTTAAAACTGCCGCATAAATTTTAATCGTTGGTTCTTGTCCATAAGGACTATTGGGTTGTTCCAAATAAACAAATAACTCATCAACCAAACGATATTCATAATTACTACCAATCACAATATTTCGGCTGACCATATCGCAGGCTACCTTTAGTTTTTTAGTAATAAAAAACAAGTCTAAAAAGTCATTTTTGAGTTGTAAATTTTCATTATAAGTACGACCACCTTTGGTAATAAAATTGACGTCCAATTCCCTGTGATAAGAAAATTTTTCCCAATACAAATCTTCTATATCTGCATAAGAACTCTCTTCTCCACGCTCTATTTTACGCAAAATAGCATCATAATCTTTAAACTGTTTTCGATGTCGCAGTTCTGCCAAAACCCTAATTAAGTGCTGGTTATATTTTTCTTCGTGTGCTGTTATCACTAAATAATCGTGCAGTAGAGATAGCAATTTGGAACTGATGCTGTGCAACGCATTTCCATCGAATTTCTTATTCGGATAAACGTGCTTAAACACACGTTCTTTTTCTAAGCGATGTTGCCGTTTGGGATTCGGAACATACTTTGCCAAATAAGCACACAGTTTCTTAACCTCTGCATGTTTGTTATAAAATGGAGAATGAACATAATCTATGAAACGAGTAATTTCTCTAGAATCTAAATATTGAAATAGGGTGACTAGTTTGGTTTTGTGCATTCTGAAACACTGTAAATTTGGTTTGTGTAAATCGTTTTTTTGTTTTTTAGCTTTGTTTTATTTCATAAATAAAATTTGTTTCGCCCCAGACCTTTTCTTCGTGTACCAATCTCCATTGAAACTGATTTTTGTGCGAAATTTCTTGTATTTTCTCTATAGCACAGTCGTCGGACAAAATCATATAGATAGCACTTTGTACTACCATGTATTGACCTATTGTTTCAAACAAGCGATGGAAATATTCAAAATTAGCCCCACAAAAAAAGGCTTTCTCTCGATCATTTGTTGGTACCTGTGGGAAATAAGGTGGATTAATCAATATAAATTGAAATGTGGTTAAAGGGATTTGTTCTAACAAATTAGACTCAATAACCTCTATTTCCAATCCATTAACCGCCTTAGTTTCCAAAATAGAACGAACAGCTATAGGGTTAATGTCACTTGCAGTAACAAGGAAACCCTCCCTAGCCATTAAAGCCGAAATTAAACCACTTCCAGCCCCTAATTCTAATACTTTTGTACCTTTTTGCTCTAAATTCAAGGCAAATTTTGCTAAAATTTTAGTACTAAAAAGCAAGCCTGGGTGAAATACAGAAGGTGCTACCTTGATAGATAAACTTTCATAAGTAAACCAACGTGTTCGACCCAAATAGGCTTTATATAATCGCCATAAAATAGGCTGTGTCAATCGTCTAAATTGACGTCGTATTCTATCCATCATAATCTACTATACTAAACTCTAAAACCCTTCTATTTCTGGTTGGCGATATTTCCAAATTTTCTGTAAGGCTTTTAATTCGTATGGAAATTTGTACACGCCCCAACGATAACGCAAAGCGGATAAAGTGTGAATTGCTTTTCGTTGCAATTTACTCAAACGAACATCTGAAACCGTTGGATAATAAGCATTCAATACGGTTTCAAAGTTTTTAATTTTGTCAACCATTGCAGGGGTTAACCAAGGAGTCAATGGGTTTTTTCTAAGGTCAAAATTTTGCCATTGTGGGGTAATCCAATCTTCCAATTGACTTGGAAACTCAAAACCTGCGGCGGTAATTCGCTCAAATAGTTCTGACCCTTCTGTTGGAACAGGGCTATATAAATAGATGATAATCTCTGTATCAGGATTAATTTCTTTTATTTCTTTAATAAAGGCAATATCTGAATCAATTTGTGCCATTACTTGTGCTTCACTATCTCCAGGCAATCCTAAAACAAAGGAGTATTCTGGGATAATATCTACTTTTTTCATCCTTGCTGCAAAACTTCTAATCTGTGCTGCCGTTTGTTTTCCTCCTTTGTCCATCTGTTTGAGAATATCATCATTCCCACTCTCTGCACCAAAGAAAATCATCTTACAACCTGCTTGACGCATTAAATGCAAGGTTTCATCTGAATATTTATCAATAGTATCAATCCTTCCTTCGCCCCACCAAATCATATTTTCCTTCAACATTAGTCTAGAAAATTCCGCGGTACGTTTTTCAGAAACAAAGAAATTATTATCGTGAAATTCAATCGCTGTTGCACCATATTCTTTCTTAATTTTCAAAACGTCATTGTAAACGTTTTCTGCACTCTTTGCTTTCCATCGTCCATTATAAATTGGAACCACTGCACAAAAAGAACATTTAAAAGGGCAACCAACACTAGAATGATAAGCCAAGGTTTTTTTGCCTAGATACGTATTCCCTAAGTAATTTTCAAGGGGATAGAATGTATTCAAATAATCATAAGGCAAGTCTGACAATTTATCTTGATCTAATAAGCCTTCTTTTTTTGTTTTTACAATTTGCCCATCTACTGTTTGGTAAATCAGATTAGGTATAAACTCATGAGGTAAGTCATTTTCTAAAGCCATCAACAAAGCTGGAAACGTATTATCACCAGGTCCATTCACAATATAATCAATAAACGGTGCTGTAATGACTACTTTGTACTGATTGGATGGAAAATAACCTCCCCAAATATTGATCAAATCTGGAAATGCCTCTTTCGCTTTTTTGGCAAATGGGATCGCTTGACTCAATTGAGGACCAGGCATTACGGTCATTCCCAAGTACTTAAACTCTCCTGTTTCTAAATAAGAAACAATCTTAGCATAAGGATCTTTCTCCAAATTACCATCGACAAAAACATAGTCAAACTTACCTTCTATCGCTGCACCTACTTGCAAAATACTATTGGGAATTCGGTACTTTGAGTTGGCACTTCTAGGGTTAAATAAAATTACTTTGTGGGGGGCAACATCCATCATTCGCCTTTACATTTGATTGTTTGATAATAAACGTTCTTTGACAGAGTGTGTGGATTTTGGTCTTGTTTGAGCTCTTAATATCTAAAAATAGTATATTTAAAAGCTTACTTTTATTATTATCACACGATCCGTCAAAGAACCCTAATAAAAAATACCGTTTGGGGGTTCTTTTACATTCTATTCTCGTAATTTACAACTGTTTTTAGAAAACTCTAATTGTATATCGAAAAATTCTTTAGATTAACTCAATATCTTATATAATTGTGCCACTATATTACAACATTAAATTGATTTTGCTTTACACTATTTCTTATCTAAGTATAGCATTATTTTCTGTTGCCTGTACAGCAGACAAGCTAGCTCCTCCATCTGATTTAAAAATTCGTTTACAATATTATTATAATACACCGTCAGCCAATCAAGAAAACTTAGAAAGTGGTTTAAAATGGTATTTTTCTTATTTGGGAGCAACCCTACCTAAAGGACAACTGACAAAAGCAATCGAATGGAAAAACAATACTAGTCGTAGTGCTTTGTTAGAAATTAATTGCGCAGGTTTAGGTTTTTCTGCTGCTGCACAAATTGCTTTAAAACGCATTATTAATGTAATAAAAAATAGTCCTGCTTATCAAAAAAACAACTGCATCGACTTAGGGCGTTTTGTCGTATTAACTCTAAACAGCAGCAACCATTATTATGCCATCACAGATGTTTACCCTACTTTTAACGCTTTTAAAAATGCTTATGCTTTTGAAGATACTGCTGTCATTAGTTTCAGCAATGGTGCTTCTAGCGTTACAGCAGGAAATCGAATTATTTATCAGACCAAAAATACGGTTACTAATTTTCAAAAAATGGCCTTTATTGCCTTGGAAGGAACAGGTACGGTACAACAGGGCAATTTTGAAGCAAGTGATTTTGAGGTTTTTGATTTTATGCCGAATGGACAGCCTCGTTTTGCGATTTATGACGAAAATGGTCTCTTGAAAACGGCAGTTCCTACTGCTTTAGGCGAAGCGGGTAAACCTGCCAAATGTATGTGGTGCCACGAATCTCAAATTCAACCTAATTTTGTCTTTCAACATCCTCAAACAGTTACTTTTAATCAAAATATTAGTCAGAAAAATGCCCTTTTAAGCACTTCTAGAAATCAGCTTACGACTGATCTTAGTTACTTGTTATTACAAGAACATCATTTTGCAGAATTACTCTATATTTCTTTTATGGAACCTAGTGTAGAGCGTTTAGCTCAAGAGTGGAAGTACACCTTAGCCAAGACCCAATTATTATTACAAAATTATAGCACACATATACATCCAGAATATCCACAATTAGGGAATTTATACCATCGTGACGAAGTCGATCACCTAAATCCTTCTGCTGTATTACAAACGCCTAAGTCTGCACATGAAGCTTCTTTTTATGAACCTAGTTTTTGAGTTTTATAATACTTAATCAAGCTTCCAAATACTGTAAATAATAACCACTGTACAATTGCTGTAGAAGTAATCGCCCCCAAAGCGCCATGCGTTGGTATCAAATAATAATTACAACACAAATTCACAATAGCTGCTCCGAGAAATACCCAAACCAATTGCTTCTCTCGCTTCATTTTTATCAAATGATGCGTCTGAATAGCATAGCCAAAAAACGGTACAATGGTTAAATAGCCCATTACATACATCCAAACTGAAAAATGAATGCCATAGACAAAAGGAAATAAATAATAAAAGAGTAGCATCAATGGCGCAGTTCCTACTATTCCAATCAGAAACATCAAGCGATTCATACGTTGCAGTGCTTTGTCTGGCATTCGGTAGATATTTTTTAAAAATGGGCTCACAATAATTCGATTCCCTAAGACAAACAAGCTTAATACTTTGAAAAAAACTTGATAAGCACCTAGCGTTTCTTTGGGTAAATAATAAGCCACTCCATATAGGTCTACTCTGCTCTGAATAAAACCAATCATTGCAGGAATAAAAAACGGAAATGCTCCAATTAAAAAAGTTTTACTAAACCGCCATTGCCAATTTTTTAACACTAAATCTCGATAAGAAATAGCATAGGCAACTGATTTTACAATTGCCAGCAAAGCGTACAAGCCAAGTATCAAGGATATACTTAGGGCATTTTGATTGATTATTAAAACGAAAAAAGTGATCGCAAGTCCTAATGTTTCTATACTTACTGCTCCTTTAAGTTTTCTGGTATAAATGTGCAGAGGGTCAAAAGAACGCACCAAAAAAGTCCCCAACAACCATAAGATCAGTAGACTTAAGTTCCAATAATTATCACTAAAAAAATAAATAGCTATTCCTTCTACCAATAGCAATAAAACCAATCGGCTACCCAAAGATTCTTGCCAAACAGCTTCTATTTTTTGAGCATTTTGACTGAAAGCTCTTAACAGATAGGTGTTTTGCCCCCAGTTGAAGAGCAATATCGAAATATTGACAAAAATCAAATAATCAACTACTT
>ENA-ORXM01004722-ORXM01004722.1-marine-metagenome-genome-assembly--contig:-NODE-4722-length-11616-cov-3.170552_pt1 | contig 11616 bp, 10 predicted proteins | sample MGYA00237867_ERZ511480 | MGnify/ENA primary metagenome ERZ511480 (study PRJEB26309, sample SAMN06266103) | marine metagenome | isolation source: Algal blade | place: United Kingdom:Sidmouth, United... | reverse complement strand
GCAACTGCCGGGTTCTCCGAGAGGGCGAAAGGTTCGCCACCAAATGTGCCCATGATGTAGGGGATGCCGGTCAGGATCTCATCGATGGGGTCGAGCGAATCGTCGTACTCGGGTGTTGGTTCAGGGGTTGGATCGGCTTGAAGCAATGTTGCTTCGACGTTGGGCGGTTCAAGCCCGGTCGAGGCGGTGACGACAGGGTCTTCCTCGGGTGCGGGGGCTGCCTGCATCACAATGCGGTTGCCATCGTTGCTCAGGCTAAAGCGCAGCTCACCTTCGAAGGTGATGAGCGGGCGGCGACCCTCGCCAGACTCGCCAGATGAAACCAGGAACTGCTGCTCGTCTTCGATATCGGCGGGGGCAGCACCGAACTCGTCTGGATCGACCTGACGGAGATGCCGTCCAGCGGCTTCTACACCCTGTCTTCGGTCGATGCGGTACCGACGGGTCGCGTGCCGACGGGCCTGCTCGCGAACGTCACGGGCGATGCCTTTCCGGCCTTCGTCGACAGCCGACTCCCGGACGTCATGCCGCTCGTCGATGTCTCGAGCGGCGACGGCGCCATCACCCCGGAAACGCGCTTCACGTGGCAAGCGGGAACCGGCGGCAATGCCCGCGTCCGCATCCAGTCCATGAGCGCCGGCAGCTTCTTCGTCGAGGACGGCGCCGGCGTGACCTGCCTCGTGCCGGACAGCGGCGAGTTCGTCTTTCCGGCGGACACGCGGCAAGCGCTCGGCGCGACCTTCTCGGGCACCGGTGCCACGCTCTCGCGCGTCGCCATCGACAGCGTCCAGGACGGCGACGCCCTGCTCGTGCTCGTGCGCGAAAGTTTCTCGCGCTGACGCGGACACGTCGCCGCCGAGGGCCTCCGGCGCGACTGGAGCGTGCGACGGGTGATGCTGAAATACCCGAACGGATCGCTCCGGTCATCGTCCACGAAGTCGGACACGATGACGTCGAATGCCCAGTTCTGCCGGTTCCAGCCGACACCGACGGTGAGCTGCATCCACCCTGCCCCGTGAGTGGAACAGACGGTGGCCGCGTTGCAGGTCCACGGTGGCCACCGCCTCGTTGCGGATCTGATGCCGCCAGCCGCGCGGCTCGGCGGCGCCGATCGCCCGATGGACGAGCGTCTGTGCCTCGCGCCCCCGGGCGGCCGATCGTTGGACCGCGAGAGCGCGCATGCGCTTCATGGGCAAGCAGGCGGCGGTCACGAGCACGGGCGGCGCGGTCGGCCTGGCACTCGGCGGCATCATGTCGACGCAGAACAAGTGGCGGACGAGCACGGTGGCATTGGCCGCACGCGGACGCGCAGCCGGCGACCTGATCGCCTCGGTGTTCGCCGGCCAGTTTGCCAGCCCGGCGTTCGCGAGCCTGGCCTCCCTGACGCTGTCGCTACCGGGCGTGTTCTTGTTGTTCGCGGCATTCGATGCCTTGACCAGACATGCCTTGCCTCGACATCAGACACTAAAAAGGCCGCTTCCTGCGGCCTCTCGTGACGTCCTGCTGATATTCGGTGGTGGAGCTACGCGGGATCGAACCGCGGACCTGTTGCATGCCATGCAACCGCTCTCCCATCTGAGCTATAGCCCCACTGGAAGGCGGAGAATAGAATCGGCACGACACGCTGTCAACCATCCGTCGAAGGCCGAGACATGATCCGTCCCGTCACCGACTCCGGCTCGCCGGACGCGCTCGAGAGGACGCTGCTGAACGCGGGGCGCATCGTGCTCGCGTCGCTGTTCGTGCTAGGGGGCATCGCCAAGATCGCGAGCCCGGACCTGTACCTCGACAGGATGACCGCGGCGGGACTCGAACCCGCTCGGCTCCTGCTGACACTCGTCATCGCGCTCGAACTCTGTGGTGGTCTTTGGGTGTCGAGCGGCGCACGAGGCCACGGCCTGCCCGCCCTCGCCCTCGCGGCGCATACCCTGCTGATCAACGTCACGCTGTACCCGTTCTGGGAGGTCGGAGACGCCGATCGCGTCGAGCAGATCTCGTTCTTCTTCAAGAACGTCTCGATCGCGGGCGGGCTGCTGTTCGTCGCCGGCGTTTCCCGGCGGCATGATCGCGAGCGTCTTGCAGGCGTGCGGCCCCCGGCGCCGGGCCACGATCGTACGCCGCCACCTCACTGACGAAACTCAGGAAACCGACGATGCTCCCGATGGGATCGATAATGACCGTCTGCATGGTGATCAGTGCGGTGGCGCTCGCCATCAGGCTTCTCGGCAAGGGCAGCAGCAGGGTCTCGACACAAGTGTCGAGCGCCGCAGGCGTTCTCGCCCTCGCCGCCGGTGTCTGGAACGCCGTGTGGCACGCGCCCCGTCACATCACCGAGTTCTGGGGCCAGGCTGCCCTGGTTTCCGGGGTGCTGATGATGCTCGCCGCGGCGTACCTGCTGCGGCCTTCGCGTCTGCCCGCGTGGCTCGTCTCGGCCCGACCGATCGTGCTGATCGCGCTGGTCGGCTGCACGGCGCTCTACGGGGTCACCATCTACCGCCTGTGATGTCTTGCCCGGCGCGGGCGACCGCGAACGCCGTCCCGGAACGTGACGCGATCGAGGCTCGCGGTGCGCGCGAGCGACCTGCGATGACTCGCAACACGGGACCTGCATTGTGTCGGGCGCCTCGTCCGGCGATACTGCGCCCCGACCCGGCAGGCACTAGAGCTGTGCCCTGTCTTCCGGCCGACCATCCCCAAGAGAGCGTGACCCCATGCATCGATTCATCCGAACCTCGGCCGCCACCGCCGTCGCCGCCTCCGTCGTCGTCTCCTTCGCCGGCTCGGTTCAGGCCGCCGACGAACTGAACGTCGGCTACTTCCTGGAATGGGCGACGCCGAACATGATCGCCAAGGTCGACGGCGCCTACGAAGACGCCCTCGGCATCCCTGTCAACTGGACGACCTTCGCCACCGGTACCGCGATGACCGAGGCAATGCTCGCCGGCGACCTCGACATCGCCTACAGCCAGGGCCTCGCGCCGTTCATCAACGCGATCAACGCCAACGCGCCGCTGGTCGTCGCGGCCATCGCGGTCCAGTACCCCGCCAACGACTGCTACGTTCGCAACGATGCCGGCATCGACAAGACGAACGCCTCCGAGCTCGAAGGCCAGGCTGTCGCCGTGCCGCTCGCCACCATGGCCGACTACAGCTTCCGCATGATGATGCGCGAGTTCGACGTCGACGTCTCCGCGATCGACGTCGTCGACCAGGAACCGGCGGACGGCGCCGTGGCACTGGCCGACGGCAACGTGGCGATGGCCTGCGTGTTCGGCGGTCTGGCCGAGGCGAGTTCCGCCGAGGTCGGCACGCCGATCATGACTCTCGAGGAGAAGGACGCCGCCGGCATCATCAGCTTCGACGTCGTCTCGGTCACCGAAGCCTTCGCGCAGGAAGAGCCGGACCTGGTCCGCGCCTTCCTCGAGGTCACGAGCGAGGCCAACGCCAACTTCACCGGCAGCGACGAGCAGCTCGAGAAGCTCGCCAGTGAATCCGGCCTCTCCGTCGATGCGGTCAAGAAGCAGATGGAGACCTTCGTCTTCCCGACGACCGAGCAGCAGCTGACCGAGTACTTCAACGCCGACGGCGTGGCCAGTGCCGCGATCAAGGTCGTCGGGGACGCGTTCGCCACCGAAGAGAGCCCGGCGCGCGACGACTACGAAAGCGCGATCGACACGTCCTTCATGGAGTAGTTCTGTTCGCGAGGCCGGCCGCAGGGCTGATTGCAGGGCCGGCCGCAAGGCGTCGACGGGTCGAATTCGACGAGAGTCCGGCTCGTACGGCGCAGGGACGAACGCGGCGCGGACACGGCGCGGACACGGCGCGGACACGGCGATCGATGATGCCGGTTCACGATCTCGACAGATGTTGCATTCGCGATATCGCTACCGCCGTCGCCGATGGTTTCGGCGGCGCGGGCCACGCCGATCGGAACCGTCCGCTCAGGCGCTCGCAGCGGCCGCCGTGCCTGCCGCATCCGGAGCGCCGGTGACGTAGCGAAGCACGTCCACGACCTGCTCCGGCGTCTCCGCCCAACCCGCAGCCGCGGCGTCGACCTCCTTGAGCGGATGGACGATGTCGGCGTCGTGGAGTGTCACGTAGGGCTTGGCGAGGGCAGAACAGAATCCCGCGTCGAAGGCGGCGTTCCACTGCTTGTATTCCTTGCCGAAGCGAATGATCGCGACGTCGCAACGCTCCATCAGCACGCGCGTTCGCATGGCGTTGACCCGCGAGGACTGTTGGTCTCGCCAGAATCCGGGCGTCACTTCGCCCAGTACATCGCCGGCCGCGTCGCTCGCGCCGTGGTTCGTCACCGCCGAGGTGAACACCAGAGGAAGGCCCGCGTCGCGGGAAGCGCTCATGATCCGTTCGCGCCAGTCCGTGTGGATCTCGCCGGAGAGGTACACCGTCCAGGTCTCGTTCGTCATCTGTGGCATCTCCCAGAAGGGTTCAGGCTGATATCGTCCAGCCGCTCATCTTGCCCGAGTGCGTCTCGCGATGTTCGACCTCGTGTCCGGCGCGGCCGATGTCACTGCCCTGCTCGGCGCGGGATCGCTGACCGAGAGCCTCGCGCTCACCCACGGACAATTCGGGCTCTTCCTGACGGTGGTGTTTCTCGCCGGCGTCGTTCGCGGGTTCACGGGCTTCGCGCAGTCGGCACTGATCATGGCGAGCCTGGCGGTGGTGATCCCACCGGTCTCGCTGATTTCCGTGTGCTACGTGCTCGAAGGAACCGCCAGTCTCCTGCTGTTCCGCAGCGGCGCACGCGAGGCGGACTTCCGGATCGTGACCGGTCTGGCCGTCGGCTCGGCCATCGGCGTGCCGCTGGGACTGCAGGCAACGCTTCACCTTCCAGCGGATGCGTCGCGTCTCGTGGCGCTCGTGCTCATCCTCCTGCTTGCGGCGCTGCAGCTTCTGGGTCGACGCATGAGCGGGGGCCGCCGACGGCTGCCGGCGCGAAGCGGTGGCTCGCCACGTCGGCGGCATGATCGTCGCCCTGTACGTCCTGGCGACGAACGCGCCGCCGGCCCGCATGCGCGCCTCGCTGGTCATGTTCCTGTTCGTCGGCATGTTCACCAGCGGCGTCTGGCTGGTCTCCACCGATGTGCTCGATCGCCTTGCCCTGATGCGCGGACTGGTACTCGCTCCCGCCGTCGCGGCCGGCGTACTGATCGGCGCGCGCCTCTTCGGTCCGGCACTTCAGGGCATCTACAGGAACTTCTGCCTGACCCTGCTCATCGGACTCGCGCTCGCCGGCCTCGTGCGGCAGATCGTCGCCGGCTGATCAGCCGCGGTCGCCACGGACATGGCGTCCGGCCCCCATTCGAATCCACAGGAGAACGCCCTTCGATGGCAGACGCGACTTCACTCGGCTTGCGCACGAGGCGCAAGGACTCACCGTCCAGACACGAAGGTTCGCCTGCCGATCAGCACCTCGCTGTCGTGTGCGGAGCCACCGTTTCGGCGATCTCCGGGAAGCGCGCCTGATGGGCCTGCTCGTCGACGGCCAGTGGCAGGACCGCTGGTACGACACCGACTCGTCCGGCGGAAAGTTCGAGCGCAGCGAATCTTCCTTCCGGAACTGGGTGACGCCGGACGGCTCGGCCGGACCCAGCGGTACCGACGGCTTCGCGGCTGAACGCGATCGCTACCACCTCTATGTGAGCTACGCCTGTCCCTGGGCGCACCGCGCGCTGATCTACCGCACGCTGAAGGGGCTCGAGGACGTCATCGGCGTGTCCTTCGTGCACTGGCTCATGGGCGAGAACGGCTGGACGTTCGACGCCGACGAGGACGGCATCGTGGGCGACGGATTGTCCGGCCGAGCCTTCTTGCGCGAGGTGTACACCGACGCGATGCCCGGCTGCACCACACGCGTGACGGTTCCCGTTCTCTGGGACACCCGGCGCGGCACGATCGTCTCCAATGAGTCATCCGAGATCATTCGCATGCTCGACAGCGCCTTCGACGAGCTCGGCGCGACGCCGGGCGATCACTACCCGGAGGAGAAGCGCGAGGCGATCGACGCGCTGAACGAGCGGATCTATCACACGCTCAACAACGGTGTCTACAGATGCGGTTTCGCGACGACTCAGTCAGCCTACGACGAGGCGGTCGTCCCACTGTTCGACACGATGGATCATCTGGACACCGTGCTCGCCGACACACGCTTCCTGACCGGCGATGTGCCGCTGGAGGCGGACTGGCGCCTGTTGCCGACCCTGCTGCGATTCGATCCGGTCTACCACGGCCACTTCAAATGCAACCGTCGGCGGCTGGTCGACTACCCGAACCTGTGGGCATACACCCGCGAGCTCTACCAGTGGCCGGGCATTCGCGAGACGTGCAACATCGAGCACACGCGATTGCACTATCACTGCAGCCATGAATCGATCAATCCCTTTCGCATCCTGCCGGTCGGGGCAGACATCGATCTGGATGTGCCACATGGCCGCGACCAGGGCGCAACAATCGTGACCGACCCCTGAAGTGCTTACTGCTCGGCACTTCTCTTGCAGAATGAGCCATCAGCACGGCTCAGCCGAGTCGACAGAGGACAACGTCATGTCGGAACGCGACACGCCGGGCGAAAGGCGACGCCTGGCAGCGCTCGAGCGACTGCGTGTCCTCGACACGCCGCCCGAGAGCGTTTTCGACGGCTTGGCCGAGACGGCGGCGCTGGTGTGCGGCGTGCCGATCTCGTTGATTTCCCTGCTCGACGTCGACCGCCAATGGTTCAAGGCGAGCATCGGCCTGCCGGGTGTGCGGGAGACGCCTCGCGAGCACGCGTTCTGCTCGACGGCGATACTCGACGATCAGATCCTCGAGGTGCCCGACGCATCGGTCGACGACCGCTTCGCCGACAACCCGCTGGTCGTCGGCGACCCGAACATGCGCTTCTACGCCGGCGCGCCCCTGTGCCTGTCCGACGGCTCGCGGGTTGGCACCCTGTGCGTCATCGATCGATCGCCGGGCAGGCTCACACCGGTCCAGCGGACCGTGCTTGCGCAACTGGCCGGCGCGGCCGTGAAGCTGTTGGAGGCGCGTCGCGTGGCGACGGAGTACAAGATGAACGAGGTGCGTTTCCAGGCGCTCAGCGAGTCGTCGCCGCTCGGCGTATTCTCGACCGACGCGAACGGCGCCTGTACCTACACCAACGCTCGCTGGCGCGCGATATTCGGACTGGGCGAGGAGGAAGCCTACGGTAGCGGCTGGATGCAGGCCCTGCACCCCGATGATCGCGCGGACGTGCTGCTCGAAGCCGAAAGAGCGGCGAAATCCGGGGTCGAGGGCGCCGGCGAGTTCCGCATCGCCCGACGCGACGGCAGCACGCGACACCTGCGCGCGCTGTGGCGCCCCACGCTGGATGAGCACGGAACCCTCGTCAGTCATGTCGGCTCGGTCGAGGACATCACCGAGCGCAAGGCCGAGCAACTGGCGCTGCGGCGCAGCGAGGCGCTGCTGACCGAGACGGGGGCCTTGGCGGACATCGGCGGCTGGGAACTCGATCTGGCGAGCGAGGAGCTCACGTGGTCCGATCAGACCTGCCGCATACACGGCCTCGAGCCCGGTCACCGACCACAGCTCGCCGACGCCATGGACTTCTACCCCCCCGAAGCGCAACCGCGTCTGCGCGAGGCGGTAGAGCGCGCCATGTCCGTGGGCGAGCGCTTCGACCTGGAATTGCCCTTCATCCGGGCTGACGGGCGTCGGATCTGGGTGAGGGCGGTGGGGCGGGCGGAGTTCGAGGACGGCGTGCCGGTCCGGCTGCTAGGTGCCATTCAGAACGTCACGCGACAGATGACACAACGCCACGCGCTCGAAAGCGCGCACGAACGCATGACGCTCGCGACTGACAGCGGCGGCATCGGCATCTGGGAATGGAGCATCGCGGACGCCACGCTCGACTGGACGCCGCGCGTGTACGAGTTGTTCGATATGACGCCGGGCAAGGCACCACCGACGCCGGCCCTGTGTCGCGATCGCGTCCATCCCGAGGATCGCGCGCGACTGGAAAGGGCGACCCGGGCGGCAGTTGCCGACGAGGGCAGTCTCGACGTGTCGATCCGCATCCTGCTGGCCGACGGCGAGGTTCGGCACCTCTGCGTCACGGCCAGCCTCACCCACGACGCGGACGGCAAACCTGCCCGTCTGCTGGGCGCCTGCTGGGACGTCTCCCCGTTGCGCGCGGCCAACGAGGCTCTGACCGATCAGCGCGAATTGCTGCACGTGACGCTCCAGTCCATCGGGGACGCCGTCATCACCACCGACCTGGACAACCGGGTAACCTGGCTGAATCCGGCCGCCGAACAGATGACGGGGTGGCGGGCGAACGAGGCGAACGGCAAGCCGCTCGGACGGGTGTTCCAGATCATTCACGAGGACACTCGGCTGCCCGCCGCCGACCCGGTCACTCTCTGCCTGCGCGCAGGTCGCAAGTCGAGCCTCCCTGACCGCACGGTGCTCGTGTCTCGCGACGGCAGGGAGTTCGGCATCGAGGACTCGGCCTCGCCGTTGCGCAGCGCGTCCGACGAGCTCCTCGGCGCGGTGCTGGTCTTCCACGACGTCTCAGAGCAGCGTCGCCTGACGGGCGAGATGACCTATCGCGCGACGCACGATGCGCTCACCGGACTTGTGAACCGCACCGAGATGGAGGTGCGCCTCGAGCGCGTCATGCAGCGATCCGGAGAGGACGGCGTCGAGCACGCGCTGGTGTACATCGATCTCGATCAGTTCAAGCTGGTGAACGATGCCTGCGGTCATGCCGTCGGCGACGAACTGCTCCGGCAGGTGTCCGCGTTGATGCTCAAGGTCGTGCGTAAGAGCGATACGCTCGCCCGCATCGGGGGTGACGAGTTCGCGGTGATCTTCGAGGATTGCCCGGCCGAGCGGGCGAAGCGCATCGCGCAGACGATCTGCGAACACCTGGACGACTTCCGTTTCGCGCACGATGGCCAACGCTTCCGCATCGGCGCGAGTATCGGACTGGTATCGATCGACGGCCACTGGCCGAGCGTCGCGGCGGCCATGCAGGCGGCCGACATCTCTTGCTATGCCGCCAAGGAGGCGGGCCGCAATCGGGTACACGTCTGGTTCGACACCGACGAGAGCCTGCGAGAACATCATCTTCAGGCACGCTGGGCACCGCGTCTCGAGCGAGCGCTCGACGAGGACCTTTTCGTGCTCTACGCGCAACGCATCGCCGCCGTGTCCGGCACGACCGACGGGGTGCACGCCGAGGTGCTGATCCGGCTACGGGACGACGAGCAGAACATCCTGGCACCGGGAGCCTTCCTGCCGTCCGCCGAACGCTTTCATCTCGCCACCCGCATCGATCGCGACGACGAGTTCGACCGACTCGCCATCCGCCAGCGGGAACTCCGCCGTCCAGCCCGCATCCTGCCGCCTGACCGGCCACTCGACGTCGTCGAGCAGCAGCACCGGCGTCAGCCGTTCCGCGTCGATCGCCCGGAACGTTCCGGCCAGGACGCCGGGCGCGCCGATGAGGGCGCCACCCTCCCCGTTCGCGGCACGAAGCTCCACGCCCGATTCGACAGGGCTTGTCGCCTCGCAGCCGTACCCCAGCGCGGCGGACAGCGCGAGGACGGACACCATCGGGCCCCTTTCATTCTTCACCGGCATTCTCCTTGCCCCGCGTCGGCACTCGGCCCGTGTCCGTCTCGCTCGCCGAGCGGCCTTGCCATCCCGGCTCACGGACAGCCGCGCTCGACGTGGACGGGACCGCGAACAAGTTTGCCCGACTTCAGCGACCTGCGACAAATGCTCGACCGGGAATGGGGCATGGGTCGGACGAACACCGGACGGGCGGTGGCAGGCCGCCGCCGCCGACCGCTTGCGCGGACGGCGAGGCGCGTCCATCCGGGATGGCGTCAGACGTAGCGGTTGACCACGTTCTCGAGACGCTCCTGCCGGCCGGAGTGCGGCTGCGGCGTGATGGATTCCTGCTGGACCCGCTCGGCGATCGCGTCCAGCCCCAGCTTGCCGGAGAGCAGTTCCCTGCCGCGAACACTGTCCCAGCCGGCGTAGCGCTCGGCCAGCGGCCCGTCGAGGGCGGCGGCCTCGTGCATGGCGGCGGCCGCCTTCAGCCCCCGCGCGCAGACATCCATGCCGCCCACGTGCGCGGCCAACAGGTCCTCGGGATCCAAGGATTGGCGCCGCAGCTTGGCATCGAAGTTGGTGCCGCCGGTGGTGAACCCGCCCGCGCGCAGCACCTCGGCGCCGGCTTCGGAGGCGAGCGGATTGGCCGCGGCGACCATCCAGTTCTCGGAGGTGACGGGATCGGCGGCCACGGGGGCGAGGCCGGACCCGGTCCCCGATTCGGGCGCGACGGCATCCGCGGTCTGCTGCGCGAAGGCCGGCGCGGCGAGGAAGGGCAGAAGCAGGGCGTATCTCATCGGGGGGCTCCTCTGGATGGACCCGCCCATGGTGACACGGATTTACGTGGCGGCAACCCTCGCCGCGACGCGCTTGCCCAGCGGCACCTCCCGGATCGGCAGGTGTACGATGGCCGACAGCGCGCCGACCCCGACGCCGACCCACCAGACGGCCGTGTAGCTGCCGGTCGAATCGTAGAGCGTGCCACCCAGCCAGACGCCGAGGAACGAGCCGAGCTGGTGCGAGAAGAAGACGATCCCGTAGAGCGTGCCCATGTAGCGCACCCCGTAGATATGCGCGACGAGCCCGCTGGTCAGGGGCACGGTCGCCAACCACAGCGCGCCCATCGCGACCGAGAATATAATGACGCTGAGCGGGGTAATCGGCAGCATGATGAACACTGCCGCAATGATCGTGCGACCGGTGTAGATGCCCGCAAGCAGATACTTCTTGGAGTACCGCTTGCCCGCCCAACCGGCCAGTAGCGTTCCACCCACATTTGCCGCACCGATCAGCGAAATCGCCACCGCCGCGCTAATGGAAATGAGCGCGAGTTGGAAACGCTCTGGCGTAACCATCCACCAGAGGCCTGCCAGCAGCGCGGCCACGCGCCAACCGCTCGGCGCGTTCAGCGCCAGCGCCAACAGCGGAAGCAGCGTCAGCACCAACCAGCCGTTCCACGAGCGCGCCGCCGACAACGAGGCGCCCAGCGAGCCACGCGGGTTGGCGAGCCACCGCGGCGCCATCGCCTGCACCGCCCCGTAGCCGATGATCCAGGACGCCATGAAAGCGCCGGTCCAGAAGAACGCGGAGCGCGCATCGCCGGCCGCCTCGCCCGCCGCGTGGGCGAAGGCATCGTGCAGGAAGACGGGGACGCCCACGACGAACCAGGCGTCGCGCGCGGCGAACAGGAACAGCCGCGCCGCCGACAGGCGGTTGATCGCCGGTTCGGTGGAGAACACCTCGCGAAAGCGTGCCGACGCTCGGCGTGCACCCAGCCCGTCGCCCGACCGAGCCGCGATGCCGACGAGCACCAGCGTCAGGCCGGCCGCCATCGCCAGCACGCCGCTGCGAAACCCGACGCTGCCCAGCAAGGCGGCGCCCAGCAGGAAGCCCAGCCCCTTGATCGCGTTCTTGGAACCGGTCAGCAGGGCAACCCAGCGGAACAACCCTGCATCACCCGCAGGCGCCAGCAGTTTGACCGCAGACTTGGACGACATC
>ENA-ORXM01004721-ORXM01004721.1-marine-metagenome-genome-assembly--contig:-NODE-4721-length-11618-cov-3.327701_pt1 | contig 11618 bp, 12 predicted proteins | sample MGYA00237867_ERZ511480 | MGnify/ENA primary metagenome ERZ511480 (study PRJEB26309, sample SAMN06266103) | marine metagenome | isolation source: Algal blade | place: United Kingdom:Sidmouth, United... | reverse complement strand
CCGCTCCGCCGTGTCGGGCGTGTCAGACGGCCACGCGTTGACGCTGCGGCTGGATGGCACCGGCTTTCGGGTGGAGAAGAAGGTGGTTGAAGCGGATGCGGGGCCGGCGGCGGTCGCGCCGCCGGGCACCGAGGTGGTGGTCCTCCGCATCGGCTATAGCAACGTGCACACGCTGCCGGCGGTCGACGAGCGCACGGGCGTGCGGTTGATTGTGCTCGGGCCGCAGGCGCTGCAGGTGGCGGGCATTGATTACCAGGCGGTGCACCAGGCAGCGGCCAAGGTGCGGGCGCTGCGGCCGGCCGCGCGGGATCCGTACAAGAACAAGGGCATCCGATACGAGGGGGAGCCGCTGCGGAAGAAGGAGAGCAAAAAGGACTCATGAGGCTGGCCGGTGCGGATTGGTGTGCTGGCTGGTTGGAGGTTGGCCTGTTTGTTATCTTGGTGAGGACTGTCCGTGGGCTCGTGCCTCTGCGGCGTAGTCCTGAGAGCCTTTAGCAATCGCTGCCTTCCTTGTGGGTTGCACATGAGACGAGCAAGCAAGACGACGACTGTGTACAGCCCAGGCTGTCCCGCCGCTGCTAGAGGTGAGTGGCACAGCATAGATGCAAAATTGCGTTTTCGCAGTGCAGTCAACAGAAGAAACAAAAAAAGAACCTTTCGTGCCCTATGGATTACCCGTATCAATGCAGGTGCCCGTCAACACGGAATGTCTTATTCACAATTTATGGGTAAGGTAAAAGCTAACGGAATCGAGCTGAACCGAAAGGTACTTGCCGATTTGGCCATGAACCACCCTGAAGCTTTTAAAGCGATAGTTGAAAAAGTAAAATAAATTAAAGAATATATCTCACTTTAGAAAAATCCGTTCGCCATTTGGCGGACGGATTTTTTTATGCTCCGAAAGCAGTTATCACTAAACTTCTACCTGAGGCATGGTTTCGGTGTTCACAGAGATAAATACCTTGCCAGATGCCTAAATTCAATTTGCCTTTGGTTATCGGTATTTGAACCGACGCGCCCATTAATGATGCCTTAATATGGGCCGGCATATCATCAGGGCCTTCATAAGTATGAATATAATACGGTGCATCTTCCGGAACCATCTGGTTCATATGGCTTTCAAAATCGGTTCGTACCGTGGGATCCGTATTTTCGTTGATGGTCAAGCTGGCCGAAGTATGCCTTATAAAAACCTGACACACGCCTGTTTCGATAGTGCCGATTTCCGGTAGGGCTTCTTGTATCGTTTTTGTAATCAAATGAAAACCCCTTGGGTATGGCTTCAGTTGAATTACTTTTTGGTAGAATTTCATAAAATTGATTTTATTATACCCCTCTGTCTTACTTCAACATGGCCCCCTCTGTGTCTTCCTCTCCTCCTGCGTCGTCGTCGGAGACAAGGCGGGCACCTCTCCCTTTTGGGGAGGAAATACTTCAATTTTTCGTAAAACTAAACGATAATACCACCTATTACAAATACCTTTGCAGCTTTAAAATTGATTTCTATGGATTTATCTAAAATAAAAATGGTCGTCACCGATATGGACGGTACGCTTCTCAACTCGAAACACGAGGTCAGTGTACGGTTTTTCGAACTCTTCGAAAAACTCAAAAAACGTAATATTCTTTTCGTAGCGGCCAGTGGAAGGCAATATCACAGCATTGTAGATAAACTTGACCCCATAAAGAACGACATCATCGTTATTGCCGAAAATGGGGGTTTTGCCATACAGAACGGTACGGAATTACTTTCTACGCCCTTAGCAAATACCGCTAAAAATTCCATTTTGGAAATTCTAGAATCTGTACCAAATATTCATCCTGTTCTTTGTGGAAAGAATTTCGCCCATATTCGAAACGATTCTTCGGCGTTCGAAGATAAACTCAGAGAATATTATACCGAGTACAAAGTGCTCGATAATCTAAAATCATTCGGTGGAGAGATTTTAAAAATAGCCATCTATCATTTTGAGAGCTCTGAAAAATATATCTATCCCCATGTTTCGCATTTAGAAGGGGATTTAAAAGTCAAAATTTCAGGGCAAAATTGGGTCGATATTTCCAGTCCTAATGCGCACAAGGGCTTTGCGCTTCAGAAAGTGCAAAAATTGAATAACATCAAACCGGAAGAAACCCTAGTCTTCGGAGACTACAATAACGACCTGGAAATGCTGGCAATGGCAGATTTCAGCTTTGCCATGGAAAATGCACACCCCAACGTAAAAAAAGCTGCCAATTACGCTACGTCGAGTAATGATGATTTTGGTGTAGAACGGGTTTTGGAGCGGTTATTGGCCTAAAACAAATATTCCAACTTAAAAAATTCAAGGTTCAATACTGCCTTCGGCAGGCTCAAAGTTCAAGCTATCTTTAGGCAACTTTGAACTTTGAACAGCTACGAAGTAGCGATTGAACCTTGAATTTTACTGCCTACTGCAACCGCTTACCGGCGACTGACCTAGGTTTTCTGTTTCTTCTTCCGTGCTGCCGGAAATAATACGTTGTTTAAAATCAAGCGATATCCTGGGGAATTGGGGTGTAGTTCCAATTCCGTTTTTGGGTCCCCTACCCGATGCTGGTAGTCTTCGGGGTCATGCCCCCCATAGAAAGTGAAAAAACCTTTTCCTTTGATACCGTGAATATAACGGGCTTCTCCGTTTAATTTATTTTCACCCAATACAAGCACTGTAGGTTTAACCTCATCTCTTGTAAAAGAGGTCGTCTGGCCCATAAAACCTTTGACCAAAGCTGTATGGTTCTGACAGAGCATTGTGGGTACGGCATCCCACTTTGCGGAGAAATCCATCAACGAAAAATAATCTTGTTCTTTGGGTACTTTGCCTCGCTTGTTCGTCATATCGATAGAGGAAAATTCATATTTTAAAGGACTACGCTCCAAATTAAAATTGATAAAGGCAAAGGTTTTATTGAAGTCAAGTTGGCTCTGATAATTAGCGTCTGAGGGGTCACCATCAAACATCGGTTCGCAAATATCAACTCCTTCCGCGGAAAGTGCGATATCAAAACTATCCGTTGCCGAACACATGGCAAACATAAACCCGCCTCCAATCACGTAATTTCTAATTTTCTGGGCCACGGCACTTTTTTCATCGGAAACTTTAGAATAGCCCAGTTTTAAAGCTAAAGCTTCGGCGCTCTGTTTTTGTTCGATATACCATGGGGCGGTGCGATAGGCGCCATAAAACTTACCATATTGCCCGGTAAAATCCTCGTGGTGTAAGTGCAACCAATCATAAATAGCCAGTTTATCGCCTAAAACTTCTTCATCATAAACCGTAACATAAGGTATTTCGGCATAGGTCAGCACCATGGTCACGGCATCGTCCCAAGGCTGATTTCCTTTAGGGGAATATACGGCCACCTTCGGTGCTTTCTCTAAAATAACAGCTTCCTGATTTTGTGATGGGCTACTGATTTCTTCCAATATTGATTGTGCCTGACCATCGGACAGTACCTCGAAGGATACCCCACGAATCTGGCATTCCTTGCGGATAGCATCTCCGTCAGGCAATAAAAAAGAACCGCCGCGATAGTTTAAGAGCCATTGTACTTTTTGCTGTTTGGTGAGCACCCAATATGTGATTCCGTAGGCTTTTAGGTGGTTCTTTTGGCTTTCGGCATCCATTGGAATTAAGATAGAGGAAGCGAAGGTTGAAAAAGAAAAAAGAATAAAGAATAATGATAAAAGATGCTTTTTCATTTAGATGCCTTTGTGGGATGGCTTTCAAAGATACTAGAAAACTGGGAGTGTTGAATTTAGAGTTGAGTTAAAGGTTTTCGAAAAGAGTAAACCGTAGTCCGTTTTTCAGCATTCCAAATAACACCCCCTAAGGTCATGCATTCCTATCACTATGCAATCCTCTCCTTCGTGCCTCCGTCGTAGGTTGCAAGGGTCATTTGTCGGATGCAAGAAGGTGACAATTACCAACGAGAAACTACGGCACAAAGAGGGATACAAAATTTTGTGTCCCTACATAATGTTTGAACTTTAAAACGGTACATCGTCATCACTTGGAACGAAGCCATCGTTCATAGAACTGCCAAAAGCTTCATCGGCACTAGGAAGGTCTTTTGTTGCAAAAGGGTTATCGTCTCCGTCATTCATCTTGGACTGAAACTCAAAAGGCGAATCAAAGTCATCAAGATTATCGAATTTACCGAGTTGACCGATAAACTTCAATCGAATATTATCAAGACCCCCGTTACGGTGCTTGGCAACGATAAATTCGGCCTGACCCTGTGTTGGGCTACGTTCTTCGTCATCCCATTCATCGATCTTGTAATATTCGGGTCTGTAGATAAAAGAGACGATATCGGCATCTTGTTCAATGGCGCCCGATTCCCTTAAATCGGAAAGCAACGGTCTTTTACTCCCTCCACGCGTCTCAACCGCTCGTGAAAGTTGTGAGAGTGCAATAACAGGTACATTCAATTCTTTTGCTAGTGCTTTGAGATTTCTTGAAATGGTCGAAATTTCTTGTTCACGGTTACCTCCTTTTTGACTTCCACCTGCGGTCATCAACTGCAGGTAATCGATAATCACCAATTTAATACCGTGTTGCGAAGCCAAACGCCTTGCTTTTGCCCGAAGGTCAAAAATCGATAACGATGGCGTGTCATCTATGAATAGAGGTGCTTTTTCTAAGGATTTAACTTTGACGTTTAATTGCTCCCATTCATGTTTCTCCAATTTTCCGGTTCGCAGTTTCTCTGAAGACAATCCTGTTTCGGAGGAAATCAAACGGGTTATCAACTGCACCGACGACATTTCACAGGAAAAGAAAGCCACGGGAATATTATTATTCACCGCCATGTTTCGGGCCATTGAAAGGGTAAGAGCAGTTTTACCCATACCCGGTCGTGCCGCCACAATAACCAAATCACTCGGTTGCCAACCGGAAGTCAGTTTATCTACTTTATCAAAACCCGATGGGATTCCACTGAGCCCTTCTTTATTGGCAATTTCTTCAATACGTTTTTTGGCCTGAATCACTAAATTCTGAGCTGTCTCGGCAGAACGTTTTAGATTGCCTTGAGTCACATCATATAATTTCGATTCGGCATTGTCCAAAAGGTCAAAAACATCGGTACCATCGTCATAAGCTTCTTCGATAATCTCGTTGGAAATCTTAATCAAACTACGTTGAATATACTTCTGTAGAATAATGCGGGCATGAAACTCGATATGCGCCGAAGAAGCCACTTTTTGGGTTAGTTTTATAAGGTAAAAATCCCCTCCGATCGACTCCAGCTTCCCGTCTTTCTTTAATTGGGAAGATACGGTTAATAAATCGACCGGTTCCGAGGTTTCGAACAATTTGAAGATGGCCTCGTAAATGAAACGATGTGCATCTTTGTAAAAAACATCAGGGTGTAAGATATCTATTACTTCATCGACCCCTTTCTTATCGATCATCATCGCCCCCAATACAACTTCCTCTAAATCAACTGATTGAGGCGGAATTTTTCCACGCTCCAAATTGATTAGCGTTGATTTGTCAATCTTGCGACCGATAAGGGGTTGTGTTCTCTCCATGACTACGAAAGTATACAATTAACATTAGCTTAACTTGAACTTAAGTTAACAGGTGTTCAACAATTGCTTGTTGATAAGTTACGATTTTGTGTTGATAACAAAAAAAATCCAGAGAACGTATTCTCCAGATTTACGTGAGCTTGATAAAATGGCGATTAACCGTTAAATACACCCATTTGCGCATACTTTTCCATTCGCTGATTCACTAATTCCTTTGGGGATAACTTTTCAAGTTCGGCAAATTGTGCCGCAATTTTATTCTTTACTATTTCAAAAGTTTTATCACGATTTGCATGTGCACCGCCCGCAGGTTCACGTACGATTTCGTCTATTAACTTTAGCTTTTTCATATCGGTAGCAGTGAGTTTTAATGCATCTGCAGCAATTTCTTTATACTCCCAACTTCTCCATAAAATCGAAGAACAAGACTCTGGGGAAATTACCGAATACCATGTATTCTCTAGCATTAAAACTTTATCTCCGACACCGATTCCCAATGCACCACCAGAGGCGCCTTCACCAATAATCACTACGATAATCGGAACTTTTAGCCGTGTCATTTCTAAGATATTACGGGCAATGGCCTCACCTTGACCGCGTTCTTCAGCTTCAATACCAGGGTATGCACCTGGAGTGTCAATAAAGCACACCACCGGAATATCAAATTTTTCTGCGGATTTCATTAAGCGTAATGCCTTACGATAACCCTCGGGATTGGCCATGCCAAAATTTCGGTATTGCCTCGTTTTTGTATTATAGCCTTTTTGTTGACCGATGAACATAAAACTCTGATCGCCAATTTTACCCAAACCACCGATCATGGCCTTGTCGTCTTTTACATTGCGATCCCCATGTAACTCTAAAAAAGTATCACCACAGATGGCATTAATATAATCTAAGGTATAGGGCCTGTTCGGGTGTCGAGACAACTGAACACGCTGCCATGCAGTAAGGTTCTTATAAATATCTTTACGGGTATCCGCCAGTTTTTTTTCAATCTGCTTGCAGGTCTCGGTAACGTCGACATCGCTCTCCTCTCCGATGACCATGCACTTGTCGAGTTGCTCTTCAAGTTCTTTTATCGGCAGTTCAAAATCGAGATATTCCATACGTATTCTGATTTGGTTCGATGGCAAATATAAAACTTTAAGGGTATTCTTTGGTCGATTTTTTTAACCTTCTCTTGTTTTTTAAAATTCCGTTGGCGATTACCGTAATTAATATTATAGCACCACCTAAGTAAAACAAAGGAACCATTTTTTCGCTCTCCCCTAAAATAAAAAAGGCCAATAAAATACCATAAACAGGTTCAAGGTTATTGGTCAATATAACCGTATATGGACTAATATATCTCAAAATATGTACGGAAGCTATAAAAGCATATGCGGTACATACGGTTGCCAGAACAAGAATTAAGATTAAATCATTTTGAGATAATTGGAAGAACCTTGAAGTAAAACGTCCACTAAAACCCAGATATACAGAAAGAAATACCACTCCACTTAGCAATTCGTAAAAGGAAATAACAGAAGGTCTTTCCTTTTCAATCAATTTACCGTTCACTAAAGAGAAAATCGATGCTAACAGTGCGGAAGCCAGGGCAAGTAGAATTCCATCGACATAACGCGTATCCACTTTGAATATAATATAAAGTCCTGTAATAACTATAACACCAAAAAATATCTCATACCAAATCATTTTTCTTCGGTACCAAAACGGTTCAATTACCGCAGTGAAGAACGCCCCAGTAGACATAGTGGCCAATGCGACCGATACGTTCGAAACTTTTATTGCCGCGAAGAAAGTAACCCAATGAAGGGCTATGACTACGCCCGCTGCAAATAAGGTCAGTAACATTTTGCCCGAAACTTTTAAGGAATTCCTTTTGATAACGATAAAAATTAATACAACTGCGGCGGCAATCAGCATGCGGTACCAGACCAGTGGTAGGGCATCAATAGATATCAGTTTTCCCAATACGGCCGTGAAGCCCCAGATAAAAACAATAAAATGAAGGTGAAGGTAATTTTTTAGTTTAGCACCCATTCTACAAGGTCAAATTTGGATGTTTATCGTTTTGCCTTTTGCAGGAGGATAATTGCCAGAATACCAAAAAGCGTATTCGGTATAAGTACAGCCAACAAAGGCGAAAAACCGGATTGTTCTGCCAAGGTGCCGAATACCTTATCGAAAAAAACGAAAATGAACGCTACAATAATACCGAAAGCGAGATTGACCCCCATACCGCCCCTGCGTTTGACCGACGAAACCGCCACGGCAATAATGGTAAGAATAAAAGCCGTTATCGGAAGTGCCCAGCGTTTATATTTTACCAATACGTAGGCGTTGATATTCGAGGCGCCCTTTAGTTTTTGGTCTTTTATGAATCGGTTTAGCTCAAAAATATCCTTGGTCTCCGCCACGTAAGAAACCGGGGTTAGATCACCGATCTTAAATGTAAAAAGGGTATCCAATCTTCGTTTGGTTTCCACTAAGGCGGTGTCTTTTAATAGCTTTCGTTTTTTATAGGTGGTTAGGCGATATAGACTGTCTTTATCAACCCATCGAATATTTGCAGCCGAAATTTTGAACTCCAATTGATTTTCTTCGTTAAAGCGTTCAAAAGTAAAGTTGTAACCGATCTGTCTTGCAGGATCGAAACTGCTCACATATATGAAATCGGTCTTGTTCAGCTGCGTGAAAATATTATTGGTCACACGGTCTTGCTTGCCTTTCTTTAAGTATTTGAACTTGAATTCGTTGAACCCCTTACTGGCCGAAGGCACCACGAACATACCCATTATAAACATGAGGGTCGCTATAATTGAGGCCCCTATCAAATACGGCCTCAGAAATCGATTATAAGAGACACCGGAACTCAAAATAGCAACTATTTCAGTGTTACTGGCCAATTTCGATGTAAAGAAAATGATGGAAAGAAAAAGAAAAATTGGAAACAACAAGCTACCAATGTATATGGTGAAGTTTCCGAAATAAATCAATATCTCGTCTAACGGAGCCTCGTTGGCCTGCATCTTACCGATCTGCTCGGCCAGATGAGCCATGATACCGATGGGTATAAAAAGCAGTATCATCACCGAAAAAGTAACTAGGTAACGCTTTAATATATATTTGTCTAAGATTTTTAGCACTATAGTCTTTTATCCATTTGCTTTACCATAACGGTTTTCCATTCCGTAAAGTCTCCAGCTAAAATATGTTTTCTGGCCTCACGAACCAACCATAGATAAAATCCGAGGTTGTGAATGGTTGCAATCTGTTTGCCTAAATATTCCTTGGCCATGAAAAGATGCCTTAAATAGGCTTTCGAATATTCTATGTCTACGAATGTTATACCCATTTCATCGATTTGCGAAAAATCATCTTCCCACTTTTTATTTTTTATGTTTATCGTACCGTGGGCTGTGAACAACATTCCGTTTCGGGCATTTCTGGTGGGCATCACGTAATCGAACATATCTATACCTAAAGCAATATTCTCTAACAGATTGATCGGAGTACCGACGCCCATCAAATACCTAGGCTTATCTTCCGGTAAAATCTCGCATACCACTTCCGTCATCGCGTACATTTCTTCGGCAGGTTCTCCAACGGATAATCCGCCAATAGCATTGCCCTCTGCCCCTACTCCTGCAATATATTCCGCTGACCGCTTGCGAAGGTCGGTATAGGTAGACCCCTGTACTATTGGAAAAAAGGTCTGTGCATAATCATATTCCAAAGGTGTTTTCTCCAAATGAGAGATGCAGCGCTCCAACCAACGGTGGGTCATGTGCATTGATCGCTCGGCATATTTATAATCACACGGATAGGGTGTACATTCATCAAAGGCCATAATAATATCGGCTCCGATAATCCGCTGTATTTCCATTACCCGCTCTGGAGTGAACAAATGCGTAGAACCATCAATATGTGATTTAAATTTGACCCCTTCTTCCTTTATTTTTCGGTTTGCAGATAAGGAATAAACCTGATAACCACCGCTATCGGTAAGAATGTTTCTATCCCACCCCATAAATTTATGCAAGCCACCGGCCTGTTTTAGTATTTCAGTTTTTGGACGTAGGAATAAATGATAAGTATTCCCTAAAATTATATCGGGATTGATATCTTCTTTCAATTCGCGCTGGTGTACACTTTTTACGGAGGCGACCGTACCTACAGGCATAAAAATAGGCGTCTCTATTTTGCCATGGTCGGTTACCAAGGTAGCTGCTCGCGCCTTGCTTTTCGGGTCAGTGTGGTGTAGGGTAAATTGCAAATTCAGAATTCTGGTCGCAAAGATAATCAACTGACCCTCTATTTGAGGTTAAAGAATAATTAAATAGTTTAGTTAGAGACCGTTTGGAAATAATTCTAAAATAATGAAGGACGAAAGGAAGAAAGAATAAAGACAAATAGTATCGACCACAGGGTGCGGAAGTCAAAATCGTCTTTGCTCTTTTAGCAGAGCGGTCTTTTTTCTTTCCGTCCTTCGATTGGCCTCAAAATAATTGCAACACTACTTGTATTCCCAAAAGATTGCGATTACATTTGAAACCTATTCAAATGAACGTTTAAAATGGCGAAATTAGAGGAATTACAGGATAATGTCGTACAGACACGAAGAGACATCCTACGTATGGTACACAAAGTAAATTCTGGGCATCCGGGAGGTTCGTTGGGCTGTACCGAATTTTTTGTTGCGCTCTACAATGAGGTAATGGAATTAAAAGAGGGATTCAATATGGATGGAGACGGCGAAGACCTTTTCTTCTTGTCCAACGGCCATATTTCTCCCGTTTTTTATAGTGTTTTAGCACGTAAAGGATATTTTCCCGTGGAAGAATTGAACACCTTCCGATTAATAAACTCCCGTTTACAAGGTCATCCGACTACGCATGAGGGTTTACCTGGTATTCGCGTAGCTTCTGGGTCTTTGGGTCAGGGTATGTCGGTTGCCATAGGTGCGGCCTTGGCAAAAAAACTCAACGGTGACGACCATTTGGTGTTTAGTCTTCATGGCGACGGTGAATTACAGGAAGGCCAAAATTGGGAAGCTATTATGTATGCTGCAGGAAACAAAGTCGACAACCTTATTTCTACAGTTGATAGAAACGGACAGCAAATCGATGGGCCGACACAAGAGGTTTTGCCCATGGGCAACCTGACGAAAAAATTCGAAGCCTTCGGGTGGGATGTAATCGAAGTAGCAAAAGGAAACGATCTAGAAGCTATAATCAGTGCTTTGAAAGAAGCCAAGAGCAGAACCGGTAAAGGAAAACCCGTGTGTATTATGTTAGACACGATGATGGGCAACGGTGTCGATTTTATGATGCATACCCACGCTTGGCACGGTAAGGCGCCTAGCGACGAGCAATTGGAAACTGCATTGGCGCAGAATCCGGAGACTTTGGGGGATTATTAAGAGGCCCCCTCCCAACCCTCCCCCTCAAGGGGAGGACTTAAAAATAATTAGAACTTGTAAAGAAAATGAATTGCTAATCTTTAAAATAACCCGTTAACATCCCTCTTGGGGAAGTGTCGGGGGAATTACAAAGTTGAGTTTAGATTCCCGCCTTTACCGGAACGACAAAAAAATAATAAATAATTTATAATCAATAATTCCGCTCTTTTTGTGAAATTAATGATAGTAAGAAAAAGATTCCCGCCTTCGCGAGAATGACAATAAAATAAGGATGAAACAATACACAGACCAAGGAAAAAACGATACTAGAAGCGGATACGGAGCAGCAATGACCGAATTGGGTAGAAGTCACCCTAATGTTGTGGCCCTATGTGCCGATCTGGTAGGTTCGTTGAAGATACAGCCTTTTATTGATGAGAATCCCGAACGCTTTTTTCAGACCGGTATTGCCGAAGCCAATATGATGGGTATTGCCGCCGGACTGACCATTGGAGGTAAGATTCCGTTTGCGAGTACCTTTGCGAACTTCGCTACGGGCAGAGTCTACGATCAGATACGTCAATCCATAGCCTATTCTGGCAAGAACGTAAAAATATGTGCTTCTCACGCGGGTATCACCTTAGGTGAAGATGG
>ENA-ORXM01004720-ORXM01004720.1-marine-metagenome-genome-assembly--contig:-NODE-4720-length-11619-cov-3.279414_pt1 | contig 11619 bp, 8 predicted proteins | sample MGYA00237867_ERZ511480 | MGnify/ENA primary metagenome ERZ511480 (study PRJEB26309, sample SAMN06266103) | marine metagenome | isolation source: Algal blade | place: United Kingdom:Sidmouth, United... | reverse complement strand
GCTTGTTGAAAACTTCCAATGTAACTTGGAAGGTGTAGCTAAGTAATGAGTTAAACAACAACAGTTAAAAATTATTCCACTAAGTAATTTTACGGATATAAGATCCTAGTTTTTTTACGGATTTACATTCAAATCACTTTCACCTAATTTTACAAAAGATAAAACATCCCAATATTATTTATTACAAAATGAAGTCAAGAAATTGACGACAATTTTTAAAATCCAAACAAAGATGAAAACCAATTCTCAAATTTTGCTATCTCCCAAATTATACCTTGGGGACATCGATGGCGATTCCCTAAATGAACTAATTGAAGTGGATGGTAGACACATCCACATTTTCAAATGTGAGCACGATCACAAACCACTACTCACACACGTATTCCCTTCCCCAGTTAAACGACTCATCATTGGCGATTTCGTTGTCAATGGAAGAGAAAAAGGAAAAGATCAGATTTTTGCTATTCTTGAAGATGGAAGCATCAGAGGTTATGCAATTAGTAATGATTTGACAGAGATGTGGTGGTGGTTTACACAACCTAATTTTATTAAAAACAGCGAGCACTATATTGTTGGTGATTTTGATGGCGATGGGGCGGACGAAATCATGGTTTACAATCCTGCAAGAGGCTCTATTAAATTGTTTAAGAAAAAAGTGAATGGTATTCTGAAACCAATGACGGGTTATTCCTTAGGAAACCTTAGCAGCCATGATTTAAAAAGAAAATTGCTTATTACTGGCAACTTTGGACAATCGAGATACAGAGATGATCTACTTGTTATTAATAAATCTAATGGTCAAGTCAAACGTTTTGACACAGCGACTGACAGCAAAGGAATTAAAACTTTTTGGTGGGCATTTACTTCTAAAGCCAACTTATTTTCCAAAAACGATGAAATTATTGTTGCTAATTTAGACGGAAAATCAAAAGATGGTTTACTAATTCGAAAACATAGTTCTGGAACATATAAAATGTTAGCCCTTGAATACAACAATGGGAATCTTCGTACAATTAATCATGTGTTGACAGGACAACTTCCTATTCGAGCAAAAAAAGGAGCAATTATAGCTTCGAAGGTTAGAAATAAGAGTTTTAGGTATGAACGAGGGGGCACTCGAAGAGATGATATTTTATTTTTTAACTACAGAAATAGAGAATTTATTCGAACAGATGCTCGTTTTGATAAAAACACCTCACAATTAACCTATTGGTGGGCTTATACTTCCAATTTAATTTGTGAGCCAACATCTAGTATACAAAAAAAGCCTTGGGCAATTATTTTATGTCGATTCAAAGGAATGCCTGGAAATCCTGCTATAGAAAAATTCTTTCGAGAAATTTATACCCCTGGTTCTGGTGGTCTAATCGAATACTGGCATGATGTCTCTTTGGGTAGAATTGATGTCAGTGGCACAAAAGTATTTGGTTGGGTTGAGCTAGAACTAGAACGAAAAGATGCTGCATTATCTAGAGGAAAGTTAATTGACGCCGCCATTAAAGCTTGTCGAAATGCAGGTATAGAACCCGTCAATGGCTTTCACAAACAACTAGCTGTTTTTACGCATAATTTTTCGCAGCCCAATGCTCCTGCTGGAGTTAATTGGAGTGACCCTGTCTGGGGGAAATTTTGGTTAGATGGTAGTGCCGATGGTCAAGGTAGGGTTTCAGCTCCCCCTCACGGTCATAATGGCTCTTTCCTTGCGCATGAAATGGGGCATGGAATGAATTTCGACCATGATCTAGCTGCAAATTTAACGACTCATTATGGAGATAGAAATTGCATTATGAGTGCAATGGCTATAAAAGGCTTTAATCATCCTACTTGGAACAAGACCTTTGGTCCAGCTATGAGCTTTCCACAATTAGACCTCAAGAATATGTTTTATAACAGAAGAATTTATTCTGCTAGTAAATATTGGAGTAACAATGGTCTTTCTTTTAATTTAGCTCCCTTAAATGATCGCAGAATCAATGCCTCTTTAGGTGCCATAATCCCTGTTAGCAGTTCTGGCAATTGGAGCTATTATTTGGAATATATGCGCCCTAATGGTTGGAATATGGGATTTAGCAAGCCTGTTCTGGTTATTCGGAGATTGGTGGGTAATACTGCTGCATTTTTAGGAGAAATAGAATTGCCTGTAACCTTGCACGCACAAAAAATTTGGAGAGAACCTTCTGGAAATGTCTACTTTACCATCCAAAAAATACGCTCTGATGAACGAATGATTAAAGTAATGGTGACCAAACCCAAATTTAAGACAGCCCGTTTTTCTAAAAAAATAAGAAGAAGAACTCTGAAACCAATCATCAAAAAAACTAAGTAAGTTCATCCTGAACTATATTGTTGTAGTCATCTAGTCTTTTGCTAGGTGGCTTTTTGTTTTTAGGCTAAGCCTAGTTGAGTTTTTAGGAAGTCTTTTAAGGGATTGAGATAAGGATTATTTAGGTTCCAGATGCTGTTGTCTTTATAGTTAATTCTTTTAGAATCTTTAACTACTTTTCTAAAAACAGCAATTTTATGTTTTTCATTTAAAATCTGTAACTTTTCATTTTCCCCAAGTGTAGTTTGAACATCATTCAAGCATTCATGATAAGCATCTAAACAACTCAAAATAGGTTGATATTTTTCAACCAATATTCTACGTAAGAGCATTTCTAAATCACCATCTTCACTTGAATTAGGAATTAGGAAATAACTAAAGTCTAATTCTTCTTCTTCTTTTATTTTTTCAACTTGCGCAGTTCTACTACTAAAACCACCTTTATTTTTTTCAGAATCTGCATCTAAAATCACTAAGGTTTTAATACCATCATCCATATTTGCCCTAAAATCTTCCTGTACAGGTTTCGTATTTAGGCGTGTCCAACCTCCTTTGTCATTTCCTAAACCCAAAGTTAATAATTCAATCCTATTATCTCCAAAAGTGCAAATCCTAGTTTTTCCTGATTGTTCGATATTAACTTTTTGTTTTAATACACACTCGATGTAGTCAATAAAAAAATACAAATCATCTGTTCCTTCTAAATATATTCTAGCTTTGTTCATAATCCTCCCCCTCTTAGTTCACGATTAGCATCTTTTGCATATTCCATATATTCATAATCGTAAACTCTTGCCTTTACTGAGTTGTCTTCTTTTACTTTCAAAGAGACAATTCGAGCTAAGTCTTGATAATCTTGCATTACTTCTTCTTCCAGTACTTCTCTAAAATACTCTACACACTCAATATTATGGGTCGTTGCAAATATCTGTACATCATAAGCTCGTGCTGCTTGCATTATGGTTCGCCAAAAGGATTTGAATCTGCTGTAATGGATTCCTGCGTCTATTTCATCTATCATTAAGCGTTTCCCTTTACACATAGCTATTTCACATAAAATTCGGAAGAGTTTGTTTGCCCCTTCTCCGTAAGTAAATAAGGGCATTGGTGTATCCATTCCTTCTTCATAGATATTGATAACTTTATTACCTACTCTAATATCATTTATCTTTGGAATAAATACTTTTAGGTTTTTAATAAAATTAGTTCTTATTTTAATATTGATATCAATTCCTCTAAGATAAAGTTTCAGTAAATCAGCTGCATATCCTATCCCAAACGCAACAAAAGGAGCAAATAAACCACTATCATCTCCAAGATTAACATCAAATATTAATGTTGTTGTTGTTCTATTGTTAACATCTAATATAAAGTGATTATAATCTGACATCACTATTTTCTGCTTCTCTACTTCATTTAAAAACTCAAAGTCTTTTTTTATATCAATTTTTCTTAGTTTAAGATTATATCTATTAGTTATAGATTTAAATGTCAACTCAATTTTTTCATTAACATTATCATTTTTTAAAAATAAGTCAAAGGTTTGATATAGATAATTTAGCCAGTCTTCTCCTTTAAAATCTTGTGATCTGCTGAATAAAGAACTAGATAACAATGCAACTATTTTTGAAGCATTCTCATCCTCATCAAAAATCAAAGCCTCCAAAAAGCTAGTTTTCCCAGTATTATTATCCCCAACAATTAAATTAAATTGTCCAAGATTTTTAACCTCAAAATTTGCAAACCGCTTAAAATTCCCGATGGTCAAATCAACAATATGCTTTTCTCTAGCCATTCTGATATATAATTTTCCTCTGCTTTTTAATAAAAATCCTACCACAAACAATTCTTGCTTAGCAATTAGATAGTTATAAACATAAGCAATCTTAATCTAATATCTAAGAGCGAAGCGTTCTAAAATCTAACATCTACTTTCATCTACTCCAACAACTTCTTCAAAGCATCCAACTTCAGCATACACTCAATAGGCGTCAAGCGATTCAAGTCAACCTCCTCCAATTGCTCCTTTAACTCTGTCAAAACAGGATCAGGTTCTGCATCAAAAAAGCTCAACTGCATGGCAGGTGCATTGATTTTACGCACCTTTTCGTCCAAGTCTCCAGCATCAATGCTCTTTTGTTCCAATTGTCCTAAAATTTCATTGGCACGCTCTACTACATAACGGGGCATACCCGCCATTTTTGCAACATGAATTCCGAAACTATGCTTCGAACCACCTTCTTGCAAGGTACGCAAGAAAATCACTTTGTTGTTCAATTCTTTTGTGGCAACATTGAAGTTTTTGATACGCGGAAAACGCTCTGCCAACTCATTCAACTCATGATAATGCGTCGCAAACAAAGTCTTTGGTGTAGCCATGTTGTTATTATGCAAAAACTCTGCAATCGACCAAGCAATAGAGATACCATCATAAGTACTAGTACCACGACCAATTTCATCCAACAAAATCAAACTACGCTCCGAAATATTATTCAAAATCGAAGCCGTTTCATTCATTTCTACCATAAAAGTAGATTCGCCAGAAGAAATATTATCAGAAGCCCCTACCCGAGTAAACACCTTGTCAATCATCCCTAATTTTGCCTCTCTAGCAGGCACAAAAGACCCCATTTGAGCCATTAAGCAAATCAAAGCCGTTTGACGCAACAAGGCAGATTTTCCTGACATATTGGGCCCTGTTATCATAATAATTTGTTGCCCCTCATTGTCCAAATAAATATCATTTGGTACATACTCCTCTCCTAACTTTAATTGTTTTTCAATTACGGGATGACGTCCTTCTTTCACATCAATAACCAAACTATCGCTCATTTGCGGGCGACAATAATTATTAAGAATCGCCACCTTTGCAAAAGAAGCTAGGCAATCCAATTGTGCAATCAACGCCGCATTCATTTGAATGGGATTGATATATTCTGTCAAGGCAAATACCAAATCTTGAAACAAGCGGTTTTCCAAAGCCAAGATTTTTTCTTCTGCACCTAGAATTTTGACTTCTAGCTTTTTCAAGTCATCCGTGATGTAACGCTCTGCATTTGTCAAAGTTTGTTTACGTACCCAATGATCAGGAACCAAACCTTTATTTTTATATTTATTGGTCACTTCCAAGTAATAGCCAAAAACATTATTAAAGCCAATTTTTAGATTGTCAATTCCAGTGGCTCCAGCTTCCGTTTGTTGGAGATTCAGAAGGTGTTGTTTGCTATTTTTGATAATATCTCGCAATTCGTCCAACTCTACTGAGATACCATCTGCCATCACACCACCTTTGTCCATCTTTACGGGTGGTTCTTCCACCAATTCATTTCCAATACGCTCTCGAATAATCGCACACAACTGAATACGCTCTCCAATAGACTGTAATTGCTTATTTTCTGAAGTTAATAGGGCTTCCTTTATTGGTTCCAAAGCCAATAAAGCACGTTCCAACTGCTTGACTTCTCTAGGAATGATTTTCCCTAAAGGGACTTTGGAAATTAGACGTTCCAAATCGCCAATTTGACGAATTTGAGTATCCACCAAAGTCGCAACATCGCCATTATCAATAAAATGACGCACTACTTGATGTCGTGCCGTTACTCCATTTTTATCTTTGAGTGGCAATATCATCCAACGTTTCAGCATACGTGTTCCCATTGGCGAAACCGTCTGATCTAGAATGTTTACTAAAGGAACACCTGAAGCGTGGGGCGAATGCACCAATTCCAAATTACGAACGGTAAATTTATCCAACCACACATAGCGATCTGGTTGAATTCTGGCAATATTAGTAATGTGCTTAAGATTGGTATTTTCTGTTGTTGCAACATAATGTAAGATAGAACCTGCGGCAACTTGTGCCAATTCCATTGCTTGTACTCCAAACCCTTTCATAGAGTTTACCTCAAACTGTTGTAACAATTTCTCTTGTCCATAATCATTTGTAAATACCCAATCGTCTATTCCATATTGATAAAAACTATCTCCAAAGTGTTTGAGAATATCTTTCTGACGGGCTTTGGCAAAAATAATTTCAGGAGGCTGGAAACTTTGTAACAGTTTGTCAATATAGCTAGTTGTACCTTCACTAACCAAAAACTCTCCTGTAGAAATGTCCAAGAAAGCCAGCCCTGTTTGTCCTTTTTTGCCAAAATGAACTGCCGCCAAATAATTATTACTCTTGTGGTCTAAAATTTTATCATTAACCGTCACACCAGGTGTAACAACTTCTGTTACTCCGCGCTTGACCAATTTTTTTAATTTACTAGGCTTTTCTAATTGATCACAAACTGCTACACGATAGCCTGCCTGCACCAACTTAGGCAAATAAGTATCCAAAGAATGGTAAGGGAAACCTGCCAATTCTACTTTTGAAGAACCATTATTTCTTGCTGTCAAAACAATTCCCAATACATTAGAAGCTGTAATAGCATCCGTAGAGAACGTTTCGTAAAAATCTCCTACTCGAAATAATAAAATAGCATCTGAATATTTTGTTTTTAATTCTTCATATTGCGCCATCAAAGGCGTTTGCTTTTTTACTTTAGTAGTGCTTTTCTTTTTTGCCAAAATTTAGGTGTTTTTATAGTCGATTAATTACAAGCATCAAAAATAAAAAAAATCCACCTGTTGGATGGATTTTTTTAGTATTATTTATGAATATTTTTATATTTCTAAGAACCTATTTCTTCTTTTGTTTTATGTCCAACCAATCCATAAAACAAGATATAAGCATAACAAATTATAGGCGTCAAGAAAGAGAGTTGAGGTCCCCACATATCACTTACCCAACCTTGCAAAGGTGGAATAAATGCACCTCCGACAATTGCCATTACCAATAATGAAGAGCCTTGGCTAGTATAAATACCCAAATCTTTAATAGCTAGTGTAAAGATGTTTGACCACATAATTGAGTTAAACAAACCAATACTCAACAAAGCCCACAAAGCAAACTTGCTTTCGCCACTAAATACACCCACCAATAACAAAGCAATTACGATAACACAAAAAATGCTCAAAGAACGTGCAGCATTTGATTGACCTAACATAAAAGCAACATAATTTAAACCTAAGAAAACAAGATAAAAGATCACCTCATTAAATTCTAAACCTACAAAAGCGATAGAACCATTCCCATCTAAATCTAAACCTGTTATCAAATAAATAAAGCCAAATACACTGATAGAAATTGCGGCCATTATAGGGTATTTCTTACTATTTTCAATCTCCGTATTCAAAGATACGGCTCCTAACAAACGCCCAATCATTGCTCCTCCCCAATAAAAAGCCAAATAAGCACCTGCTTGGGTAGGCTCAAAACCAAATACATTTTCCATGAATGGCATTAGCCAACTTCCTATAGCAACCTCTCCTCCTACGTAAAAAAAGATGGCGCCAATTCCCCATTTCAACTGTGGAAATTGCAAGACAGCTAATCCTCCTTTTACCTTTTCGGAGTTGGTATAGGCTGGCATATCTGCAACCCAAACAATTAGAGCCAAGGCTAAAAACAAAGAACCTGTTATCAAATAGGTAGAAGATATGGCATCCAAAGTTGGTTCTGTTCCATTTGTAAACACCTTAAAAATCAACAAAGAAGCTGCTAATGGAGCAATGGTTGTTCCCAAAGAATTAAAGCCTTGTGCTAAGTTCAAACGACTAGAGGCCGTTTCCTTACTTCCCATTATAGCAGCATAAGGATTTGCACAAATTTGCAATAAAGTAACTCCTGATGCCAACAAGAATAAGGAAGCCAAAAACATAGGATATGATTCAGCTAAAGCGGAAGGGTAAAAAGAAAAACAGCCTAAACTACAAACAGCAAGGCTAAAAGACATCCCTTTTTTATACCCTATTTTGTTAATAGGATCTTCTCCTCTTGAGGTTGATATCAAGAAATAGGTTAGTGAAATGACAAAAAAGGCAATGAAAAAAGCAGACTGCACCAAACCTGCATGAAAGGCTTGCAAGTTAAATATTTTCTTAAAGGCAGAAATCAAAGGGTCATTAACTACCGTAATAAAACCCCACATAAAAAACAAAGAGGTCAATAGCGCAAAAGCACTTTTATAATTCTTGGAATTGCCACTTTCGGAAGCATTTTCATCTAAAGTAGGATTGCTTGGGATTTGTCCAGCCATGATTTCTTTTTATAATTTTCTATATTATCACAAATAGAGTGTCTTGATTTGCTACCATTCTATTCCTTATTTGTGTAAATTTACTTTTTAATAAAATGTTAAGTACCTTATTGATAAAGCAAAATACTAAAAGCCTTGAATAAAGTTTATAATATGGCAGAGAATAATTTCAAAATAGAACAACGAGGGTTTCTTTTTATCGACTTACAAGCCTCTATGGAAAAAGTAGATCAGTTAGGTTTATTGTCTTATAGTTCTTTTATTAATTTCTGTTTCAATACATTGGAGAACGTTCGCAAAAAATTCCCCAATATAGAAGTACATCAATATGCTGGCGACGGAGTCATTCTCACTTGGACACAAGCAGAAACGACAGCACAAGCAGTTGACTGTTTTCAACAGTTGCTAACTGCCCTAGAAAAAGAACGTTCTTTTTTTGAAAATAAGTATCAGGTTTTTCCTGTATTCTCTGCGGCAATCAACTGGGGCGAAGCAGTAGAAAGTGCACTAGGAAAATTTCGAGTATTCTATGGTAATACAATCAATAGTACAGCTCGTTTACAAAGCTTGTGTAGTCATTATCAACAAAACTTAATTCTTGGAGAAGCTGTTCTAAAAGTTTGTCCTAACTTAGAATTGGTTTATCTAAATCGAGTTTATTTAAAAGGTATGACTACTGCAATGGAAATTTATGGTTTGTCTTAAACCTCTGATTAAAAATGGTAAACTTATTGATGTACTTCTCAATAAAATCACTGCCTTAGGAATAGTCACCTTTGTAACTCTATTTATCTATGCTGCATCACAATACCCTGGTGGTTCTATTGTAGATGTAAATTCAGTAGGTTTTGATTGGATGAATAATTATTGGTGCAACTTAACCAGCCTAAAAGCAATAAATGGACAAACAAATTCTGCTAGACCAGTTGCTATTTCAGCAATGATATTATTGTGTTTCAGCCTTACTATTTTCTTTATTCAATTCTCGAAAGTCTATCCAGAAAGTATTTATTGGAAATGGATTATAAAACTAGGTGGTATCTTATCTATGTTTTTTGCTAGCTTAATTTTTACAGCATTTCATGATTCCATGATTCTAATTTCAAGCTTTTTTGGCTTTTTTGTAGTAATAGGAGTTATGAAAGAAATTTATAAGACCAATTTAATTTATTATAAAATTTCTGGCGCAATTTGCTTGTTATTCTTGCTCCTTAATAATTATATTTACTACTCTAAGCAAGGTATTCTATACTTACCATTTATACAAAAAATTTCCTTTGTAATTGTTTTGTTGTGGGTTATTGGACTAAACTATGAAGTGGGAAAGAAAATTTAAACAGGCTCTAATTCTTATTCTCTACTAAACTAGTTTGACTAGTTAAAAACTCAGCCAAACCAGTTCCTATTTTAGTAATGATACTACCAATCATCTGTGTCTTCCTTTTTGAGGGAAGTTGTAAAATTTTTAATCATACTTTTTAGGACACTATCAATATAACGGGTATTTACTGCTGCAAAATTTTCATTTGTCTTTGCATTTTTATAGTAGACACTACTTGGTACGATACAATCTTTGAGATTTGTTAGATTAGAATGTACACTAGAATAGTGTGCATGTGAAAAAACAAGATCAAAATTCTTCACGATGTACTTTATTTTATTATCCTTGACAAGAACAATGAATTTAAAGTTTAAAATTGCGTTAGAATACATTGAAGTATTCTTTTCTTTTAGGATACCAAACTGTAACTTATCTAAGACAATATTCCCTGTTCCCACAATCTTATCTGAGCTAGAACCATCTAGTTCTACCATATTATCTCCTGATTTAAGCGTAGAAATCATCCAGAATTTTGCTTTCTCAAAGATAGTCGCTTTGTCCATATCAGACAATTCTATCACATCGGTATAGACAACTGAACTAGACTCTGAATCTATTGGGAATTGAGCGTTGGCAGTAAAAAATAAAAATAAGATAATTAAAGTTGTTAACGTTTTCATCGTTAGTTTTTTAGAATTATTATAAAGTAATAGTTATTAAAAATTTATTCCACTATCAACAAATAAGGAATGAAAATAATTGCAAGAAATCGAACTCTTAAAAAAAGATTCGTTCTTGTGGAAAAATGATTTATTTGTTACTTTATTGATTATAAATACGATAGGTCATATTTCTGTTGTATTTCATGATTATCTTCTATTTTTTTACTCTACACGATGGTTTTTAAAGTTTGGCAGAAACGTAGTTCAGCAAAGCTAATGGGCTTTTTTAAATTAGACATTAGACGCTAGATCGCTTCGCTTTTAGACTCCAACTAAGCTGCAATTGGAGTCTAAAATCTAATATCTAAAAGCAAAGCGATCTAAAAACAGTCAAAAGCTAGCCCCAATTTTAATTTTCACAAAAACCGTCGTGTAGAGTACTATTTTTTAGAAGAGAAAAACCATTATGATGCTTCATTCTAGCCTTTTACTTTGATTAGCTACCATTTTTAAAAGTTTAGTCTTAAGTTGTTAGGTATTAGACACTTTCAACTGGTCTAATACCTAACACAAGCTTCCTAATCCAAGATCGCTGCCACTCCAGGCAAGACATCTCCTTCCAACAACTTAAGCATTGCTCCACCTCCAGTAGATACAAAGCTCACTTGATCTGCTTTACCCGCCTTATTAATTGCAGCAACAGAATCACCTCCACCAATCAAAGAAAAAGCACCTTTTTGAGTCGCATCCACTACTGCTTCAGCAATTTGAGCAGTTCCATTCGCAAAACTAGACAATTCAAAAACGCCCATAGGACCATTCCAAAAGACAACTTTGCTGTCTGCTACAATCTCACTGTAAGTCTCGCTAGCTCGCGCGCCTATATCTAGTCCCATCCATCCCTCTGGAATATCATCGCTGAAGCATGTCGTGTGCTCAGCATCGTTGTTAAATTCTTGTGCGATGACAGAATCTATGGGTAGATGCAAAGACGTGCCAGACTGCTTGGCTTTTTCTATCACATCGAGTGCCATCTGCATCTTATCATCTTCTACAAGAGATGTGCCTACTTTACCTCCCTGAGCTTTGATGAAGGTGTACGCCATAGCTCCACCTATCAGTAGATTGTCACAGAGGTCTAGGAGGCTTTCTATGACACCTATTTTGTCGCTG
>ENA-ORXM01004719-ORXM01004719.1-marine-metagenome-genome-assembly--contig:-NODE-4719-length-11620-cov-3.456034_pt1 | contig 11620 bp, 7 predicted proteins | sample MGYA00237867_ERZ511480 | MGnify/ENA primary metagenome ERZ511480 (study PRJEB26309, sample SAMN06266103) | marine metagenome | isolation source: Algal blade | place: United Kingdom:Sidmouth, United... | reverse complement strand
ATAATCACTAAGTATCTACTCATTAAGCAGATACACATTAGTAAAAATACTCATATCATTTCATATTAATAATTGTTGTAATAAAATTTATCGCTCCTAAAAGTGAAGATACTCCAGCTAAATGTAAACTAAAAATAGCTAAATCTACAGCACCACCTGAATGATTTTCAATTGTAGATAAAGGAGGATATATAGTCCAACCTGTCCCAGCACCACCTTCCACAAAAGAAGATAATAATAATAAACCTGCTACACTTAGCAAGCCTGCTACTAATACTGCTTCTGATGTTTCCATTCTGCCTGTTGCAAGAGGACGATTTTCTGTTCGCTTCATGAGCTTATCATAATCTTTTTCCAAGACTTGATTCAACGCATTAGCAGCTCCTGTTACAAAAAAACCTCCAAGACCTAGTATAACTAACGCTTGCCAGTTAAAGGCGCTTGCTCCTAAGATGTAGGTAATACAAGCAGAAAAAACAACTAAACTTGACAATTTAACTTTCGTCAAAAGCTTATAGTCATTCATCTTTTGTTTCAAAAAACTTCCAGCACTTACCGTATTACTATTTGTTGTTGCCAACTTTTTGATATTTATAGGATTCCAACAACAGTTTATCTATTTATAAAACAAACTGTTGTTGGACAAATATTTTATTATTAATGACCTCCGTCAACTTCACCTTCTGCTAAAGGTTCTGTCTGAAGGATAAATTCTCTACCATGACGCCCCATATCATAAGGCCAACGGTGAACATGAGGAATATCTCCTTCCCAGTTTCCATGTCCTGCATTTACAGGAGCCGTCCATTCTAAGGTTGTTGCTCCCCAAGGATTCAACTCTGTTTGTTTTTTACCTTTGTACATAGAGTAGAAGAAGTTGATGACAAACAAGATTTGAACAGCAAAAGTTAAGATAGCAGCAATAGTGATAAACTGGTTCATACCAGAAAACTCACTAAACGCAGCAAACCCATCAAAACGGTAGTAACGACGAGGTACACCAGCCATTCCTAAATAATGCATTGGTCCAAAAATAGCATAAGCACCAATCATTGTTCCCCAAAAGTGAATCTTTCCTAAAGTCTCGTTCATAAAACGCCCATACATACGTGGGAACCAGTGATAAATTCCAGCAAACATACCAAAGAAGGCAGCTACTCCCATTACAATATGGAAATGCGCTACTACAAAGTAGGTATCATGTTGTTGAATATCAATTGCTGCGTTTCCTAAGAAAATTCCTGTTAAACCACCAGAGATAAACATAGATACAAAACCAATAGAGAATAACGAAGCAGAGTTAATTCGTAAGTTACCACCCCAAATAGTTGCAATCCAGTTAAATACTTTTACCGCAGAAGGTACCGCAATAATTAAGGTAAAGAGGACAAAGATATTGGCAATAAATGGATTCATTCCTGACATATACATATGATGCGCCCAAACTAAGAACGACAACACACCAATTGCTAAGATAGAAAATACCATCGCTTTATAACCAAAGATTGGTTTACGTGCATGTACAGACAATACTTCTGATACTAACCCCATTGCAGGCAAAATAATAATGTATACCTCAGGGTGACCTAAGAACCAGAATAAATGTTGATACAAAATGGCAGAACCACCTACACGAGTTGTTAAGGCTTCTCCTGCTACATAAATTTCATTTAAGAAAAAAGACGTTCCTAATACACGGTCAAAAGTTAACATAAAGAAACCTGACGCTAATACTGGGAAAGACAATAGTCCTAAAATTGCGGTTACCAAAAATGCCCAAATTGTTAATGGCATTCTAAACATATGCATTCCTTTGGTACGCATATTTAGTACCGTAGTAATATAGTTAATACCACCCAACAAAACAGATACAACGAAGAATACCAATGACAGCAACCACAATGTTGCTCCAGCCTTAGATCCATCAGATGCCTGTGGCAATGCCGATAGTGGCGGGTATCCTGTCCATCCACCTGAGAATGGTCCTGTATTTAAAAATAAAGAAATCAACAAGATAAATCCAGCCAAGAAAAAGAACCAGTAGGATAACATGTTCATCATTGGCGAAGCCATATCTCTAGCTCCTAGTTGCAACGGAATCAAAAGGTTACTAAAGGTTCCTGATAATCCTGCTGTTAATACAAAGAATACTAAAATAGTACCGTGCATAGTGACCAATGCATAGTAGAAGTCAGGGTCAATTCTTCCCATACCTGTTGTTGGATCAATATTAATCCATCCCCCCAACAAAGGTTGAAGCCATGCCATATTTGCATCTGGGAAACCCAATTGCAAACGGAAAATGATAGACATTCCTGCTCCTATGATTGCCCAAAGCATCCCTGTAATCAAGAATTGCTTCGCAATCGTTTTGTGATCTTGGCTAAAAATGTATCGATCTACAAACGAAGATTGATACTTGTCACCGTGATGTCCGTGGTCGTCGTGCCCGTGGTCATCGTGGTGTCCGCCATGCTCTAATTCTTTTTCTACGATATTAATATCTGCCATGATAGCTTATATTTAACTATTAATATTTATAATTTCTTCTAATCTCTTACGCTTATTACTACTTTGTTACTGTTGTATCTGATTCAGGTACTGTAACTACTGGCTCCTCCTTAGGAGTCATTTTAACACTACTTGCAATGGTTTTTGCCTCTTCCAATGTAGCATTTGATTTGGTAACACTTGTTGTTGTACGAGCTACTTTTTGAAGCGGTTTTAATTTATTCATTGCTGCTTCTGCATTGTCATAATCCGCAGATCCTAACTCAGCATTGTTTCTCATCTCTCTCATCTTGTTCATGTAAACATTTACACGAAGCTTGTTTTCTATTAGTTTCTCCAAGTCAGCCGTTTTTCCTTTCAAAGGATCGTTGTCTGTATTATGGATTTTAGAGAAGTATTGAGACTTTACAGAACCTGGTACATAAGTGTAAGTTGTTTCGCCACCATTAACAGTGTCCACCACTTCTTCCAATTTACCACCTTCTTGTTCATCCAACCATTCTAAGTATTCTTCTTCAGAAACAATTTTAACCAAGTTTCTCATACTATAGTGACCATTTCCACAAAGCTCAGCACAAGCTAACTCATAATGGAACATTTCCCAACGTTGCTTAGTATCATCATTTTTATCGGCCACTTGCCATTCTGGTTCTTGGCTCAAACGACGACGCATAGAATCTGTTGTTACGGTAGGCGTGAAGTTAAAGTAAGTTGGCATACCAGGAACAGCATCTGTTTTGACACGCATATCACGAATGTAAAAGTTGTGTAATACATCACGTGCTGTAATACGTACTCTAACAGGCTTTCCAACAGGCAATACAATCTCAGTCGTCATGAAATCATCCATGTTTTTCTCGTCCGTCCAAGTTTGCCCCAATTGGTTACTACTATTAATTTGAGTAAAGTATTTTGTACCAATTTTTCCGTCACGACCTGGGTAACGAAGGTACCACAAGAATTGAGAGCCTGTTGCTTCAATTTCTAAGTATTCTCCGTCTTTTTCAGGCAATACAACACTAACTGCATCTTCTGGTAAATCTAACATAATGTTGTTCCATGCTTGTAATCCACCTACTACTAAGAAAGTCATTACAACAGAAGGAATAATCATCCACACCATCTCTAGTGTTTCGTTATGTGCCCAATAAAGACCAATTTTTCCTTGTTTACCCTTGTATTTCCATGTAAACCAAAATAAGGCAATGTGTGTTAACACAAATACAATAGATGTAAAAAATAAAGTAAGGTTAAATAAGTAATCTACTTCTGGACCATGTGCTGATGCAGCAATATTGGGTCCCCAACCTAAAGTAGTTGGAATGTAGTAGACAAAAGAAACCACACAAGCTACTAAGAAAGTGACCATAAAAATCATTCCTAGCCCTGCCTGAAATCTATTAATCTCATCTTGTTCTGCTGGGTCGTTACGTACGATAGATGCTAGTTCTCTAGCTTTTCCTACCTGCACGATAAATACAGCCAATAAAATGACACATAATGCCCCGATTGTAAATCCCATGTCTTTTATATTGTTTAAAAGGTCTATACTTCGTTGAGAAATCGTATTAAATTAGTTTAATTTGATACAAAATATTTTTTTATACTTTTTATTAAAAAGCTAAAAAATTCACGAAGTGTTAAAAAGGTAATAACCTTTAAATTAAAATATTCATTGTTTTATAATTACTAACAAATCCCTATAAAATAGTTCATGATTAGTGTGCGTCTCTTTCTGGTCCAATTCCTGTATCATAGTGCTCACTTTCCAAAATGTATGGATCGTTTGGTGGATACAAAGGTGCACGGCTTAATACGGTAAAGGTAACAAATAAGAATAATCCTAAGAAACCTAACATCGTTCCAAGCTCCAATGCTCCAGGGAAATGTACTCCCATCAAAAATTGAGGCTCTGCATGATGATCGTCACCATGTCCGTGTTCTGCGTGTCCGTGTTCTGCGTGTCCATGATCGTCGTGACCAGCTGCTGCATGACCATGATCTGTATTGTGATCGTGATTCGCATCTGTCCCATGATCGTCATGGCTGTGATCAGCTGTTTCAGTATGTGTATCATCTCCATGCTCATCAGCATGTCCATGATCGTCTCCATGTTGATCCTCTTGGTAAGTTGTCAATACTGCTTTAGGCGTTTCATTCATATGGTAAGTGTTCTCACCATGAGCATCTCCATGCTCCCCATGTCCTGCATGAGATAAATGTTGCGCATGTTCGTAGTTGTACCATACTCCTGGCTTAATCATTTGGTAAAAATCCAACCAGTGTCCTAAAAATACCAATCCAGCAACAAATCCTAAGGTACCTAATGTACGTTTAGAGTTGTTCATCATCAAGATGAAGAAAGGACCTACAAAGTTCATTAATAAGTTAGCAAAGAAGACAACTTTGAACTGTTCAAAACGAAGGAAGAAATATTGAGTTTCCTCACCGTTGTTTGCATACCAAATCAACATAAATTGAGAGAACCACAAATAAGTCCAAAATACACTAAATCCAAAGATATATTTTCCAATATCGTGCATGTGCTCGTCTGAGAATTTTTGTAACAATCCTCTTCCTCTTAAGAAGATGATAATCATAAATGTTACAGCTAACATAGCTACCCACATAGATACTGTTACATACCAAGCAAACAAGGTAGAATACCAGTGTGTGTCTACGGACATCACCCATTGCCAAATAACATAAGCACTAGAAAAACCACCAATTGGCAAAAATGCTGCTGCATAGATACGGTTTCTTTTTACGTTTTTAGGAACTGGGTTTTCAGTTGTAACAACATATGGCGTAGAATCCTCGTCAATAGAGATTTTTCTAAACATTACTGCAAAGAATGTCCATCCTAAAACAACTACTACAGTCAGTAAATAAGCAGTAGGATTTACAAAAGCAGATTTGTGAAATGCTAATGGATCAAAGTTGGCACTTTCTATATTTAAATAATCTTGGTTGTTCCATAAGTACAACAATTCTGTACCATTTGCGTGCATGTATATCGCTACTCCTAAGATTAAAAATAAGACAGCTCCAACCCACAAAAAGCTCATAATTGCTTCAGGGATACGCTTAAACATCGCAACCCATCCACCCCATGCCAAAGCATGTGCTGCTAAAAATAGAACTGCTGTAAATGCAATTCCTGTAAAGAATACTGAATTGTGCAAGTAGTTTGTCCAAAAACGCATATGATGCATGTCTTCAGGGCCACTTACATAGGACCAGCCTAAACAGACGGCACCAATAACCATCAGTATGATGGTAAACAGCTTGGTTTTTCCGTCAAAAACAAAAGTTTCGTTGTTATGATTGCTCATTGTATATAAAAGTTATACTTGTTTTAATCTTAGATTACGCTTTATTGAAAACTAAATAAATTGTTATTGAACAATTTTTAGCTCTGTTCTTCTATTGTGTTTTCTACCTTCTTCAGTATCGTTAGAATCTACTGGTTGAGTATCTCCATAACCTTTGTAAGCCATACGATCCGAAGAAATACCATGTCCAGTTAAGTAGTCATAAACAGCATGTGCTCTATCTTCTGATAATTTCAAATTATTCTCAGCAATTCCTTTATTATCTGTATGACCACTAATTTCTATTTTCACATTAGGATTTGTTGACAACAAAGCAACCAATGAATTCAAAGTTGCAGAAGAAGAAGGATCTAATTGGAAACCAGCAGTAGTAAACAATACATTATCCAATTCCAATTTTAATTCTTTTGTTTCAGTTCCTCCTGCTTTCACTTCATTCATCAAAGCCTCAAAAGACTCTTCTAAAGAAACTGTAGTTGGAGCAATGTTCACATTCCCCATAGGATTATACTCTTTTCCGTTTTTAGCAGCTTGCATAGAACGGATATAGTGAATCACTTTCCAACGCTCCATTGGAGACATTTTATCTGCGTGTGATTGCATCATTCCTTTACCATGCAAAATAGCATTCAAGAAACGCCCATCAGTTGCAGCAGAAAACTCTTCGTTAACTAAGTTAGCAGGCTTAGCACTATACTTCCATTCTCCTTCATTATACAAAATACCATTTCCATCTGCTTCCTCACCGTGGCAAACTTCACAGTTAATAGAATACAAGTGTCCACCTTCTGCTAAGGTTTTTTCTAATTCAGATTTAGATGTAGGTACGATTTCGTTTTTAATGCTAGCATCTGCCATCATCATATCACGTACTTTTTCTTGAAGCGCTACATGAGTTTCTTCAGCAGAAGTTCTATAGTCTTCTAGTTGTTGATAGGTAGAAGGTAAATAACCACGTGCTACAGTTCCTTTTACAGGTTTTCGAGGTCCAGCATAAGCTTCGTATGCTTCTTCTCCACCCCAAGTATTATTATAGTAATAACTATTGTAGTTTGCTTCATAGGCAATGGAGTGCGCCATATCTGGCATGTATTCACTACCAGTGTCTTCACCACCAGCACGTCCACAGCTCCACAACAAAAGACTAGCCAAACAAACGGTAGCCAATGAATATATGCTTGTTAGATTTTTCATTTCTATTTCGAATTATTCTTTAGATTTTAATATTAGATATCTTTAGTGTGAACTTCTTCTGCACTAGTTCTTTCCAATAAGACAGAAAGTGCTTCTACCTCTTCTTTAGAGCTGTGTGATACATCAAAAGCGATGCAAAACTTGTCGTCTGTAATTCTTGGATCTAAGTATGGGTTTTCAACACCAAAGCCTAATCCACAAACAAGATAGAAGGTAATTACCATTCCCACTGCCGCCATCAATACCGTAAACTCAAAAGTTATCGGAATAAATGCAGGCACAGAAAAATAAGGCTTTCCACCAAAAATAATCGGCCAATCACGGGTAAATACCCAAGACATGAAACCAAATGCTAAGGTAGTACCCGTCATTCCGTAAATGAATCCTGCAATATGCAAGCGAGATTCGTTCAAGCCCAATACAGGATCTAAACCATGCACTGGAAAAGGAGTGAATACGTCCATAATTTCAGCATCTTCCTTTTTGATTTGCTTGATTGCAGTCATGAGGATTTCCTCGTCGTTGTACAAGCCGTATAGCACTTTTTTATTTAATACTCTTTTCATGCTTATCTATATTTATAATAGGCGTTTGCCTAAGAGATTGCTTAATTGTTATTATTTATCGTCTTTTTCAGAATCTTCCCCATCTTCAAAATCCAAATCTTTTTTGAAATCTTCAATGGTTTTATCTTCTGGATTATCACCAATCAACACATCTACATCTGCTTCCATAACAGAAGTTGTTTTTGTGTCAGGCGTTGCTCCTGTCAAATTTTGAGACGTTTGAACATGACCATGTGTCAAATGCTCATCGTGATCGTGGTGGTGCAAACCAGCATTGATCTCACCAGTTTTCTCTGCTACTGCAGGTCCTACATATTGATCACCAGAAGATTTTAAGATCGACTTAATCTCTGCTACTGCAACTACAGGAGCTACACGCATAAAGATCAAATAAAGTGTTCCAAACAATCCAAACGTAAATAGATAAATTCCTAACTCTACCCAAGAAGGTGTATAATAACTCCAACTAGATGGGATATAATCTCTTGCCAATGTTGTTGCGATAATTACAAAACGCTCGAACCACATACCAATATTTACAACAATAGATAAAACAAATGTCCATACCAAAGAACGTCTGATAGAGCGGAACCAGAAGAACTGTGGAGAAATGACATTACAAGTCATCATCGCTGCATAAGCCCACCAATAAGGTCCAACGGCACGATTGTAAAATGCATATTGCTCATATATATATCCAGAATACCAAGCGACAAATAACTCTGTCAAATAGGCAACCCCTACAATTGATCCTGTCAATACGATTACTTTATTCATTGACTCAATGTGCTCAATGGTAATATAATCTTGTAGTCCTAGAATAGATCTTGTGATAATCATCAAAGTACATACCATCGCAAATCCTGAGAAGATTGCCCCTGCTACGAAATAAGGAGGGAAGATAGTTGTATGCCAACCTGGAATTACAGAAGTAGCAAAATCAAAAGATACAATCGTATGTACAGAAAGTACCAAAGGCGTTGCTAAACCAGCCAATACTAAAGATAAAGACTCCCAACGTTGCCAGTGTTTAGCAGAACCAGTCCACCCCATTGACAAGAAGTTGTAAATTTTCTTTCTAAATCCTTTTGCACGGTCACGAATAGTGGCAAAATCTGGAACCAAACCTGTATACCAGAATAATAAGGATACTGTAAAGTATGTACTAATCGCAAATACATCCCACAAAAGCGGAGAATTAAAGTTTACCCACAAAGGTCCACGTGTATTTGGATAAGGAAATACAAAAAATGCCATCCACATACGTCCCATGTGAATCCCTGGGAAGAATGCCGCACAAATTACAGCAAAAATTGTCATCGCCTCAGCTGCACGGTTTACACCAGTACGCCATTTTTGACGGAACAATAATAAGATAGCAGAAATCAAGGTTCCTGCGTGACCAATACCTACCCACCAGACAAAGTTAGTGATATCCCATCCCCAACCAACGGTACGGTTCAAATTCCAAGTACCGATACCAAACCATAAGGTAAAGAAAACGGCAATACCACCAAAGGCCAAAAGCCCTAAGCTACCTAGCAAACAAAGTACCCACCCCATTCCTGGTAATTTCTCCGTTGGAGAACAGATATCCTCTGTTATTTGATGATACGTCTTGCTGCCCGTTACTAATGGTGGGCGAACATTTGATACAACTGCGCTCATAAAATTTATGTTTTTATCTAAATTGTATTTATCTACTTTCTATTCTATTAATATGCTACTATAGTAACTAAGCAAAGTTTTCGTCCTTGTTAATTACTTTCATCAAGTAATTGACAGAAGAGCGAACGTTTGTTTCTTCCAATGGAATGTATGAACGTTGTGTTCTTTGCAATTTATAAACTTCGCTATTTGGATTGTTGTCGTCACCAAAGATAATCGCTCCAGTAGAACAAGCTTGTGCACAAGCTGGAGTTACATCTGTATCTTTTAGTTTACGTCCTTCTACCTTAGCAGATAATTTACCTTCTTGAATACGTTGGATACAGAAGCTACATTTCTCAATAACTCCACGAGTACGAACCGTTACGTCTGGGTTTAAAACCATACGTGTCAAGTTGTCATTCATGTAGTTATAATCTTCGCCTTCAGTACCTCTATTCATATCTACCTCATTCGATGGGAAGATATCTGCAGAAGTATAATCCAACCAGTTGAAACGACGCACTTTAAATGGACAGTTGTTGGCACAATAACGAGTACCTACACAACGGTTATACGTCATTTGGTTAATTCCTTCAGAACTATGATTGGTAGCAGCTACAGGACAAACGTTCTCACAAGGAGCATTATCACAGTGCTGACACATCATTGGCATATATACAGCATTTGGAGTCTCTTCATCTCCATAGAAATAACGGTCAATTCTCAACCAAGTCATTTCATGGATATTATTTACTTCAAACTTACCAACTACAGGAACATTATTTTCAGCCATACAAGCTACTGTACAAGCACCACAGCCTGTACAAGAGTTCAAGTCAACTGCCATTCCCCAATGGTGTCCCATTCCGTAAAATTCTTTACGATCTGGATATAAACCTTTGCTATTTAAGTATTGGTAACCTTCGCGTTTTTTAGCTAGTTTTTCCACCTCTTTTGCAGCATCTTTTGCTGTAGATTGGAAGAAAACAGAACGCTCAATCAAAGCGCCTTGGAAACCTTCGTTGTGCTCATCTACATTAAATGGCTTTTCTTCACCAGTTGCGTAAGTGTGCATTTTAGTTTTTCCTGTTGCCTCGTCTGTTGTCGTCAAGCCATAAGTATGGTGCATTTGAACACAAGCAAACAAACCATCATGTCCTTCATATTCTGACAAAGATCCTGTTCCAGAGAAATTAAATCCTTTAACAGCAGGGAATAAATTTTTCCCAACGCCATTTCCAGCTTTACCAGCTCTAGTACGTCCATATCCTAAGGCAATAGAAACCGTATTATCCATTTGTCCAAAAGTACGGAAAACAGGTAATTTATGAGTTACACCATTTACGGTAATTGTTGCAAAATCACCATCTTTCAAATTATTTAGAGAAGTATACCCAGAACCTCTATCCCATTTCAACGGAATTTGAATAAAGTTGTCCCAAGTTGTACGCATGATTGGGTCAGGCATTTCTTGCAACCAAGGATTGTTTGCATGTTGACCAGATCCAAGTTGTACACTTTCGTAGAACGTTACTTCTAAACCAGTTGATTTATTTTGAGACAAAGCAGCAACGGCTCCAACAATACCCAAGTTACTTGGCTCTGGAGTTGGCTCTACATCTGTAGGCAATTCTGGTGTATTTGCATCTACAACGGGTGTTACTGTTGTGTTTTCAGCAATAGTAGAACTTGTTTTGAACCAACCGTTGTGTAAAGAGTTGTTCCAAAAAGATTGGAAGGTCATGTAATTGCTTTGAGCAGGGAACATTTTGCTCTTCCAAGTTTCTTTCATGAAATCATGATAAGAAGTAGATATTCCAGCCCAAGTCAATAAAGACTCCCCAGCTTGACGGGTGCTAAACAAAGGCGCAATTGTTGGTTGAACAACGTAAATTTCCCCTTTTTTAGGTTCAGCATCTCCCCAAGATTCTAGGGTGTGATGTGCTGGCGCAACATATTTACACAAAGCAGCCGTTTCGTTTAAAGTCAAACCACAAGAAACAGACAGAGCTACTTTTTCAAGTCCTGTTCCAAATTCCTCTGCCATACCAGGAATATCATAAGCAGGATTAGCACCATCACAAACGATGATTGCTCCTACAGAACCATTTTTCATATCATTTACCAAAGACTGAACAGCACCATCACGTCCTAGACGTTGTTTAGAGTGCGTATCTTTTGTCAAAGTCATCGTTGAATTTACAGCACCCAACATTTCGTTGATTGCGTTAACCGTCATTTGTATATTCACATCATTGATACCACAAACAACCAATGCTTTGCGTGCATTTGCTACTAATTTCTTAGCAGTACTTTTAATTGCCTTATCTGCTTTTTTCCAAGCAAATGTTGGCGTAAATCCTA
>ENA-ORXM01004718-ORXM01004718.1-marine-metagenome-genome-assembly--contig:-NODE-4718-length-11621-cov-3.068780_pt1 | contig 11621 bp, 6 predicted proteins | sample MGYA00237867_ERZ511480 | MGnify/ENA primary metagenome ERZ511480 (study PRJEB26309, sample SAMN06266103) | marine metagenome | isolation source: Algal blade | place: United Kingdom:Sidmouth, United... | reverse complement strand
CAATAGTCCCAAGTTCAATATTTACCAAACTGTTATTGCTTCTTATGGATAATCCATAACTATCTTCAAAAATCATATTATCAAATCCCGATCCTGTAATTGTTGTTAAATTGTCATTAGAAACAATATTTAAATAAGTTACAATACCATTGTTTCCAAAATTGATTTGTCCATTAAATTCAATAATAGAAACATTGTTGTTGTTATTAATGTGAAAATTGCTTATTACATATTGATTAAATCCAATTAATTGAGTTAGTGCCTGATTACTTATAATCATAAAATTATCTACTTCAATTAAAGAAGTTGGAATATTTATAATACTTTCTATGCTTGTTAAAGCAGCATTATTTTGAATTTTTATTTCATCAAAATAGGTATTTGTTAAATTGAGTGCGTCTATATTTTCTAAAACGTCATTGTTTTTTATAATTAATTTTTCATTTACTTGAGTTAGATTTTGTAATCCATTCAGATTTGTCAAAAGTGTGTTGTTGATTGTTAATACTTGTTTGATTTCTTCAATATTTTGCAAGGCATCTATATTCGTTATATCATCTCCACTAATTGTTAAGTTTCCTTCAATAACTATACAGTCATAAGTCGCAGGAAAAGCATCTACTTCTGCTTGTGAAGTAAGTACTATATTTTGGTCAAAATCACAAAAATTTATATCACAACTTTCTGCTATTTGATAGATAGAACTACAGCCAGTGGCATTGTCAGACAGAGAAATGTTGTAATTAACTTTATCAAGAGGAAGGGAACAGCAATCCTGCAAAAGCGGATTATTGATAACTTGTAAGTAGTCGATTGATGAGTTAATGACCAAGCCCTCGACATTTTCTAAAATGGGATTATCGTTTATTTGTAAATAAGCAACACTTTCCATTTCGACATTATCCAAATTAGATAGGCTTGCATTATTGGATAGCAATATGTTAAAATCATTTGTATTTCCTGATAAGTCTATGACTAAATTTTCTAATGCTGCATTGTCATAAATATTAATACCTCCTTCATCATTTTCGCCATTACAAGAAATGTATGTCAGATTGGGATTGTTATGTATCCTTAAAGCTACATCAAAAAAATCAAGAGAATTAATATTTATAGTTTCTAAATTTTCATTGTCATGAATATCAAAAAGCCCCTCCATATCAGTATTGCCATTGTACACATAGGAAGTGAGACTGGGATTGTTGTGGAGCTTAAAGTGACTGGTGGGTTGGAAGAAAACTTCTTGAAGTATTGTATTATTGGCAATGGTACAGGGAACCGCCCAATTAGGAAAATCAGGAATCGTTAATAAGGCATTGTTCGCTATAATATTCATACGATTGTTCCAAAAAACATCACTACCAATATTGCTGATGGCATCAAGGCTTAATAAATTAGGATTATTTTCAATTGTAAATCGTTCTCTGATTACCTGAATATTTTGTAAGCCATTTAAATTGACCAAACTCGTATTTTCAATAATCAAGTCATCATCAAGGAGTATAAGATACTGTAAACTATCTAAGTTAATAATATCTGCTCCTGTAATCACAAGTGTACCCAAAAGCGTATCGCATTCATAAGTATTCGGAAAAGCATCTACTTGTGCTTGTGTCGTAAGCGTGATGTCAGTTGGACATTGTGCCATAAGTTGTATACTCCCAAGCATCAATAGGAATAATAGGCAAAGGTTCTTTAATTCTTGCATGTATCTGTGTTTATGGGGTTTTTGTTTATACAAAATTGAATCTTTTATTTGACTTATTCCACTACAATTTTTGGCATTGATGGGACTGTTTTTGTGTTTTTAGGGTTGTAATTTGTTGATATTGAGTTGTTTGTGTTAATGTCTTCTGTAATACAATAAACTTTGTTTTTAGGAGAGAACGGTCAGTTGCTTCGTTGTGACGCAGGGTCTCGCTATTCGCTAAAGGTCGGAGAGCCACAGAGATATAAGGCATTTTCAAAATGCCTTATATCTGCCTTGCAGTCTCCGACCTATCGCTACTATCGAGTCTATGTTGCACGTACAGAACGGTAAAAATACGGCATAGCAGTACAGACCATCCAAAATAGCCCTGATAGTAGTGGTATGGCAAAATCGTTTAAGTCGTTTTTGTGATTTAAGTCGTTTAAGTCGTTGCGGTTCTGACGTGATTATTTGTTGTTGCTTTTGCCATAAGAACGGATAGCAGGACTAAACGAAATGACGAAGCCTTGACCTTTCGCTCCTAATTGACCTAATCTATGAAGGAACAATATTGTTTAATAAAAGTCTATTTGTATTCTATGCTTTAATCCTTCTCTAAAATAATGTATCTTTAAGGAATTATTAATTGACTACTAAGACGAATATGAAAACTAAAGTTAGCTTATTTTTATCCATACTCTTTATTGTAGGAATCGCTTGTGTCTTTTATCAACTATCTGATTCAAAAATTGGAGAGAACGAAATGGAATTTGAAGAAGGGGCATTGCGTCCCAATGATTGGCAATTTCGACAACGGGCATATCCTTCTGGAAAAATTGATGTGAAAGCCTACAAAAAAGCGGTGCGCTATCGAAATGAAAAGGTTGCTCAACAAAAATTAGTGACACAAAATACGAATGAATGGACGTTTGAAGGCCCAACAAATATTGGGGGACGAATTACCGATATTGAAATAACGTCTGATGAATCTGCTATTTTGGTGGGAGCTGCTTCTGGTGGAATTTTTAAATCAGAGGATGATGGAATTTCTTGGACAGTTGTGTCTAATGAGGAAATGAGTTTGTCGATTGGGGATATAGCGGTTGCGCCATCGGATGATAACGTCATGTATGTGGGAACAGGCGAACCGAATGCGGGTGGAGGTTCTTTGGTGTACGAGGGAAATGGCGTGCACAAATCGACAGATAAAGGAAATACTTGGACGCATTTAGGCTTAGATACGATTGGAAGTGTAGGGAAAGTTGTAGTTAGTGCAGCAGACCCCAATATTTGTTTTGTGGGAGCAATGGGCTATTTGTTTGAAAAGGGAAATAATCGGGGCGTTTATAGAACAGTAGATGGTGGCACTACTTGGGATCAAGTTTTATTCGTCAATGACTCGACAGGGATTGTTGATATGGCGATTCACCCAACAAACCCGAATATTGTCTATGCGGCGGCTTGGGAACGAGTGAGAGAAGTGAATCGTCGTTCTTATGGCGGTGCATCATCGGGCATTTATCGCTCAGAGGATGGAGGTAGCACATGGGAAAAGCTGAATGAAGGTTTGCCTGTAAATGCAGGGCGTATTGGCATCGCAATTGCGCCTTCTGCACCTGAGACTTTGTATGCGTTTTATGCGGATGCTGTAAGTGGTTACATCGAAGGATTGTATAAAACAACGAATGGCGGAAATAGCTGGACAGCCGTAAGTAGTAGCGGAATTTCAGATGTTCCCTATATTTGGTGGTTTGGAAAGATTTTTGTCGATCCCAATGATGCTAATACAGTGTTTGTGGCGAGTTTTGAAATGCACAAATCAACGAATGGCGGAGCTTCTTGGACAACTATTTTTGGTGGAGCGCATGTCGATCAACACGCATTGTGCGTTTATCCACAAAATCCCGATAAAATTTTAGCAGGAAATGATGGAGGATTGTATGTCAGTAACAATGGTGGAAGTAGTTATAATAAAATAGATGGATTGCCCATTACGCAATTTTATACGTGCGAAATCGACTATGCTGCGCCAGAGCGTTTGTACGGTGGAACACAAGACAATAGTACGATGCGAACCCTTATTGGTGGTGTAGATGATTGGAGTATTATTTATGTTGGAGACGGTTTTAGAACGCAGGTTGATCCCAATGACAACAATATTATTTATACCGAATATCAATATGGTAATATTGCAAGGTCTACGAATGGAGGCAGTTCCTTTTCGGCAGTTATGAGTGGGATTGCTGAGGCTGATCGTAAAAACTGGAATACACCATTTATATTGAGTCCGACCAATTCTGATGTCTTATACTATGGTGCAAATCGTTTGTACAAATCCGATAATCAAGCCAATTCTTGGACGGCTATTAGTCCCGATTTAACGACAAATCCCACACAATATAATTTGACTTACGGAACGATTACAGCGATAAGCGTTTCAGCCATAAATGAAGCTGTAATTTTTGTGGGAACAGACGATGGAAATGTACAAGTTAGTACAGATGATGGAGGTACTTGGACGCTTGTTTCAGCCGATTTACCCAATCGTTGGGTAACGAGTGTTGCGGTTGATCCCAATGATGAAAGTGGTGCTTATGTTGCCTTTTCGGGTTATCGGTATGGCGAGAATATTGGGCATATTTACCATACGGCTGATTTGGGAACTACATGGATGGACATAACGGGCGATTTGCCAGATATTCCCATCAATGACTTAATCGTAACTCCCGAAAATAATGACTTGTATGTTGCGACAGATGTAGGCGTTTTCTACTCAATTAATCAAGGCGAAAATTGGGAGGTTCTGGGAACGGAACTGCCGAATGTGGTGATTACCGATATTAGCTATCATGAGCCAACCAATATGCTTGTAGCTGCGTCTTATGGAAGAGGATTGTTTTCAGTGGATTTGACCTTTGAATTGCCGAGTAGCATTTCTGTTACTTCTATTAATAAAGAAATAAATGCAAAGGTTTTTCCGAATCCATTTTCAGCAAAAACAAATCTCACTTTGGCTTTAAAGACCTCGAAGGACTATCAAATTAATTTGCTGAATGCAGATGGTCGTTTAGTTCAAACTATTTATAAAGGTTATTTGGAACAAGGAAGTCATCAATTTGAGGTAGAAGGTAATTCGCTCAAAAATGGATTGTATATTTGTCAAATCGTGAATGCAAAAGGAAGGCTTCAAGACGAAATTCGGTTGTTAAAACAATAGTAGAAAGGGACGATTCTAAGGGACGAAAGGGGTTTTATTAAGAGTTTTTTATCAATGTTTTACGAAATTTGAAAATATATTTAACTTTGTTTGCGTACTTAAAATTGTTGAAATGAAGTTTAATCTGAACTTATTGCATCCTTTTTTTGAGTCAATTGTCATTGGGTCGCTTTTTATTTATTTAGGTTTTTACATTGACCAAAATTTCACGAATGTTTATGAATTGGTTGGATTGGTAAGCATTTTTTGGGGATGTTTTAAAGTGTTTTTAGGAATTGTTACTTATGGTATAGCGTTGTATGCCTTGTTATTTCACAAAGACGCTTTTTCAAAAGACGAAACCATTGATGAAGAAGAGTATGAGTTTGAAGAAGAGGAATTAGACGATGAAGATTTTGAGTATCATGAAGAGATTTCACTACCATTTTATATAAAAATTTATCGACAAGAAAAAGATATTGTGATTCATTTATTGATTCTTTTTGTCGGAACATTATTGACGCAATTTTTGATGTATTATTATTAGAGGGCGTTTTTAGAGGGACGAAAGAGACGTTTTATAGCCACTTAAAATAAACTCTATAAAGATAAAAAACATGAGATACCTTCTTTTATTTTTGTTGTGCTGTACGCTATCGTTAAATGCTCAAAAAAACGATGCTGCTATTGCGGAAAACTTTATTGTAAACATTGTAGGAGACGAAATATTTCAGAAGCATTTTGTTTATTCTAAGATGATTAGATACAAAAAGGATAGTATAGAAAAAATGTCTTATGACCTTATTGAGGATGGAGAGACTATAGAAAATATCTCTATTCATATTGTGAAAGGAAAGGATATTAAGTATAGAGAATCAAAAACATTGTTATTAGAATGGTATAAACGATATTTTGAAAATGACGATAACTCATATGTAAGGTATAAGGACATAAGAAAAAAAGCGATTTATCATATTGGAGAAGAAGATTTAGTTATTCAACTTAAATACACAAAAGAGCTTTTCGATAAATATGAACGAAAAGGATTTTCTTTAGCTTTAGTAGAAGAATATGTTTGGGAATGTGAAAATTACAAAATGGGAGATTTTTTTGATGGTTTCTATACGACCTCATCTAATAATTATACTCATTCTTTGTACATCAATCCTTATGATGTCAATTTGTATGCAATAAAAACGGATGGATATAGTTCTATGCAGCCAACACCACTTGGTGAATTGGAAAGTTTATCTAAACATGTACCTGAGTGGGAAGACAGTATAATTAATCATACAGACACGACTTGTACACATCTTTTTATATTTACAAATGAGTTTAGAATGTCAGAAGTTTATAAGAATTATTTGGGAATTTATTCGTATACATATGGACTATTGAAAGAACTACCAAAACAAGATACAATAATTATTGACCAATACTCGACTGTAGATTATAAAATTAAGAAAAAAGAAGTCTTGATTGGTATTGATATTGTTAGTGATTATCGAGATATTGAAATAAAACTATATTATAATGATAAAAGTCAAGTCGTCGCTTTGATTCACGAAACAAAAGAAGTGCCAGAATGATAGGAGTATTGTAAAGAATTTTAAAAGTTTATAGCATGTTAGGAATTACAAAATATCAAATCAATTTATTTGATAATGCTTTATTGTTTGAAGAAGCAAATAAAAAAGCCTTGTTAGAAACATTGGGTTGTTGCATTGATAGATACTATGTACAATGGCATACGGATCGAGATGAATTTAATGAAGATGGCCCTATTATTCTGATTATCAATGGTAATCAATACGAATTTACGGCTTTTCAACTCGACTATAGCTTGACCATTAATAAAATAGATTTGTCTGGAAAATTGGATTGGTATGGATCGGGGGCAGAGATGCCTTTGGTATGGAAAAAGAATGCTTTTAATGAGATAAATACTATTTTAGGAAAACAAATTGAAGAAATTTATTTGTTAGAACATGGTTTTACAGATTGGACATTATTAGGAATTGAATTTGAGATAAAAGGTTTGAGCAACTGTTTGCAACTTACAAATGGGCTTGATTGTAATAATATAGTATTGAAGCGACTTGCAGAAGATGATAAAAACAGACGTTATAAAATTAAAGAAATGCATGTATGAATAGTAGTAACAAAAAAGCAATTCAACACATTGAGACGTATGCCTTGACTCGACAAGAGAAGGCAAAAGCAATCATTATTCACATTTTGAAAATGAGTGATGTTGCTGATGAATTCTATACAAAAGCTATTCAACAAATCAACGATAATGCTTGTGTGGCAGTGCATTTTCATCCTGATAGGCTCAATGATGAACTTAAAAGTGTTGCCGCTTCTTTATACGAAACAGGCTTTTATCAAAACCAATTTGAGACGAAGTTATCAAATGGCATGTTGGCTCCCTATAAAGGCAGTCCCAGAGATCAATGGGAAATTACGCTTTTTGGCGGTGCTTATGATGAGGCTACTTTTTTTGAAAGACCCAAATATGGCGCATTGGATTTAATGAACCATGCAGACGGCCCTGCGCCCCGATTTGGTTCATGTTATTTTTTATTAGAGGCGAAGGTGACAAAAGATTGTACCTTTACCTATATGGATTCCCATGAAAACCCACCCGAAAAAGGAACATTGAACGTTTTTGAGGATATTATGGTAGCGTTGTTACGAGAATGTTTTGAACGACAATATGCCTTGGGGCAGAAAAATATAACGCCCCCACAATTACTAGAAAAACTCACCTATTTAGACATTGTTTCGCCAGACAAATACCAACAAAAACCCAATAGCAATTTAGATCATTATATTGAGGCGCAAATACATCGAACCATATCGTTAGAAAATGATGTAAAAACGCTCGTTATAGATCCATCTTTTAAGGAAACAGAAACGGGAATATTACTACAAAAAATAGGAGAGAAATACGATATAGAAATTCAGTATCACAATGGTTTTGAATTAGAAATTGCTGATGTTCCGACTGACTTTCGAGGGGCAAAAATGCCGATACTTGCTGAGAAAATTGCCCTTAATAAAGTCATCAATCCCCACATCATTGGAAAGGCAGCAGCCGACTTAAAAAAACAGCCTGAAACTTGGAACGAAAGCGGAACTTATAAAGAAAATCTCCAATCCCTTAAATTGCTTTGGCATGTCCTTTTAAAATATGGCGCATTGTGCTTGTTATTTATCGCTTGCCCGATACTCGCCCAAGACGTTGTACTCAACGAAATTTTAGCACAAAATGCGACGACTTTAGCCGATGCTACAGGCGATTATGAAGATTGGATTGAACTGCAAAATAATACGGGAAATCCCATCGACTTAAAAGATTATTGGCTGACGGATAATATAGAAAATAACGAGAAATGGTACATTTCAGAAGCCTTGTTGTTGGGTGCAAATGAACAGCTACTTATATGGTGTGATGACGATGAAATAGAAGGTGCTTTACATGCGAATTTCAAGCTAAATGCAGATGGCGAATGTCTCTACTTTGGGATAGGCGAAACTGTCATAGATCAGGTTTGTTTTGCAGGGCAAAAAAGGGATGTTTCCTATGGGCGAATTGCCGATGGTAGCGAATGGAAATATTTTGAGAATCCATCGCCTTCTATGGAAAATGCCAATACAGGAAAAGATGGTTTTACGCCTGCGCCTGTTCCTTCTCATAAACAAGGATATTATCAAGATGCGTTTAGCTTGGAAATCAACCAACCATTCAATGAAAATACGATTTATTATACAACGGACGGAAGTATTCCCGATACCTCAAATTTGGTGTATACGACGCCTTTGTTGATTGATAGCAATACTGTCCTCCGTTATTTTGCCTCACAAGAAAACTTTATCAAAAGCGATGTGATAAGTCAGACTTTTATTAAAGACAAAACGACTGATTTGCCCTCTGTTTTTATTGTGATGAATCCCGCCCATCTCTTTAGTGAAAATACGGGTATTTATACCGATGGGAATTTTCTGTATTTATGGGAACGCCCTACGAATGTGAGCTTATTGAAACAAGAAAAAGAAACACTATTCCAATTGGATGGAGGGATTAAAATAAGTGGTGCGTCTACTCGCTATCTTCCGCAAAAATCTTTTAACATTAATACAAAATCAAAATATGGAGAAAAAAATATAAAGTATCCCATTTTTGAAAATTCAGCGATAGACAAATACGATGGAATGCGATTGAGGGTAAGTGGAAATGACAATGAAAGTACGCTTTTTAGAGATGCCTTGATGCAAAAAATCGTTGAAAATACACACATAGATATTCAAAATTACCGACCAACAATTGTTTATTTAAATGCAGAATATTGGGGGATTTACAATATTCGAGAAAAACATGGAGCGCAATATATTGAATCAAAACATGGGGTTGAGCCTGTAGATTTGATTGCTCAAAATGGAAAAGCATCCATTGGTGACACTTTGTTTTTGCACGAAACCAAACAATTTTTCAAAGAAAATCAATACAGGTTTAACGAGGCAGAAATATACGATTCAGCTTTGCAAATAATTGATATTGAGAATTTTATAGACTACTATATTGCACAAATTTACTTCGCTAATAGCGATTGGTTGGACAATAATACAAAACTGTGGCGACCCGAAAATGGTAAATGGCGATGGTTGTTGTTTGATACCGACTTGGGTTTTGGGTTTGCGCCTCGTTGGGGACATCCTGGCGGAGTAGACCACAATACATTGGCGTGGGCAATGAATTGTTGTGATGCTCCTGAAAAACACAACTCGCCTAAAAGTACGCTTTATTTTCGCTCTTTTTTAGAAAATGAATCGTTTCGACAAGCGTTTATACAACGATTTAATTATCACCTCAATCATACATTTTGTGTCGATAGAGTAGAGGCGTTAATTGATGAGTTGGTGGCAAATATTGAAAATGAAATGCCGTACCATCTCGCTCGTTGGAATCAAATTTCGAGTATGGAAACATGGCAAGAAAATGTCCAAGAACTTCAAGGTTTTGCCCAACAAAGACCCGATTATCTTCGCCAATATTTACAAGAATATTTCGATTTAAAGGAAGCAAAAGAATTACCGATATTTACGAATCCACCCAATGCTGGAACGGTAAATGTTGAGTGGGATTATCCGTTTGAGCATAGGTCATGTTCCGATGAATTATTCACTCCTTCCCTTGTCAATTTATCCGTTATTCCGAATGAAAATTTTGAGTTTTTAGCGTGGTCAAAGAATAGAGAAGCCCATTCAAAAATCGAATTTTTGTGGGATGGCAACGAAGGGATTACTGCTTTTTTTACCTCTGCTACAAGTTTTAATTTATTTCCGAATCCGACGACAGGAACATTACATGTCCAATGGAGCGATGCATATAACATGCTCAAAATTTACGACAGTATTGGAAAAGTCGTATATGAAAAACGCCTCAATGAAGCGACGTATCAATACGAAAAAATACTCCTAAATGACCTGCCTAAAGGACTGTATATTCTCGAATTAAATAGCTCCAAAGAAAACCAAAAACAAGCTTTTATTCTCAAATAAAAATTGTATCTTTATAGGAGAAGTTAAATGTTATTTATAAGCTTTTAATTTGGAGAGAACGGTCAAAAGCTTCGTCGTGACGCAGGGTCTCGCTATCCGCTAAAATGGTGGCTTGCCTGCGCTGCGAACAGACCATATGTTTGCCTCTACTATCGCCACCATACCGCTACTATCGAGTCTATTTTAAATGGTCAAAACCTCTGTCAATTGTATGCTTGATACAATACAGTTGATAGTATTCAGACAGTGCAAAATAGCCCCGATAGTAGCGTTATACCAAAAGCAGCGTTGGCACATCTGTCGGAATGTATCGCAGATGTTTGTGTGTAGGCTTTTGGTATAGTAGCGGATAGCGGGCCTTTCCGACCCGACGAAGCACTGAACCCTTCGCTCCAATTAAAGGAATTAAAAAGTAGAAAATAAAGTAAAAATGAAAACAGAAAACATCACCTTGTATTTTAATCAAGGAAGCAGCGATAAAGTTTATAAGGCAGCCTTAGAAGAAAAAGACGGAAAATATTTAGTGAATTTTGCTTATGGACGACGAGGCTCAACCCTCAAAACAGGGACAAAAACGCAAGAGCCAGTCGAGTACGAAAAAGCCAAAAAAATCTACGATAAACTTGTCAGTGGCAAATCGTCAAAAGGCTATGTTCCCAACGAAGATACGACGAAATATGTGTACGCTGACGATCAAGTGAAAACAGGCGTTCACTGCCAATTACTGAATCCCATTGAAGAAGAGGATATGGCGGAAATAATAGAAAATAACGACTGGTGGGCGCAAGAAAAGAAAGATGGACGACGTATGTTGATCCGAAAAACCGAAGAAATTACGGCTATCAATCGACGAGGTTTATCTATTGGCGCACCAGAACCGATTATGGACGCAGCAAAAGCGATTGACCGACAATTTCTAATTGATGGGGAAGCGATAGGAGAGATTTTGTATGTGTTTGATTTATTGGCATTGGATGGAGCCGATATTGGCGAAAAACCTTATAGTGAACGATTGGCACTTTTAGAAAACATCAAGTTTTTAGATGCCATTCAAATCGTCGCCACCGCCAAAAAGAAAAAGGAAAAACAAACCTTACACGACGAATTAAAACGGACAGGAACGGAAGGTATCGTTTTCAAAAAACACGAAGCAACCTACACGCCAGGTCG
>ENA-ORXM01004715-ORXM01004715.1-marine-metagenome-genome-assembly--contig:-NODE-4715-length-11626-cov-1357.988830_pt1 | contig 11626 bp, 8 predicted proteins | sample MGYA00237867_ERZ511480 | MGnify/ENA primary metagenome ERZ511480 (study PRJEB26309, sample SAMN06266103) | marine metagenome | isolation source: Algal blade | place: United Kingdom:Sidmouth, United... | reverse complement strand
GCCAATACTGCCACTGCTCTTGAATATTCAAGTGTACTGGTACCCGCAGATGCTGCTGCACCAGATGGTACTGTTGCTGATGGTGTACACAGTGGCACAGATGTGTGTATAGCAGAAACGCAAACTACTTATGCTTACCTATTGTGCTTCGGTGACGATGCGATGGAAGGTACTGACGATGATATTTATCTGTTGGTTGGTACGTTTGTACTGACGGTCAATCCTGATACACAAACTCCTGCTGTTCCGACGGCAAGTGCTTGTATGGTGACATTAGTACCTATTTGTGCGAATGATGTATTAGCGGTAGCTGGTACACCTAACGAGACAGGTGACGCAAGTGCGGCTAATTTTGATGCTACTACGGGTGTCTATACGGCACAGCCCGGCGATGCTGCGGGGTCTATTGACATTACAGTGACCAATGAATTTGGTTGTGAAGCTGTAACCGTGACTCTGGTGACTCCAGCTTGTCCAGATTGTCCTGCTACGGTTCCTGTTGACGATATGGCTACTATCTGTGATGGTGCTTTGACAACTGAAATCAGCGATTGGCAAACGGCGGTTGCTACTGACGCGACCAATACGGCTGCTATTGCAGATGCCAATACTGCCACTGCTCTTGAATATTCAAGTGTACTGGTACCCGCAGATGCTGCTGCACCAGATGGTACTGTTGCCGATGGTGTACACAGTGGCACAGATGTTTGTGTAGCAGAAACGCAAACCACTTATGCTTACTTGCTTTGCTTTGGTAATGATGCTACACAAGGTACTGCCGATGATATTTATCTGTTGGTTGGTACATTTGTACTGACGGTCAATCCTGATACACAAACTCCTGCTGTTCCGACGGCAAGTGCTTGTATGGTGACATTAGTACCTATTTGTGCGAATGATGTATTAGCGGTAGCTGGTACACCTAACGAGACAGGTGACGCAAGTGCGGCTAATTTTGATGCTACTACGGGTGTCTATACGGCACAGCCCGGCGATACTGCGGGGTCTATTGATATTACAGTGACCAATGAATTTGGTTGTGAACCTGTAACAGTGACTTTAGCAACTCCGGCTTGTCCGGCTGCTTGTCCTGCTACGGTTCCTGTTGACGATATGGCTACTATCTGTGATGGTGCTTTGGCAACTGAAATCAGCGATTGGCAAACGGCGGTTGCTACTGACGCGACCAATACGGCTGCTATTGCAGATGCCAATACTGCCACTGCTCTTGAATATTCAAGTGTACTGGTACCCGCAGATGCTGCTGCACCAGATGGTACTGTTGCCGATGGTGTACACAGTGGCACAGATGTTTGTGTAGCAGAAACGCAAACCACTTATGCTTACTTGCTTTGCTTTGGTAATGATGCTACACAAGGTACTGACGATGATATTTATCTGTTGGTCGGTACGTTTGTACTGACGGTCAATCCTGATACACAAACTCCTACTGTTCCGACGGCAAGTGCTTGTATGGTGACATTAGTACCTATTTGTGCGAATGATGGATTAGCGGTAGCAGGTACACCTAACGAGACAGGTGACGCAAGTGCGGCTAATTTTGATACTACTACGGGTGTCTATACGGCACAGCCCGGCGATGCTGCGGGGTCTATTGATATTACAGTGACCAATGAATTTGGTTGTGAACCTGTAACAGTGACTTTAGCAACTCCGGCTTGCCCGGCTACTCCTACTTGCACCTTAACACTTGACCCCGAAACCGTCACTTGCAATGCTGAAACTGAGGACGTTGATACCTACACGGTTTCTATTCCTTTCGACAATGGTACGGAAGGTGCGCCCGGTGCGATGAATTATACGGTAACTACTTCAGGTACACTTGGCGGTGACAATCCTATGCTTGTCCAGTCCGGTATAATTACGATTACATTTACTGAAGGTCAGCCTTATGATTACAGCATTGAAGGTACAATGGGGAATCCGAACGAATCTTGTGATTTCTCTATTTCCGGTATTTCTCCGGCTTGTGGTATGTTTGGTGATGATGCTTTCATGATTGTTGACCCATGTAGCTGTAATGGGGATGAAGTATACGATGTAACAAACAGTATGGCTACTCCTACAGGCGTAGGTACATTCTCAGAATTTATTGTAGTAGTAGGACCTCCAGGTTTTACAATAGGAGTAGATGCGAGTTCTACTAATGTACCTGTCGGATTGAATTTCACGGAGAGCCCGGCTGGTACTTATACATCAGCTACATTTAACCACCAGTCTGTGCAAGGGTATACGGCGTTTATTACGGCAAACGGAACTATTGTCGGTTCTGTTTCTAATATCTGTGCATATCCGGCATTTACGTTGATAGCTGATACTTACACGATTGAGGTATGTTCTGACGACTCACAGACACCTGCGACTACCTTGACTGTTCCAGTGACGGCAATGATTGACGGTCAGGGTGTGATAGATACACAAAGTGCCGCACCTAACCCGTTTGACCCGAACCTAGGCGCAGGTACATACACGCTAACTTACGATATCACGACTGCCGATGATGGCAATAATGGTATAGCACCGAGTTTTCCTGATATGCCGGCTTATCCGGGGGCATGCAGTATTTCGTTTACACAAGAAGTCACGGTAACTGAGAATGATATTTGCGCTCCGGCTTGTGACTCCCCCAACGTACCGGTCGTGATACCACAGAACTAATCAAATCAAAAGTAATAGGTGGGGCAAAATGCCCCACCTATTTAAAAAAATACAATTTTAAAATAACATTTAATTTTAATTAAAATGACAAATTCAATAAAAATTACTTGTACGCTTGGTTTGATAGTTTTGCTAAGTGTAATGAGTATCAATAATACTTTCGCACAATTCCAATTTATGTGCGATTACAACGGTACGGCAGCACCGGGCTTGAGCCTCACTGCAATTACCGATGCTACACCGGGCGACCCGTCGGGTACTGCACAAGCCGGACACACACAGATTTATACGCTAACCGATGCTAGTAATACCGCCTTCTTTTTGAAAGACCGACCGGGGGCAGAGGTAAGCGCAATGTTTGCAGGCTTGCAAAATGGGGTTGTTTATACGTTCTGTTCATTCAATGTACCGGATGCAGAAGTAGATGATTTTGATGGATTACTTATTGATGCTGCTGCCGTAGCAGATGCCTCTGATGGTACTTTTATCAACACTAACCCCGATCCTGACATGGAGTTTTGCTATACGCAAGTATGTACGGAATACTCACTGACTTGCTGTGGCGATGAGATAGAAGGTGTAGTCGTTGCAGATGAAGCAGCCTGCGACCTAGCCGGTATTGAAGTCACTATCACAGATGCTGATGGTAATCCGGTATTGACTGATCCGTCTGACCCGACAAGCGCACCACTTGTTTTGACTACCGATGCCTTTGGGATTTATGGTCCTACAGCAGGTATCTACGAATGTGGAAACTATTTTGCAGCATTGACTGACAATGTACCGGCTTGTTATGATGATGGTGAGATAGGTCCTGTAGCCTTTGTTATTGACGGCGACCCCAATGGTATTGATACAGATGGAGCTAATTTTGGTGGCGCTACCAATATCCCAACTGTAGGCGAATGGGGCTTGATTATTCTTGCCTTATTGATGTCTATCGTAGCTGTGGCAGGTATTCGTGAGCGCAAAGCAAGCGAATTGAGTACGTAGATAAATTGATGTAGAAATTTCACCGGAACTAGTGTGAGGGAACTCGCAACAAATAACCTACCCAATCTACTTGTTCTTTTTCACTCATTCTGCGTTATGGAAATGGTCACTTATCTCGATAAACTCACATTTCCGTACCTTGATTGAGTAAAAAATAACTTCGCATCTTGGGTAGGTTATTTATTACGAGTTCCCTGAAATAAATAAAAAGCCCGTTGAGTAAGGGCTTGCGTACTAATAAATGATACACTTTAGACTATCTTTTTACTTTAGAACATGTTTAAATTTTTACAAACTGATAATCAATCCCGATAGCCATTGGGATGGTTTTGACAAAGCATTAAAGAAGGCGTTTATCCAAGATAAGCAACTGATTTGATGTGAAGTCAAGTTCATAAGATTTTGGTTTTCAGACAGAAAAAATTTAAACATGCTCTTAAGACAAAGCGTTCGAATAGACGTTTATCTGAATAAATAACTGTTTGAACAACGAAGTAAGGGATGAAAAGCGAAAATTCGCCTAAACATGGCTGACATTTTGCAAATGGTAGACGAGTTTAGACAAATTTTCGAGCAGATTTCAAATTATCCACAATTTTCGTATGAGTAGTGGGACAAAAAATTTGGTCGCCAATGAAGGCTAACAAAAAAAACCTGTTGACAAAAGTCAACAGGTTTTTTTTATAAAAACTTGATTGCCAATTAATTCGCGCACTTCCCCGGCTTAAAAATCGTCACCCCAGCCTTCTCTGCGATACACGGATTATCGTACGTCTTGCCATCGCAACCACAGACTGGGCGATAGACCTTATTACAGGGTTTATTCGGCTCAATTTTGCTTTCATCAATACAACCTTTAGGTGCTTTTTCCTGTCCACAACCGCCTTTATTCCAGTCTGTTACACCTGCTTTTTTAGCCATACAAGAGTTGGCATACTCCTTTCCATCGCAGCCACAGACAGGTCTGTACTCTTTCGTACAAGGCATATCCGGACGAACTTTGCTTTCGTCTATACAAGCCTTTTCATCTGTGCATCTGCCTTTATCCCATGCCGTTAATCCGGCATTTTCGGCTTCACAAACATTGCCATAAGTCTTGCCATCGCAACCACAAACGGGTTGATAAATCTTTGCACAGTTACCATCTTTTCTGATTTTACTGTCGTCAATACAGCCGACTTTTTCATTGGACTTTTTACATTCGCCATCTGTCCAGGCGGTGAGTCCAGCGTTTGCTGCTTCGCAAGTATTACCGTAGGTTTTTTCGTCGCAGCCGCAAACAGGCTGATACACCATCGGACACATGGCGTCAGGATTTATTTTGCTTTCATCAATACAATCATTCGCCGAACTTATCGTTTTGGTAGGAGTGCAACTCATCGCCAACATTAGCACGAGTGCAAAAACCGTCATTAAAAGTGTGAAATATCGCATAATAATTTTTAAAAGTGTGAAATATTGCATAATAATTTAGTGAAATGAAAATTAGTACACTGTTTTATAAATTTATTTACATTTTTTGACGTTTATTTTGAAATGAATCGAATCAAAAATGACGCGAATACTCACTGTATTTAAGGATTTTTTGGTGAAGAGTCATTTTAAAAGAAATACTCAAAAAAGTAAATAAATTTGTGAAACAGTGTATTAGTACACCGTCCAGAAAGTTTCTTTGCATTTTTGAACGTTTATTTTGGAATGAATCGACCCAAAAATGACGCGAATACGCTCTGTATTTAAGGAATTTTTGGAGAAGAGTCATTTCAAAAGAAATGCTTCAAAAAGTGAAGAAACTTTTTGGACAGTGTAATTAGAGAAGAGGAAGAAAATAATCTACCCCAAATGAAGCCGTTATTTTTTTCTTTTTCGAGGCATGAAAACTGCGCATAGCCAAGCTACGCAAGGATTTTCATAACGAAGAAAAAGGAGAAAAGAACAAGTCAAAATCTGAATTTATTTTTACGTCGTTCCTTAATAATGATTATTTTTTTCGTCTTCCCTTAATTCCTGATACTAATGTAGAACTAATTAATTATCAATTAAAAAAAAGCTTTGTTTTTCTCTAAATTTGCATCTAAATTCCTCAATTTGACGAATCAAGAATACACGAGTCAACGAATACAAAAACCATGCACATAACTTATTACCTGATACTTTTATCGGCTTTTCTGACTTTAGCCGCTGCTTGCAATGATACAACAACAAAAGACACGCAGCAGGGCATACAAGGCAATTGGGAATTATATACTGCCGAGCGCAATGGTAAAAACATTGCAACACTCGAAGGTACCTACTTCAATTTTGTAGGTGATACGCTGGTCAGCAACTTCCCGATAGTTCCCGTAATTCCCTACACCGTCCCCATCAAAGTTACAAGCAATACCATCACCAATCTCACTGAAAATGTAGTGTTTATCGTAGAACCGGAGAGTGCTATTGATACCTTACACCTCTCCACGATGTTCAGAGGCAACGGCTTTGACTTGATGTTGAAGAGAGTGAGAGAGTAAAGAGTGGAGAGTAAGAGAGTCTCTCTTTACTCTCTACTCTCTCACTCTTCACTTCAAAGCCGTGCTTTGAGATATTCCAATGCAATTTTATTGGCTTCTGTAGCGGCGGTTTCTACGTAGCGTTCGCTGCTTGGGTTGGCAAAAGCGTGATCCGCATTGAAGGAGTGCGAGATAAATTTCTTGCCTGTTGCTTTCATCACCGACCCAAATTTTTTCACTACTTCCGGCGTTATCCATTGGTCATTATCTGCCCAAATACCGAGTACATCCGTATTGAGCGTTGCCAATTGTTTGGCATCATTGACAGGCATCCCATAGTAAATCACGCAAGCCTCCGCCTGTTCGCCAGCCAGCAATGCGCTTTTAAGCGACCAGCCGCCACCAAAACACCAACCTATCGTGCCTATTTTCGCATTTTCGCCTGCCATAGAGAGTGCGCCTTTGACTACCGCTTCGGCACGGTCTTCACTCACTGATTTCATATATCGCGAAGCATCGTCCGGATTATCGGCGACATTGCCATCATAGAGGTCGAGTGCCATCACATTGACATCGCCGAGGGCTTCTGCGTAGCGTTCTGCTTCTTGCTTGATGTTGTCGTTCAAGCCCCACCATTCATGTATTACAAACAAGTATTTGTCCGAATTCGTCTTTGATTTGACCATATACGCGCTGCCTTCCTTACCATCTGGCGTGGGGAATACCACCATCGTATTCACCAACTTTGTGCCAATATCCTTTGGCGAATTGTGTGCGTCTTTAAAAGATTTCTCTTCGCTAAAATCACTCATATCCTTGGTCGTATTACCTGTTTTTCCAACACAAGCTACTGTAAATGATATAATTAGCGTGAATAATGTTATTGAAATGAATTTGTATATCATAAAATTGTTTGTTATTTAATATTGCGAAGTTAATGAAAAATGCTTTACTTGCACTAGATGTCGTCATTCCTTATTCGACATAATTATATTTTAATTTTTTACGAATAAAAAAAATCATGTAATCATACGTAAGTGAAAGAAATTAAATAAGATGTCCCATAATGCAAAGTATTTTTTTTGTCTAAGGATTTTTTGAAAGCTGCACATAGCCTTAGCTACAGCCTGTCCCGAACCCCGATTCGGGATAAGGATTTCAAAGGATTCTTAGACGGAAAAAAGACGAGTATAATGGCACATGTTATTTAATTTCTTTTACTAACTAGACTTTGGACGTATGACATTTTTTTTAACAAAAAAATACCATAAAGTGATGTTTTTAATTGTTTGATAATCAATGGTTTGAATGTATAAAATAAGCTACCTCTGCATAGTTTAAAATTTCTATTTTTCGCCCGTTTGGTTGGAAGGGGTGCTTCATAAACATCCAAAAAATAAATTATTTTATATGTTATTGATTGACAGTTAGTTTTTTATTAAAAAAATAAATGTCAACTCACGTCCAAAGTCTAGTTACTAAGGAACAGGGTTTTAATAAATGCAGGTTCTTGACGACTTTATTTTTTTCTTTTTCAAGGCATGAAAACCGCGCATAGCCAAGTTATATAAAGATTTTCATAACGCAGAAAAAGGGAAAAAGAAAAAGTCAAAATCTGCATTTATTGAAACCCTGTTCCTTAGTTGATTGATGCAAGCATTAAAAAAGGAGCTTCACTTACAATTTATTCATTCAAAATTCGCTCAAAATTCATTCACACATTCATACATTTACATATTGATTGAACTATGTTAATAAAAAGAAAACAAACCACCTCAACAGTGCTAATGATACGCCCTGCAGCTTTCGGTTTCAACCCTGAGACAGCAGCCAACAACGCTTTTCAGCAATCCGAAGGGGCAGAAAACACCGAAGCCATACAAGCGCAAGCATTGGTGGAATTTGATGCTTTTGTAGAAAAATTGCGGAGTGTAGGCGTCCATGTCATTGTCGTTGAAGACAGACTCGAACCCGTGACACCCGATGCGGTATTTCCCAACAACTGGATTTCATTTCACACCAACGGCATGGTGGTCACCTACCCCATGTTCGCGCCTACGCGCAGGGGCGAGCGACGTGGCGATGTGTTCAATATCTTGGCGGAGCATTATGAAATTCGTGTACGTAAAGATTTTAGTCATAATGAAAAAGAAGAACGGTTTTTGGAAGGCACGGGCAGCCTTGTTCTTGACCGCCGCAACCGCTTGGTGTACGCCTGCCTCAGTCCGCGCACTGATGCAGATTTACTCGAAGAATTTTGCGAATGGGCAGACTATAAAAAAGTACGATTCCACGCCGTAGACGCCACCGGACAAGATATTTACCATACCAATGTAATGATGGGAATGGGTGATGATTTTGTCGTCATTTGCATGGATGCTATTCGTGACGAAAAGGAAAAAATGCAACTGAAAAGTCATTTCCACGAAACAAAAAAGGAAATCATTAATATTTCGTTGGAACAGATGAATCATTTTGCAGGAAATATGTTGCAAGTTGAAAATCAGAAAGAAAAAACTTATCTTGTGATGTCCGAACAAGCATTTAAGTCCCTCAACACTAAACAGATTTCACAAATTGAACGTCATACTACTATATTGCACAGTCCGCTTTACACCATTGAAAAATACGGTGGCGGTAGTGCGCGTTGTATGTTAGCGGAAGTTTTTCTTCCGAAACGTAACACAGACATTCCTGCCTGTACTGAACGCAATACAGACGTTCTTGTCTATCCTGAATGAAGCACAGATAGGAATGTCTATGTTATATAATGAACTTTAAAAACTTACAATGTTGGATTATCAAAAAAATACAATCATTCTCCCCTTGATGCTCATATTAATGTTCGTCTTGTGCGGCTGTCCGCCTGCGCCTGACGATACGCCGCCGCCACCGCCGCCCCCACCGCCTGTTGACCTGTCGGTGGATAAGGGAGTGATGCCTGAAATTGAATTTCAAATAAACAACACCGCATCTGCGGGCGACGATTATATTGATGGCGTCATTCCTTGCCGTTTGCGTGTCGTTAACCAACTAGACTTTGTTACGGATGTGCAAGTCAGCCTCGAAAATGTAGATACCGGACAAGGCGTAGTACTGCTATTTTCCTACACACAAAGCTCCTCACTATCGGGTTTTATCACCTTACTTTTACCTGCAAATGGCGAGTGGGCAGATATTTATATTCGACCAAATGGCAATGTACAAAGCCAACGTGACAAGGATGTTATCGTACAAATGACGCTGCGCCAACCCAACCCCGTAGGCGGACCCCGAGCCGGCACTATAGTCGGCAGAAAAGCGATGATGATAAGCAGTTCGCCGCCGGATTTTGACCCTGTCGAACTCGAATTGCAAATCAATAATAACGCGACTTCCGTTGATGATTACCTCACTTGGTCGCCCATGCCCTGCCGTATCCGACAAGTAGATGGCGATGCTCCCCTCACTGTCAACCTCCGCAATTTTTCGGGTGCAATCGGTCGTGTACTCTTTGCGCGAGGCGGTACGCTCACGCCGCATACGAGTACCGCGACCAACCCGACACTCAATAACATTACCCTTCCGGCAGATAGTACTTGGGTCGAGTTTTACGTTGCCGGACAGTTTGGCAGCCCAAGTGTAAATGATAAAGATGCAATTATAGAAATTACGGACAATGGTGGTCAATTGCTTGGACGCGAAGCCCTCATGGTACGTGTCCGCAAAAACGCGAATAATCTACAAACTGTTGAACGCGAACGTTTTATCGAAGCACTTGTCACGCTCAATCAGACGCTTAATTTGTACGAAATTTTCAATGAAATACATGGTGTCGGATTGCGTGAAGCGCATTTCGGACCAGCGTTCGCGCCCTGGCATCGGGCATTTATATTGGATTTGGAACGTCAATTACAAATCATTGACCCTTCGGTAACCATACCTTATTGGCGGTTTGATGAACCTGCGCCAAATGTATTCAGCCCCAATTTCATGGGCGGCGTTTCCAATACAGGCGCACCATCTTTTTCGGCGGGCAACCCGCTGGCACTCTGGCATATAGAAAATATGTCGGGCATCATTCGCGACCCGATTTTCGCGCCCAATGAAGACCCGGATATCATCAGCGAATTTGCGACCCTTACGGTCAGCGACCAATACGATGCCTTCAATGCTGCCCTCGAATCTGGCCCGCACAACCGCGCTCACGGGCTCTCAGCCGGCCCTACAGGTTGGATAGGCACAATTCCCACAGCAGTGCGCGACCCGCTGTTTTTCCTGCTGCATTCCAACGTAGACAGGCTCTGGGCGAAGTGGCAATGGGCGAATAATAGATTTGAGACCAGTACGGTTTCTACCTACGCACCACAAGGTAATTTTCCCGGCAATGCGGCAGCAGCTTGGCACATCGGGCATTATCTTAACGACAGTGCCTGGCCCTGGAACGGAGAAATCGGCAACGGTGGCGTAAGTACCGACCAACGCCCAATCACTGCCCCCGGCGGTATGCTCGAACCTGCTTATGGGTACGAAGACTCACCACCGCTCTCGCCCGTGATTAGAGATTTGATTGATTATCAGAGTATTCGTAGTAAAAATATCGTAAATCCGGGTATGGGCTTCGCTTACGATGATACGCCTTTCTGAATGAGTAAATGGTAGCACTGTAGCGTAAGCCGGAGGCATTACGCTACGGTTTTAACGATATTTTAAAACTCATTTACTTGATAATTTAGGTGAATAAAAGTAACTTTGTAATTCAAAGTACTTTTATATTAAAAACAGCAAATAAGTGGCTAAGTGTAAATAATTGACATCATTAGACGATGTATTTTTTCGTTAGACGAAGCTCATTTTGAGGATTATAGCGAGCTACATGACGAGAAATAGCTGAAGTATAACGGAAAAAGAACAATTCAGACGGGTAGATTATTTTTTCCTCTTCCTTTACATTATTACTCTGCTTTTCATCACCTTCATTGTATACATAATATACGCCGCAAATGTGGGGCAGGATATTTTATTTTTCAAACTAATAGAACACGTACCGATGGGTGATAAATTCGCGCACATTACACTCGTCGGTACATTGGCATTTTTACTTAATCTGATACTCGGTGCGAAAACATTCACCATACGAAAAATGGAACTATTATTGAATAGTTGTATTGTATTTGGAATTATGACCGTGGAAGAATTTAGCCAAATTTATATCCCTATGCGGAATTTTGATTTGGTAGATTTGATGGCAAATTATTTGGGCATCGGTATTGCGAGTTGGGGGGTTTTTAAGTTTTATTGAAACGAACCATCGTAGCGTAACGACTCCGGCTTGCGCCGCATTAGTTTGTCGAATATACGCAGCGCAAGCCAGAGGCATTACGCTATGGTTTACTTCGCGGTATAATTTTTTGGTTCTTTGACAAATCCAGTGAAGTGAATGAAAATTTGGGCGTATCCCCCTCCTTATCAGTCGGGGGTCGGGC
>ENA-ORXM01004712-ORXM01004712.1-marine-metagenome-genome-assembly--contig:-NODE-4712-length-11638-cov-3.406193_pt1 | contig 11638 bp, 10 predicted proteins | sample MGYA00237867_ERZ511480 | MGnify/ENA primary metagenome ERZ511480 (study PRJEB26309, sample SAMN06266103) | marine metagenome | isolation source: Algal blade | place: United Kingdom:Sidmouth, United... | reverse complement strand
GCCCACTTTCAAGTAGGGTAAATCTTTTATTTCAACCTGCCACGCATCGTTTCCAAACACAACAACGTCTAAACTGTCTTTTGGGTATTTGGTTGTAATCAACTCTGCAAGTGCCATAGCTACTTTTTTTGCAGGTGTAATTCTATCCTCGCCATATAGAATCATGCTGTGGCTAATATCAATCATGAGTACCGTACTCATTTGACTTTTGTGTTGACGGTCAACAACTTCAAGGTCAGATTCTGCAAGTTGAAAATCATCAATGCCGCTTCTTACTTGACTATTGCGAATACTTGCAGTAAAATCTATTTGATTCACTTGATCACCAAAGCGATACGCTCTTCTATCACTAGTTTGTTCATCTCCTCGGCCAATGAGTGGTGTGCGATGATTGCCACCTTCACTTCTTTTCATTTTACCGAAAATTTGCTCCAAAGATCGTTTTCGAATAATATTTTCTCCTTTGGCAGTCAGCTTTTGCGAGCCACCCTCCGTTTCAATAAAAGTCTGTTTTTCTAAATCTCGCCGAAAATCATCCAGTGTGTAATCTGGTGTGGTGATGTTATGCTCTTCATCAATCGCTTTCATCCAATCAAAGGTTTCCTCAATATCTCCGGACGTATAAACCATGAGCTCAAGAAAAATTTCAAGTAATTTTTCAAAGGGAGAACGGGTGTCTGGTTGCGGAATGAATTCTGAAAATCGAAAACCAATCATAGGCATTTAAAGCTACGCCCAAACATCAATAAAAGATTGAGAAAAATAGAAGGTTTTCTGAATCAGCCTTCAGTAAAATTGATTTTGTTGCCTAGCCTGTAATATTGAATGTGCCTGTCATTGGCGTATGAAACTGGCAGTTATAGAATAAAGTATTTGGTGCATCTTCAGGTACGGTAAATGTTACGGTGCCGTCTACAGCGCCTGCGTTTGTTACACCATTATTGTATTGGTTATCTACACCACTGCCTTGAACAGATTTAATCAAAAATGGGTGACCTGGTGCATCAATTACAAATGCGTAAGTGTTTCCGCGAACAAGACTGATGTCGGGGTTTAAGGTATTGTTGAAAGAGTTACCATTAAAAATAAAAGCGCCGGCACCTTGATTTGTTACATTGAATGTGATGGTGTTTACAATCTCGGTATCATCATCTCCGCATGATGAGATCAAGAATACAAGAGAAAGAAAAAGAAAGACTGGAATTTTAGAGATAATTTGATTCATAAGATTGTTGTTCTTCATACAAAGTAAACGTTGTTTCCTTTAATCATGTTCAAAAAAAGAGCCAATGCATAGTAAATGCATTGGCTCTTTCACTCAATCAAAAATGGGTGATAATACTATCCGGTAATATTAAAAGTACCCGTCATCGCACCGTGAAATTGACAATTGTAAAACAAAGTGTCTGGTGCATCATTAGGTACAGTAAAAGTGATTGTACCGCTGATAATTCCATTATTCGTTACACCACTCGCAAATGCGTTATCAGTACCGTTTCCTTGTACATCTTTAATAATGAATGGGTGACCTGGAGAATTAATAACAAAATCATAGGTTTTGCCTCTCTCTAAGGTAATATCAGGATTCATTGCACTTGATAAACCGTTACCATTCCAAATGTATGCAGATGCGCCATTGTTAGTTACATTATAAGTAATACGATCAGAATTTCCGGTTGATGAACCAATGTTTCCACGAGCCACAATTGTACCTAAATCACTGTCACTCATGTGTACATTAATGTATGCTTCTATGGTTGAAAGGTCACTATAGGTAACGGCCGCACCGCCAACTAATTCGCTAATTTGTGTTACACTCATTCCGGTATCACCATCTACAGGGTTTAAGCCTACAATAATATCTCCACCGCTACCAATGTTACCTTGGTGTATGTGAGACGGGTGAGATGCTCCAGGAGATGTTCCATTAAGAGCAATGACTAAAAGTGTGGTTCCATTTACTCGTTGAGAAAATGTTGCTGTACCATTAATGCCGGCAACATCATCTTCATCAAGATCAAAGGCCATTGTTGTACCAGTTAACTCATTTTGACCAATGTCGCCCTGAGAAATAACGTTGGCTAAGTTGGTTGCGCTTTCATGCACATTGATGTAACCGTTGAAATTTAACAATTCACTGTAGGAAATTGGAGTACCATCATCAAGAGCAGTTACATTGGTGGTTAGCATACCAGAGGCACCATCAACAGGGCCTAAAGAAACAGCAATTCCGCCGCTTTCTGCAGCTGTGTTGAAATGAATATGTGTGGGGTGACTGCCATTGGCTGGCGTATTTTGTAAGTTAATCTCAACGTCTGTTGAGCCATCATTTATTTCTATAAATGTTGCCGTGCCTGCAATTCCAGAGCCGCCGAGGCTATTTAATGTGTAAACTTTTTCGTTACCCGTTGGTTGTGGTCCTGGATCAACAATAATATCATCATCATCGCCGCAAGAGGCAAGTACGAATATTGCTAGAAATAGTGTGAATGTTTGAAATATTTTCTTTGTCATAATTAAAGCTTTACACTGTATACGACAAAGAACTGCGAATGGTTTTGTTTTTTGAAGATTTTTACATTGCACAATCGGGTCTTCCTCTTTTTCTCAGTAAAACTTGAGGTTGACAATTGATAAGCTCATTTGGAACCTAAACTGAATTGATTCAGGTTGGGATAAGGATGTTAACTACTTATTGCTTGTTATGACAGGTTTGTAGAAGTTTTGCAATTTCTGTTTGATGGTTTAGTTAGAATGGCGTTTATAAAGCCTGCAAGTACAATCTCAGCTCCAAAAATGTAAACATAAAAAGAGTGATCTTTTAAAAATAAAGCCGTGAGAATAATGAGTGCTGCCCAAAACAAGGCATTCGGAATGATAAACTTTCTCATAAAATTCATTTTGTGGTATATAAGTAAGCAAAACACAATAAATGTTACACCGAGTTAGACTTGGTTAATAAATCGGTTAATGCGGTCTCTCTGAATCAGGTGCCTTCAAAAATGATGATTTTGTTCATGTAAACAGTCTAGAAGTGATTAGGAAAACCGTGATCAAATAGATGATAAATGCTGTGAACACAATATGAACAGTTGTTTCAAATGGTTTATCAAGCCAAAGTCTCGGTGAATAAAAGAACAATTGAAAGATGAGTCTGAGTAACCAAAAAAAAGCTAAACCGGCTGCGATATGATTGCCAAATTCAGAATTGTGTAATGCGTCTCCGTGAAAGAATGCGAGCAGTCCGATTCCTATCAAAACAATGGCGATAAAAAAAGTATGAGCCTCCATCATTTGCTTGTTTATTAGTGACAGTTTTTTGAGTTGGTCTGACCAAAGGAAATAACGCGGAAACCCGATATGTATTAAAGACAAAAGTGTTACCAACACTCCGACAATTTTTAGATGGAGTTCAATCATTGCTTAAGATATAAATGTGTAGTAATGGAGTATGTTTTTTTTCTTTTAAAATGGTTAATCCTGCCTCTTTGAAGCAGTGTTTCCATTCTGCATCTGAAAAAAAATGGGTGAAGCCAATGTGAAAGGCTAGAAAGTTTGGTAAGTCTCGTAGATGCTCAACGATAACCATGTTTCCCTTATTCTCAAGATTAGATTTGCACGCCTTCAAAAATAGGATACGTTCATTTCTATCTCTTATTTCGTGCAGAGCAGAAAGAACAAATATGTGATTGTACTTTGTAGAACTTTCACCGAAGTCAAATGTGTTAATTTGCTTTGTTTGTGCAAATTTTGAGGTTTTCTTTCTAGCTCGAACGATTGCGGGTTCGGTATGATTTTCCTTATCGTAGAAATCAAGGGCATGTAAGGTTATCTCCGGAAATCTCTTTTGAATTAATTCACTTGTCTCATCAAAACCGGCATGAATATTTGCTACCGTTCCCGTATTGAGATTGGGAAAAAGCCGCTTTAGCCATTTCATCTGATAATAATTTGCCAAATCATAAACCCACGCTGAAGCTAGAAGCGGAATGAGCATGCCTATTATGATGAGTAGCCCTACAACGGCTGCGAGGTTTGTTGGAAAACTGAATACCCAACTTACAATCAGAACCAAAAAAATTGACCCCACGCCAATGTAATAAAAATGACGATTAAAATCTAGAATATTTAAAACGCCTTGTAATGGTCTTCTTTCTGTATTAATACTGCTCAATTTCTCCACTTGTCCATTCATAATCAATTTTTTCAGTGATAAATGCGTTTGCCAAAATTGGTTCACTATCAAATCTGTCTAAAAAAGGAATTTTGTATCCTTTAATGTTCACGGGAACAGGGTCCCAAGTTGCTCTTAGGCCCTTCACGGTAATTATTCGGTTGTTCTTATCATCAAAGCTAAAGGTGTAAGGCATCGGGCCGGCGTATCGGCGCGCTTCTTTCAGTGTGTGAAATGGTGAGTTTTCTAGTATTCTCTCAGGATGATGTTTCGTTGCCCGAATCTCCAATCCTTCTGAAGATGTGACATGCGCATCAACATCATTACATGTAAAGGCGAAGGTTTGTTTTTCATACTTGTATTGTGTGAACAGATTACCAAAATATTTCATTCGACCACTATCAGTTTGAGATTTAAGAATGTAGAGACCACGCCGTTTTTTCCCATCTTTGTTGATGTATTTCACAAAAATTCGATACCCAGCGAGTATAAAGTCTTGCCCCAACCACTGCGGCGCATCTTTGGGCCGCAAGTTTTTTGTTTTTACAATCGCAACTGCAACAAAACCCAACTCTTTCTGGGTATCCAACTGCAGCTGACTTGAAATTAGTGCTGACAATTCTTGTTTGGGCAGTGCGAAAGTGAGCACCAACGAAAAATCAAAATGTGCTTGAACCGCAAATGGATGATAATTAAATCGCATATTTTATTTTCTTTTTTAGAATGAATTCGTTGTAATAGATAAATAATGCGAAGCATAAGGCAAACAATAGGTTTATTCTCCCAAAGACAAGTAAGTCTGGGGCCAATATTTGCTCAATGATATTCATTGATAAGATAAGGACAATTTGAAGCACAGCTGTCTCTTTAGAGTAAAATCCACTCATTACCCAAAACCCAAGGAATATTTCTGCAACGCCAAACGGTTTGATAAGGTGACTGAAATCTTCAACGCCAAAAATTTGCTCAATGATTTGCTCATGCCGACCATTTTGTGCCAATATTTTACCATATAACCCAAAGGCAAACCAAACAGTAGCTTGAATAAATTGGTTGATTCGATAAATATTTGGAAGGTTCATATTCTCATAATTTCAGTAATTATTGAAACATAATGTCAAAAAAATTATTTGAAAATTCGCATAATCGTTTTTGTAATCCAGTTGCCACGCATGCTTGTTACTTTTTCAATCATATCGTCGGCCATCACAATTAAATCGTGAAGCTCTTCCATTTTCTCTTCAAAATATTCTGCTTTCTTGTGGTTTTCTTGAACTTGTTTTACGTCATTTAAAATTCTGATGATGGGCTTAATCTCACGACGACTACGCTCAATTGAAATTTTGCGCGCCATTTCATTGTAGTCTTGCTCACTAACAAAAAAATCTTTTCTCTCACCAGCCTTAAATTCCTTAAATACAATGCCCCAATTCATTAATTCACGTAAATTCATACTCACATTGCCTCTCGAAATTTGTAGTTCATCCATAATATCTTCTACACTCAGGGGAACTTCGCTGACCATAAGCAAGGCATGAATTTGAGCCATTGTTTTATTGATGCCCCACTGTGTAGCCAGTGCGCCCCAACTTTGAATAAACTTCTCTTTTGCGTCTTTGTATTTCACGATACAAATATAGCGAAACATTTTAAACTTTCAAAATAAAGTGAAACATTGTGTAATTTTTCAATGACAAAGCAATGTTTGTTGTCTCTAAATTTGCATTAAAGGGCAATGAGAAGTCACAGTCAGTAACGCCGGTATTCACCTAAGAGCGTAATATTTCAAACTTAGAATGGGAATATGCGTGGCTCAATTATACTTTTTTTGATTTCTTAACTGGTCTTCGCCAAGGCGCATATAAATCCAATCACTCATTGTTCTAGGCTCATAATTGGCATAGAAATTAATGGCAGGCGTGTTCCAATCGAGTACGGCCCATTCCATGCGTGTCAGTTCGTTTTCATTGCAAATATCAATGAGAAAATCAAAAACTTGTTTACCTATTCCTTTCCGTCTGTGATTTTCTTGCAGATAGAAATCTTCTAGATACAGCCCATGGCGTCCGGTAAAAGTTGAATAAGTGTAATAGTACACGGCAAAGCCAACTGGTTCCTTACCTTCTTCAACGATGAGTGCAAACACTTGGGGATTGTCTCCAAAAAATGCTTGTTGAACATGCTCAAGGGTGTTTTCAACTTGATCGCTCATTTTTTCGTACCTCGCAATTTCTTTCACAAAATCTAAAATGGTTACTGCATCTTGTGGGGTTGCTTCTCTTATGATTGCCATGCCTCTAAGTTATTGCATTCTGGGTGAATGAGTATGAGTTTTTGTTGTTCTTAATTCAATACTTCTTGTGTTGCTGTACTTTTAGACCCGTACAGATTTGAGGGCTAATTTGTTGGTATAGAATTTCATTTTGATAAAAAGCAGATTACTTCTTGATCCGCTGATTGCTATAATGTGGGTACAAAGCAATGAAGCCGCATCAAGGTGCGGTATCTTTTCCAGAGCTAAAGCATCATACGGAAACAATAAGTTGAAATTGAGATAACGGATTACTTCGTGATCCGCTGATTGCTATAATTGGGGTACAAAGAAATGAAGCCGCACCTTGGTGCGGTATCTTTTCCTTTCTATCGCAATGTTGAACAAGTTCAATTGCGCTAAAAAGAAAAAGCTCCAAAAATTGGAGCTTCATTTCTTTGAGGTCGCGAGCGGATTCGAACCGCTGTAGGAGGTTTTGCAGACCTCAGCCTAGCCACTCGGCCACGCGACCATTGCGAGCGCAAACTTACCGCTTTCCCTGAAAATTTAACGCACATCAACTCATAATTTTCATCTTCCTTTGCTATTGTTAGCCTTTACCGTAACTTTCGCTTAATAATGAAAATTTCGAAATCTAAAGACCAATCAAGAGTCATTATTGAGCATGTTTCACCACAATTAAGCGGTGGAAAGCATCCAATATCTCGTGTGGTTAATGAAGAGGTGCATGTTACCGCTGATGTGTTTGGTGACGGCCACGATGTGGTGCAAGCTGCGTTGTTATACCAAAATAAAAACGCAAAAAAATGGCAAGAAGTACGAATGCAACCAACTGTTAATGACAGCTGGGAAGCAAGTTTTACAGTGCAAAAACAAGGAGTGTATGCCTATAAAGTGATTGGTTGGGTTGACCATGCCCTTAATTGGCAAGATGGCTTACAACGTAAGCTTGAAGATGGTCAATACGTTTACTCTGAATTACAAGATGGTGCACAATACGCAACTGCAATCAAGAAAAGTGCAAAAGGTGTTGCTAAAGAATTAATGCAACAGGCCGAAGAAGCTTTTATTGATGAAACCCGCTATGATGAAGCCGTTGAAATTGGGAAAAGTGAACAATTGCAAACCTTGTTTACGGTTCATCCACAAAGAAATACGATAACAGAAAGTGATACCTTCAGCATTTATGTTGATAGACCAAAGGCAAGATTCAGCACATGGTATGAGTTCTTCCCAAGATCGGCGAGTGAGAAGCCAAACAAACACGGCACATTTAAAGATTGCGAACGCTTGATTCCCCGTGTAGCAAACATGGGTTTCGATGTGCTTTATTTCCCACCTATACATCCCATCGGTGAGGTAAACCGAAAGGGCAAGAATAATGCAACTGAGGCAGAAAAAGGCGATACTGGTTCACCTTGGGGTATCGGTTCTCACCTTGGTGGCCACACAGCGATACATCCAGAATTGGGTGACTTGAGCGATTTTCATTCTCTCATAAAAACTGCTGAAAAACATGGTATTGAGATTGCGATGGACTTTGCCTTGCAAGCAGCGCCAGATCATCCTTGGGTGAAAAGCAACCCCGAATGGTTTAAATGGAAGCCCGATGGAACGGTGCAGTACGCTGAAAATCCACCAAAAAAATATCAAGATATACTGCCAATACATTTTGAAAGCAACAAATGGAAACCTCTGTGGGATGAACTTCTAAGCACTGCACTCTATTGGGTAGATCAAGGGATCAAAATTTTTCGCGTAGATAATCCGCATACAAAACCATTCTTGTTTTGGGGATGGCTTATTCAGGAGGTGAAGAAGAAAAACCCAGAGGTTCTCTTTTTATCAGAAGCGTTTACCAAACCTAAAGTCATGCAGCAACTTGGCAAACAAGGGTTCACGCAATCTTATACATATTTCACTTGGCGAAACAACAAACACGAGCTGCAAGAATACATGCATGAACTCACGCAAACGGATATGAAGGAATACTTTAGACCCAATTTTTGGCCCAACACGCCAGATATCAATCCGTGGGAACTGCAAACCAAACATGAGTCAATTTATCTGTTTCGTCACTTTTTGGCAGCAACATTAAGTTCTAATTACGGTTTATATGGGCCGGTGTATGAGTTTATGGATGCCGACGCTGTTCCCGGCAAAGAAGAATATTTGAACTCTGAGAAATATGAATACAAACATTGGGATTGGGATAAAGAAACAAAAATTAGTCACCTCATTACCAAAATTAATGCCATTAGAAAGCGCGAAAGGGCATTACAACAAACAAATAATATCGTATTTCTTGAGACCGAAAATGATAATTTGATTGCCTATTTAAAATGGGATCAAGCACGCGAAAATTACATAGTGTGTGTAGTTAACCTCGATCCATATTATCGGCAGCAAGGTCAAATACATCTTGGTAGAGATCTATTGCAAACCGAAGAACATCAACAACTACAATTAACCGATCTTATTACGGGCAATACCTACGATTGGACGAGCTATAAAAACTTTGTGGAGTTAGGGCCGGAATTACCATACCATTTATTTAGAGTAACATGGTAAAGAAAAAAGCAACAAAAAAGGAAGCTGTAAAAGGCCAACAAGAAGATAATCAAGACAGTCAGGAGTTTAGAGACTTCTCTCTCTCTTGGGACAAAGTTTTTGAAGATGAGTCGTTCAGAAATTATTTGAGAGATCAAGTTCTGCCTGTTTATATTTATTCTCAACGATGGTATGCTGGCAAGGCGAGCACAATTAAGTACATTGAAATTTCAAATGTTCAGCCTATCCAAATGTCGCAACATCTGGGCTATGGTCTTATTATAGAAGTTTATTTTAAGGAAGCATTTACGCACAAGTATTTCATTCCAATTACTTTAGTTGATGATGATGTGAATTTGAATCAAAAAGCTGTAGTAGCTGAACTAAAAATAAATGGCGAGAAAAAACAGATTATTGATGCATTGTATCTCGATTCATACAGAGAGACGGTATTTTATCAATTAAGAGACAATACCGAAGTAAAAACAGAAACTGGTTTACTACTCTTTGAGAGAGGTAAATTTTTGCCACCAGACGAAAAATATGAAAGCTCAAGGCTATTAACGGGAGAGCAGAGTAACACCTCAATTTTTATCAATAATAAGTATGTGCTTAAGGCCTACCGTCGGTTGTTCGATCGTGAAAATCCTGATTACGAACTGTCATACTATCTCACAGAGAAACGCCAATTTGAAAATTCACCTAAATACGCAGGTAGTGTAAATTGGAAACGAGATGATGATTACATCATCTCCATTGGATTAATGCAAGAGTTGATTACTAATGATGGAGATGCTTGGGAGTATTTTTTACCCTACGTTAAACGTTTTTTTGAGGCTTGCTTTGAACGAAAAACCAAGGTGAAGAAGTTGCCAAAGTGGGATTTGTTTAAACCCATTTCTAAAACCGATGTGCCAAGGGAATTATATGATTTATTTCGTTTAGACATTGTTGACCGAATCGACCTATTGGGTCAGCGCACCGCAGAAATGCACGTCGCTTTAGGTGCCGAACATCAAGATTTGGCCTTTACGCCAAGCACATATAATAGTGACTTTTCGGTTTGGCTGAAGAATAGACTAATTTATCAATTTGAAAATCGAGTTAATTTATTAGAAAACACAATCTTTAAACTTGAAGGTTTATCTCTTCAGTTGGCAAAAGAATTTCTAGACTCAAGAAAAATTATTCGTTACCACTTTTTGAGTTTCGATGAAACGAAATTAAAAAGTCAACGAATACGTATTCATGGCGATTATCACCTCGGTCAAGTTCTTGTAACCGACGATGATTTTTACATTATTGATTTTGAAGGTGAGCCCGAGAGCACCATTCGAGATCGTAAGGTGAAGCAGACACCTTTGAAAGATGTAGCAGGCATGCTACGTTCTTTCCATTACGCAATTTATGCTACAATTTTTAATCACGAAGATGAGTGGGATCGCAGTTTGGAGGAATTATTTGATTTAGGAGAGTGGCTGTATTCTTACATTGTTGGGGTGTTTCTACACAAATACATTGAGGTTGTTCAAGAGAATAATTTAAATATTGGTTACCGCGCAGAAATTGAATATCTGTTAAAATATAATATACTTGAAAAAGCTGTGTATGAACTCGGTTACGAACTCAATACACGCCCAACATGGACGGTAATTCCTTTAAAAGGAATCTCACAAATTTTAAAATCAATTGAAGATGACAAAGGCCTTTAGTAAATTTTCTGACTTTGATGTTGAACTATTCAGAGCCGGAAAGCACTTTCGTTTATATGAAAAATTTGGGGCTCACCCAGTTGAACTTGATGGCGAGAAAGGAACGTATTTTGCCGTTTGGGCGCCCTCAGCAAAACGTGTTTGTGTGGTTGGAGACTTCAATTACTGGCTCGATGGCGAGCACGAACTCAATGTAAGATGGGATAGCTCTGGCATTTGGGAAGGCTTTATACCCGGCGTAGGTGTAGGCGCAAAATACAAGTATAAAATTCATTCAAATGCAAATTTGATAGCTCTTAGAAATCAACAAAAAGAACTCAAAGACATTTACCAGCCTTTAACATTGAGATCTTCAAAAGGAGAAAAATTTAGTATTAAAGTCACAGGTTTTCCTAAAACTGAGCTTGAACAATTTAATAGAATAATAGTTGTCGACACAGCAGGCATGGGTAAATCAACCTTATCTAAGTATCTATTCCTCAAGACAATTGAAGAAAATAAGGGTATCCCAGTTTTTATTGAACTTAGAAGATTAAATAAGAGCAAATCGATAATCGATGAAATTTTTAATGAATTAAAGCTTTTGGAAGAAGATATTGATAAAAACTTCATACTGGAACTAATAAAAAGAGGTGATTTCATATTTTTCTTTGATGGATTTGATGAAATACAAGAAGCAGAAAAAGAATTCGTATCTAGGAACATAAGAGAATTCATTAATCTTGCAACAAAGAATAAATTCATATTAACATCAAGGCCGGATTATTCATTGACATCATTTGGTGATTTTCTTGGATTTAGGATTCAGCCACTAAATAAGGAAGAGGCCTTTTCACTATTAAAAAAATATGATCAAAATGGAGAAATATCAAATGGAATTATAGACAAAATTAATGAACTCAATAATAGAACTATTAACGAATTTCTTAC
>ENA-ORXM01004711-ORXM01004711.1-marine-metagenome-genome-assembly--contig:-NODE-4711-length-11639-cov-2.691403_pt1 | contig 11639 bp, 11 predicted proteins | sample MGYA00237867_ERZ511480 | MGnify/ENA primary metagenome ERZ511480 (study PRJEB26309, sample SAMN06266103) | marine metagenome | isolation source: Algal blade | place: United Kingdom:Sidmouth, United... | reverse complement strand
GGCATACGAGATCACTGTGTGACTGGAGTTCAGACGTGTGCTCTTCAGATCTATGCGACCTTCGCGTTGATCGACCGGCTACAGGCGAACGGCACGCCGCTCGACGGCATCGGCTTCCAGATGCACCTGTTCTCGGACTTCGACGACTACGACACGCTCGCGGCGAACATGGCCGAGGTCGCCGCGCGCGATCTCGACATCTACATCACCGAGCTCGACGTCTCGCTGCGGGACGAGGGGGCAACCGAGGCCGAGCAGGCGGCCATCTACGAACGCGTGCTGTCGATCTGCCTCGAGCAGCCGCGTTGCCGCGCGCTGCAGAGCTGGGGATTCACCGACCGCCACTCCTGGCGTGCCCGGTGGAACCCGCTTCTGCTCGACACGAGCTACCAGACAAAGCCTGCGTACGAGGCCTTGCAGCGCCGACTCGGCGAGAACTGAGCGAGCGACTCGGTGCCGTGCTCGCCCGCCGTTTCACCTTTCCTTCCGTCGAGCTGGATGCGCCCGTCGCCTTCTGACGGACACCGCTGCCGAACGGATCGACTGCTTCAGCGTCCCGCGTTCATCCCGAAGAGCGCCATCGGGGTACGAAGCAGGATGAGCAGGTCGGTGCCGAAGGAGATCCGTTCGACATATTCCAGGTCTCGCGCGCCGTTCAGGTGCATCGGGCCGTCGCCACGCGCAGAGATCTGCCACGGTCCGGTGAGTCCCGGACGAACCTGATGACGCTGCTCGAGGCCGGGCGGGTAGTGATCGGCCACGACCGACTCGAGCTCCGGGCGCGGCCCGACGACGCTCATGTCGCCGCGTACGATGTTGATCAGCTGCGGCAGCTCGTCAAGACTGTAACGGCGCAGAAAGCGACCGATTCGCGTGTGTCGCGGATCACGGTCCGACTTGTGCGTCCGGCGACGATCACGAATCACCGCGAGCATGCCGACGCGTCGGTCCGGCCCCATCGTCCGGAATTTCAGCATCTCGAACGGAATGCCGCTCCGCCCGATCCGTCGTTGGCGGAAGAGGATGGGGTGTCCCATGCTCAGCACGATCACGGCGGCGATCGCGAGCATCGGCAGGAACAGCGCGAAGAGTGCCACCAGCGCGATGACACGGTCGATCGCCGGCTTCAGCGCCTCGGTGTAGAGCGTCGGTCGGAAGACGACACGGGGCAAAGGCTTCGAGGCCGTCTCCTGAGCCGATTCCGGGGCCGATTCCGCGAGGACCGGAGGCAGCGCCGCCTCGGGCACATCCGGCTCGCCGTTCGGCCATGGCGGCTCCAGTGCGACCGATGCGGAGGCGTTCCCCACTCGTCGTTTGTTCATGGTCACCTGAAACGGCCGTCGATTCCGGGCTAGCGGCGGAGCGGCGCGAAGATGTACCCGAAGCCGTGACGCCTGTCCGATCGCGCTCCATGAGCGCGCGATCCCACTCGTGCATCGCGGTGTCCTCGAGTGCGTACTCGCCGCGAGCCGCCTGCCAGACCATCGGTGGCGACCTGTCGCGTCGGCAGGTCCACCAGTCGATGGTCTTCAGAGCGGCTCGGATGGAAGCCTGGTCGCTTCCGAGCGAGATCCGATCGACGGTCGGGGTTTCACGGCTCGCCTCGTGAGTATGATTTCGCTCGTCGATGGCGTTCAGATCACGCTATTTCAGGTCTGTCGCCCACAGCGCTGGCCGGCTGACCCCGAAGACCGATAAGAAGTCGTCGTCGTCGCCGAGGTCGAGCGTCAGGTGCGTCTCCACGTTCTCGTACCGTTACGGCTCATCGGTCAGTCGACATCGCGTTTGCCACGTCGCGTGCAACCGATGGTCCTCGATCGCGGCCGCTACTTCCCGCTGGAGCGTGTCCACGATCTTGCGTAACAGCTCCATCAACACCATGCCGTTTCGCCCGACAGTGGCGGCGCACCGGCGATGAACAGGGACCGCGCCCTTGTCGCACGCTCCTGGGAACGAGGGGAGCAGATCGAGTGCGAGGCGCACGTGGCTGTGCTCGTGGCGGCCAAGCGCGAGGCGCGCGAGCACCGCGGGCAGGATCGTCCGGCGCACGCGGCGCCCTCGAGCGTGGCGCTGCTCGAGCAGGCCGCCTCCCGCGGGACGCCGATCAAGGGGCTGGTGCGGGATCTCGAGCGTCTGCACAGGATCTGCGGGTCGAACAGGTTGATCGTGTGGCGCGTCGCGAGCGCGCGGTCGCCGTGACGGATCGCGAGCGCGCCGAGCGCCTCGTCGAGCGCCCGATCGCGCCGATCCGGCACCGGCAGGGACTCGTCGGCGAGCAGTCGAGCGGCCGTGTCGAGCGTGCGCACGGCGTCGGCCGCCGCGTCGGGCGCCTTGTCCGCGCGACGGGCAGCCCGGTCGAGCATCGAGGCGCCGTCGAGCAGGTGCACGGCGATATCCTTCTCGTCGTCGCGTCGGCCGAGGTCGTGCCGCCAGGTCCTGAAGTGATCGACCCGGGCCTCGACCGTGTACTCGTGGCGCCCGACCGACGCCGGCGTGAACGTGCCGCTCCAGCGATCGTTCGCGAGAGGCTCCATGGGCCGCTCCTGCCAGGCTGTCTCGCCGACCCGGCGGTGCAGCAACAGGCAGGTCAGCCGGTCATGCCCGTCGGTGAACGCGTCACACTCGACGGTGACGACGTTCCCCGCCACGCGCTTGACGGCGAAGCGGCCGTCGTCGACACCGGGCGTGATGCGCTCGATGACAGCGCGCCGGCGGCCGTCGGCGGCGACCGCATCGTCCGCGGGCGGCCGACCCGACGCACCGACGGGCGCCGCGCCAGGCGCGACAGCCGCCGGATCGACCGACGAACCGGCCGAGGCCTTGCCGGCGATCTTGTCCGCTACCTTGCTCGCGGCCTTGCTTGCTGCCTTGCTTGCTGCCTTGGCCGCGGCGCCCGCCGTTCCGGCACCGCCCCGCTTCTGCACCTTCTTCGCCATGCTCTCCGCTCCCGTTGGGCCGTTCCGTTTCGCGCCGACCCGAGCGTCGGGCGTCGCCTCGCAACGGCGCATGGTAGACAGCTCCGAAAAGCGCCACCACCGCCGACCATCTTTTTCCAGACCGGGGGCCCAGATCGCGGGCCCAGACCGCGGGCCTTGACCACGGTGCGCCCGACCGGGCAGCCGCTACATCGGCATCGGATGGGCGCGATGGATCGCGTCGATCTCGCCGAGGGTCGCCTCGTCCAGCACGATGTCGGCCGCCGACAGATTCACATCCAGCTGCGCCATGTCGGTCGCGCCGATGATGACCGAGGTCATGAAGGGGCGGGACAGGCAGAAGGCGAGCGCGAGCTGGGCGGGCTCCATCCCGTGCGCGCGGGCGAGCGCGGCGTAGGCCTCGCTGGCGGCACGGCTCTTCGCCGTCCAGCGCCCGCTCAGCGTGTCGTTCAGCGCACGCCGCGACCCCTTCGGCGGGGCCTTGCCGTCGGCGTACTTGTCCGACAGCACGCCGGCCGCGAGCGGGGAGAAGGCCAGCAGGCCGCAGTTCTCGTGATGGGCGACCTCGGCCAGATCGGTGTCGAACAGGCGGCACAGGAGGCTGTACTCGTTCTGCACGCTCGCAACCCGCGGAAGACCGCGCGCGCGCGCGAGCTCGACGAACTGCATCACGCCCCAGGCACTCTCGTTCGACAGCCCGACCGCGCGGATCTTGCCCTCGGTCACGAGCTTCTCGCAGGTCTCGAGCACGTCGAGAACGTTGCCGCGCACATGCTCCTGCGAGTACGGACCGGTCTGACCGCTCGGGTCGTAGGTCCACTGCTGGCGAAAGTGGTAGCTGCCACGGTTGGGCCAGTGCAGCTGGTACAGATCGACGTGATCGGTGTTCAGTCGCGTCAGGCTGCCTTCGAGCGAACGGCGCAGCTTGGCGCCGTCGATGTCGACGCCACCGCCGATCATCCAGGCGGCGCCGTTGCCCACGCACTTGGTCGCCAGCACCACGTCGTCACGCCGGCCGGATGCCTTCAGCCAGTCGCCGATGATCGACTCGGTGCGTCCCTGGGTGTCGGCCGACATCGGTGTGGTGGGGTACATCTCGGCGGTATCGATGAAGTCGACACCGGCATCGAGCGCGCAATCGATCTGTGCGGCAGCCTGGTCGCCGTCGTTCTGCGACCCCCAGGTCATGCTGCCCAGGCAGAGCGCGCTGACATCGATGCCCGTCCTGCCGAGCGAACGACGCGGCATGCTCACGAGCGACCCTCCCCGGTGCGAGCCCAGTCCATGTACGCCTCGCGCGCCAGGCGCGTGACCGGTCCGATGCCGTACTCGCGCGTCTCGAAGGCCGAGACCGGCGTCACCTTGCCGAGGTTGCCGCTCATGAATACCTCGTCCGCGGCGCGGAAGTCGTCGAGCGTGAGCGTCGTCTCGTGAACCGCGACGCCGCCGTCACGCAGGAGCCCGATGACGCGCTGGCGCGTGATGCCGTTCAGGAAGGTACCGTTCGGCACCGGCGTGAATACCTCGCCGTCGCGCACCATGAAGACGTTGCTCGTCGCGGACTCGGCCACGTTGCCGAGCGCGTCGGTGACGAGCGCGTTGCCGAACCCCTTCGAGACGGCCTCGCGCATCATCCGTGCGTTGTTCGGATAGAGGCAGGCGGCCTTCGCGTCCACCGTGGCGACCTCGAGGGTCGGCCGCGTGAACCGCGTGGTCGTCAGACGGGCGGCGGCCTCGGCCGACGGCATGGGAATCGCCTCGAGGCACAGGCAGAAGTCGGTGCTCTCGTAGTCGGCGCTGATGAACCCGTCGCCGTAGCCGGTGGACCAGTACATCGGGCGCACGTAGACCGCGACGCCCGGAGCGAAGCGTTCCAGCCCCTCGTGCACCCGCTCGACGATCGCGTCCGCCGTGAAGGTCGGGCGCATGCCGAGCGCCTCGGCCGAGCGATTGACGCGCAAGCAGTGCGCCTCGAGATCCGGGGCCACGCCGTCGAAGCGGCGGGCCCCGTCGAACACCGGCGTGCCGAGCCAGCTGCCGTGATCGGCCGAGCGCATGACCGCGACGCTGCCCTCCTGCCAGCGGTCGTCATGGAAGGTCAGGATGTCGGGGGCGGCGGGCATGGCACGTCTGGCGGCGGTCCGGGGATGGCCGCCATGCTACCGCATGCCGTCAGGGCATCGCGACGAGCGCGCCGGGGTCGATGCCGTTCCGCTCGAACCAGCCCTGGTTGACCTCGAGGGCGTAGCGCGCGGGGCTGGCCGAGTCGAACAGCTGTCCCGGACCGACGTCCATCTCCACGATCTGCTGCACGACCAGGTCGTCGCCGATGAAGGCGATCGAGAGCGGCAGCAGGGTATTGCGCATGGTGAAGGTGAGCGGCCGCGCGCGCGGGTAGACGAACAGCATGCCCGCGTTGTCATCCAGCGTCTCGCGGAAGCTCAGTCCCATGTAGCGCTGCTGACCGCCGCTCGCGACCTCGACCACACCCCGCGACCACCGGGATCACGCCGGCCTCGATGTCGGCACGCAGCCGCGTCGTGTCGATGTCGAGAATGCGGGCCTTGCTGTGGCTGGCGTCGGTCAGGATGCGAACCTGCGGGCCGGTGTAGCTGCGCGCCTCGATGCCCAGCTCCTTCAGCGCCATCGACAGCAGCGCGATCGTGACCTGTTCACCGGTCGAGAGCAGCACGTCGAGTTCGCGCACGTCCACGACGGCCGGCTGCATCTCGCGCGCGAGCGCGACCAGACGATTCGTCTCGCCCGACATCGCCGAGACCACGACCACGGGACGCTCACCCGCCTCGACCGCCGTCTTCAACGACGTCGCGACGGCGCGAATGCGCTCGGCCGTGCCGACCGAGGTGCCCCCGTACTTCTTGACGATCAGAGACATCAGTCGGTCCTACCCCCTCGTTCCGTCGGCGGCCGCGCCGCCGAGTCGCTCGACAAGCCAGCGCCGAGCGTCGTCGAAGGCGGCCACCGACGCATCGAGCGATGGCGCCCCGCCCTGCGCGAGATCCGCCCGACCGCCGCCACGGCCGCCGAGCGCCATCGCCACCACACCGAGCAGGTCGCCGGCGGTGACCCGGTCGTGCAGCGCCGAGTCCACCGCTGCCACGAGCGCGACCTTGCCGCCCTTCTCACCGGCAAGGACCAGCGCCCCGCCCGGCAACTCCTGACGGAGACGGTCGACCAGCGACCGCAAGGCCTTCGCATCGGTGTTCGCGACCACCTCGAGCAAGACCGGCACACCCCCGATCGTGGTCGCGCCGGTCGCGAGGTCGCGCCCGGCGCTGGTCGAGAGCCGCGCCTGTGCCTGCTCGAGTTCGCGGGCGAGGTCGCGGTTCCTGTCCTGCAACTGGCGAACGCGTGCGAGGAGATCGGCTCGCGGCGCCTTCAGCAGCTCGGCGATCTCGCCCAGTTCCCGGTCCCCGTCCTGCGCACGGGCCAGCGCACCCGCACCGCCGACCGCCTCGATCCGGCGAACGCCGGCGGCCACGCCGCTCTCGAGCGTGACGCGCACGCTGCCGAGTTCGCCGGTCGCGCCCACATGCGTCCCCCCGCAGAGCTCGACCGATTGCTCGCCAAGCTTGACCACCCGCACGCGGTCACCGTACTTCTCCCCGAACAGCGCGATCGCGCCCATCGACATCGCCGTGTCCATGTCGGTCTCGACGGTCTCGCAGACATGGTTGGCCCGTATCTCCCGATCGATCCAGCGCTCCACCGCCGCCAGCTCCTCGCTCGACACCGGTCCCTCATGGCTGAAGTCGAAGCGCAACGCACGCTCGTTGAACAGCGAACCGCGCTGCTCGACGTGCGTTCCGAGCACGTTCCGAAGCGCACCGTGCAACAGGTGCGTCGCCGAATGATGCTGCCGGATGCGGTCACGCCGGACGGTGTCCACCGCGCTCTCGACAATGTCGCCGACAGCCAGGCTGCCGCGCTCGAGGCGGCCGACATGCAACCAGGCCCGACGCGACTTCCTCGTGTCGCGAACCGCGAAGGTGCAACCGTCGCCCACGAGCGTGCCGGTGTCGCCGACCTGCCCGCCGGACTCCGCGTAGAACGGCGTCCGGTCGAGCACGACCAGCGCAGCCTGTCCGGCCTCGACCCGTTCGACCGGAGACTCGTCGACATAGAGCTCGAGCACGCGGCCCTTCCCCGTCTGGTCGGTGTAGCCGGTAAACGTCGTCTCGGCATCGCTCTTCACACCCCCACCGGCCGCGCCGAAGCTGCTCGCGGCACGCGCGCGCTCACGCTGCGCGTTCATGTGCCTTTCGAAGCCGCTCATGTCCACGGTCAGAGCGCGCTCACGCGCGATGTCCGCCGTCAGATCGGCCGGAAACCCGTAGGTGTCGTACAGGCGGAAGACCAGTTCGCCCGGCAGCTCCTTGCCTGCCAGCTTGTCCACTTCCTCGTCGAGAATGCGCAGCCCGGCCGAGAGCGTCGCGGCGAACCGCTCCTCCTCGAGCTTCAGTTGCTCCTCGACCTTCGGCGCCCCGTCGCGCAGCTCCGGGAAGGCGTCTCCCATTTCCCGGACGAGCGGCCCGACGAGGCGATGGAAGAACGCGCCATCGGCGCCGAGCTTGTTGCCGTGACGCGCCGCGCGACGAATGATCCGTCGCAGCACGTAGCCTCTCCCCTCGTTGCCCGGCGTCACGCCGTCCACGATCAGAAAGGCGCAGGAGCGGATGTGATCGGCGACGACCCGGAGCGAAGGCGAGGCACGATCGGTCGCGCCCGTTACCTCGACGACGTCCTCGAGGAGGCGCGCGAACAGGTCGATCTCGTAGTTGGAATGCACGTGCTGCAGCACGGCGGCGATGCGCTCGAGCCCCATGCCGGTGTCCACGCAGGGTTCGGGCAGCGGCTCGAGCGTGCCGTCCGCCGAGCGCTCGTACTGCATGAAGACGAGATTCCAGATCTCGATGTAGCGATCGCCGTCCTCGTCCGGCGACCCGGGGGGTCCGCCCGCGACGTCCGGACCGTGGTCGTAGAAGATTTCCGAGCATGGCCCGCAGGGGCCGGTGTCACCCATCATCCAGAAGTTGTCCTTCGCGCCGATGCGGATGACACGCTCGGCCGGCACGCCGATCTCCTCGATCCAGATACGCTCCGCTTCGTCATCCTCCTCGAATACCGTCACCCAGAGCTTGTCCGCCGGCAGCGAGAGCTCGTCGGTGAGGAAGGTCCAGGCGAAGCCGATCGCCTCACGCTTGAAGTAGTCGCCGAAACTGAAGTTGCCGAGCATCTCGAAGAACGTGTGATGCCGGGCGGTGTAGCCGACGTTGTCGAGATCATTGTGCTTGCCGCCGGCTCGCACGCACCGCTGCGAGCTGGTCGCCCGCCGGTAGTCGCGCGTCTCCTCACCGGTGAAGAGATCCTTGAACGGCACCATGCCCGCGTTCGTGAAGAGCAGGGTCTTGTCGTTGCCCGGCACGAGCGAGCTCGACGGTACGCGCGTGTGGTCGCGTTCGGCGAAGTAGGCGAGAAAGCGCTCGCGGATCTCGGAGGTGGTGATCATGGGTGGGGGCAAGACGGAGGCGAACCGCCGATTGTAGCGGCTGATTACCGCGCTGAACGTCGCCCGGGCCCTGCGTCCTACCCTATCTCGCGCTCGATCCGTTTCCGTGCCCTGTCGAGCGCTCGAAGCGAATCGCCCGACCCGAACCCCCGGCTCTGCAGGAAGCGCGCGATGCGCGCCTCCGCCTTCGGCTCGTCGTCGGCGATCGCGTTCCGCGCGAAACGATGCTCGAGCGTCGACTGCGCCCGCTCGACCCAGTCCGCCTCGAGGGCCTCGACGGCGTCGCCCGCCAGATCGGACGCGATGCCACGCTCCCGCAGCTTCGCGCGGATGGCCATCGGTCCGCGCCCGCGCTCGAGCAACTGCTCGGCGTACGACCGCGCATACCGATCGTCATCGACATGGTTGGCCTCGCGACACGCGGCGAGTGCGGACGCTATCGCGGCCTCGTCCATGTCGCGTCGGACGAGCTTGCGCCGAAGCTCGGTGCTGGAGTGATCTCGCGCGCCGAGCAGCTTGATGCACTGGGCGTAGGCCCGACGGGCCAGCTCCTCGGCCGTCGGTTCCTCGTCTCGATCGCTCATACCGGCTCCGCGAAGGGCGCTCCACCCTCGGCCATCCTGGCCCGCCGCGGCAGGCACGCCCGACATCAGGCCTCGGCGACCTCGGCCTCGGCCGCGTCGTCCTCGGTGACGTCCGACTTCTTCACCTTCGCCAGCAGCTTGTCGCGCAAGGTCCGATCGATCTCGTCGGCGATGTCCGAGTGTTCCTTGAGCCACTGGCGGACGTTCTCCTTGCCCTGGCCGATGCGGTCACCCTGATAGCTGTACCAGGCGCCGGCCTTGTCGATCAGATCGTGCTCGACGCCGAGATCGATCAGTTCGCCCTCTCGCGAGCTGCCCTCGCCGTAGAGAATCTCGAACTCGGTCTGGCGGAAGGGCGGCGCCATCTTGTTCTTGATGACCTTGACCCGCGTCTCGTTACCGACGATCTCGTCGCCGCGCTTGATCGCACCGATGCGACGGATGTCGAGCCGCACCGAGGAGTAGAACTTCAGCGCGTTGCCGCCGGTCGTGGTCTCCGGGCTGCCGAACATGACACCGATCTTCATGCGGATCTGGTTGATGAACACCACCAACGTGTTGGTGCGCTTGATGTTGCCGGTGAGCTTCCTGAGTGCCTGCGACATGAGGCGTGCCTGCAGGCCGACGTGGGAATCGCCCATGTCGCCCTCGATCTCGGCCTTCGGCGTCAGGGCGGCGACCGAGTCGACGACGATCACGTCGACCGCACTCGAGCGGACGAGCATGTCGACGATCTCGAGGGCCTGGTCGCCGGTGTCCGGCTGGGAGATCAGCAGATTGTCGATGTCGACGCCGAGCTTGGCCGCGTAGATGGGGTCGAGCGCGTGCTCGGCATCGACGAAGGCTGCCGTGCCACCGGACTTCTGGCACTCGGCGATGACCTGCAGCATCATCGTGGTCTTTCCCGAGGACTCGGGGCCGTAGATCTCGCACACGCGCCCCTTGGGAAGACCGCCGATGCCGAGCGCGATGTCGAGCCCGAGGCAGCCGGTGGAGATCGTCTCGATGTCCGGAACCACGTTGCCGTCGCCCATGCGCATGATCGCGCCCTTGCCGAACTGCTTCTCTATTTGCCCGAGGGCGGCCGAGAGCGCTTTCTTGCGATTGTCGTCCACGTGATTCTCCTGACGTTCCGTAGGTGGCCGCGACCCTGCTTTCGAGTCCTGTTTCCGGGCCCCGTTTCCAGTGCCTCGAGCCGTGTACGGAGTGTCTCACACGCGCGCACCGAATCGTCGACCCGCGCGTAAAAAGACTGTAAGAAGAGCCAGCGGTCGAAATGCCTGGCCGCGCCCGGAGGGTCAGTCCTCGCCGAGCGTCGCCATGCACTCGTCGAAGGTGCCCGGCTCGAGCGACTCGCGCTCTTCGCACAGGGCCTCGAGCTCTGCCTCTGCGGCCTCTCGTTCGGCCTCCTTCGCCTCGAGCGCCGCCTTCACCTCGCGCGCCTTCTCCGCCGTGATGTCGCGGTTCTCCCGGACGATCTCGAGGGCCGCCTTCTGCTCGGCGATGAACGTCTCCAGCTCCTCGACCGTCATCTCGCGCGGGTCGGTCGGGCTGGACTGGGACCACGCCGGATGGGAAAGAACGAGCGTGCCCACGCCGAGCAGCAGCCCCGCGGCGGTCCGCCGGGACAGGCGTCGCAGGCTGGCGGCCGAGCCGATACGAGCGCATGCGGGACGGGCAGCCGCGCGCCGGGACGCGACCGCTTCGAATGGCGCGAGCGCGCCGGCAGGATCAACGTTCAAGAGGGACTCGGGCGCGATTCCGGAAGACGCGCGATCGTACCACGCAGGGCCTCGCGGACCGCCGCGGCGCGGACCTCGTCGCGTTCGCCGGGAAAGTGGAGCAGCGCACTCTCCAGTCGACCGTCAGCCAGCGCCCAAGCGATCCAGACCGTCCCGACCGGCTTGGCCACGCTTCCCCCGCCGGGACCGGCGACACCGCTGACCGATACCGCGACATCCGCCTCCGCACGGGCGCGGGCGCCGCTCGCCATCGCGCGGACGACGGCGTCGCTGACCGCGCCGTCGCGTGCGATCGTCTCCTCGGGCACCCCGAGCATCGCCTGCTTGGCGGCGTTCGAGTACGTCACGAACCCCGCGCCGAACCAGGTCGAGCTGCCGGGCACGCCCGTCACCGCGGCCGCGACAAGCCCACCGGTACACGATTCCGCGGCGGTGAACCACAGCCCCGCATCGGCGAGTCGACGGCCGAGCTGCGTGGCGAGTTCGGCGCTGGCGGCATCGGGGGCGGGCCCGGGAACGACATCGGGCGAACCCGACGGATCGCCGACCGGCGCGACGACCGACGCCGGGCCGGGCGCCACGAAGGGCCCTGCAACCGGCCCTGCAACGAGCGCTGTCACAGGCCCTTCATCGGGCGCTGTCGAGGGTCCGGCTCCGCGTCCGGAGCGCTCGGCCGATCGCTCCTGCCCCGCCTCGATCATCGTGTGCGCCCAGATTCTCGGGAAGAGCCATTAGTTGGACACTGACGAAACCTTTGTGGGTCAAGCCAGGGCGGCGGCAGACCATCACGCCGGGCGCGCGGATCCCTTGTCGCGGTATCGATGGCCGTGAGCTGTCAGCGAAATGA
>ENA-ORXM01004710-ORXM01004710.1-marine-metagenome-genome-assembly--contig:-NODE-4710-length-11639-cov-13.211123_pt1 | contig 11639 bp, 13 predicted proteins | sample MGYA00237867_ERZ511480 | MGnify/ENA primary metagenome ERZ511480 (study PRJEB26309, sample SAMN06266103) | marine metagenome | isolation source: Algal blade | place: United Kingdom:Sidmouth, United... | reverse complement strand
ATAAGTTTGTTTACGCAACTGACGTCACGCGGCGGTGCGCTCTAAGCCCCGGCCACGCGAAGTGACCGTATTTTATTCGGGGAATGAAATACAACGAAGCGCCGAACAGCTAGGCTGTTCGGTTTCTCGATATTTGATTCTCAATCAAATATCTTCGTCATGCCAACGTTCCAGCCGGTCTGGCACACGCGGTGCAATTTTTCGCAGAAAAAATGACGGACTCAGCCCCTCTACGTCTTCTGCTAAAAAGACGCGTCTAGGCACACCGTCCCCCAGACCAGTCCATGCAACCACCCGAAGGTAAAATGCATAGCGTTCAAGTGCTGTCGCCAACATATGAACAAGGTGAGCTCCTACCTGTCCTATGTCTGAAAGAACGAGTTAAATATGCGGCATAAACCCCAAGGTAAGGATTTTGTTTTTTAATTATTTTATAAGCGGTTGAAATTGGGGGTTATTGTTTCGGGGAGCGCTATTCTGAAACGAGGAAACAACGTAAATTCCTCCCCTCCCAGCGGTTTGAAAAAACGCAAGGGGGGAGGTGGACGGCGCAGCGGGTCGGGGGGCCTGCCAACCAATCCAGCGTCGGCAAACTGCCCCCTCTGCCTTCGCTACGCTCACGCATCTCCCCCTGAATGGGGGAGAAAGACACCGGCCCATTCCCGGCAGGGTACATCATCCCGTAGCCTGCGCTGCCGCTCTACCAGACCTCAATCTTCAGATTGTAGATGCCTTCTTGGTCGCCGCGTGAGGCGATGAAATAGAGGCGTGTGGGGACGATGCTTGCGCCGCGATAATCTTGTTTAATGTTGAGATGATCAATTTCACCCGCTTCTGCAAGATGACGGAGACGTTCGATGATTTTGTTGAGATTCTCTATCGCAGAGGGCGGCACATAGGCTGTATTGAGCGGGCCTGTGATACCGCCAAGTCCAACGGCATTGGGTTGATGGCGATAAGCTCACCCGTTTCTACCCGTTTTTGGGCGATCTCATTGTGGATGACATCCGAATAATCAGACCGTTTGAAATGCCCAAAGAGTTTCCCCAAAAGTTTCAAGTGCTACTCCGCCGCCAACCAATCAGCCAGCTCCTCAATACGCATCGCACAGATATTTAAATGTTGTGGGCGTAAATTGAAAAATAGCGACTATGCCGTCCGCGGCATTATAGGATTTCGCACCGGGTTGTATTTGGATGAGCGTCATTCTGGACTTTTTGACATCTTCTTTCACATCTTCGGGTAGCTTGGCAGTTTCTCCGAAAGCTAACTCGCAGTGAGGTTTCATCTTAACTTCAGCGGAGTCTTTGTAGCACATCCCGACCTTCCAAAGCTCCATATCTTTGGGCAAACCGAGAGCAATGGCTTTGTTCACTTCAGTATCAAAAGTGCCGCAGTCGGATAAATCACCATCCGAGAACAATCGACCATACGTCTTAGCGAGTTCTATTTGCCCAGCGTCACTGCCAAGAGAGGCGGCGTCCCTCAAAACAGGAACGGCTTCCATGTGACGGCCCAACGTCATTAGCAGTTGTCCATATCTAAAAACATCTTCCGCATCATCGAGGAGGCCGGATTTATATTTCACGTCGGCTTTGGCGATTTCACGTTCCAGATAGGCAATTTCCTCGGCAGAAAAAAATGCATCATTATTTTGCTGCGCACTGGCGGCGTGTGACGCAAGTAGTGTTGCGGTCAAGGCAAGTGGGGCGAAAACGCGCTTTAAAATAAATTTCATAGGATTATCTTTCTTCATTATTCAGCCGCCTCAAAAACTTCCACCGCCAGAGCCTCTGCCGCGACCTTAATCTGTCGGTGTGTGTAAGCCTGTTAACATGTAGAGTCCGAGGGCTGAACGGGCCTTTGACGCTGCGGCAAGCCGCGCTTTGTTATCCTTGTCGTCCTTAGAGACGGATGCTTTTTCGGTTAAGTCTTTTAAGATAGCGGCGTCCAAGCGTATGGGGGCCAGCCGCGTGACGAAGCCATCGCTGAGTTGCGGGGCGACTTCTGCCAAGCGCGATTTCACCAGATCGGTTTTGTCAGCCTGAACATAGGTTTGAAACACTGCCTTTTTGGCGCGCGAATCCCGCGCTTCGAACTCGTCCGGTACCAAGGTTCCCGGATAAACGGTTTCCCCCGCCTTCACCTCAAACGGTTTGAACCAGTTCAACACATTATCGTAGTCGGTGACGCCTCCGAATGAGCGACACCCCCCGCCCGCAAATTTATATTTGCCAGGCGGGACAGCGGCGAGTCCAATTTTATCATGGGTAGATTTCCCGGATTTCATCCACTCGGCCGATATACGGCTGGCCTTGACGATCTGACCTGTTTCGACATTTTTGAATTCCAGCTTCAAGTCTTCACATGGGTCTTCACCACCATAAGACGCGATGATCACGCCTTGGTTTGTGTTGTCGATTGAACCTATATCATCAGATGCAATTTTTGAACTCGTAGAGCAGGCCGTTAGAACCATCGCGGATAATCCGATGATAAGATATTTTTGCATTATGTTCCCCGAGGTCATGTTTTTGGAATTCTACCCTGCCTTGCGTAGACTCACTCCGCAGCCTCAGCCACTTCCGCCGCCAAAACCTCAGCCCGCTCCTCAACAGCCGCCACAATCTCATCCACCATCACGTCATTATCCGTCTTCCCGGTTTTCTTCCCGGCGTGGTACATCATGCCATAGCCTGCTGAGCCGCCCGTAAAGCCGATGTCGGTGAACATGGCTTCGCCGGGGCCGTTGACGACGCAGCCAATAATAGAGAGCGTGATCGGGGCGGAGATGTGGGCGAGGCGCTCTTCCAGCGTTTGCACGGTTTTGATGACGTCAAAGCCTTGGCGGGCGCAGGACGGGCAGGAGATGATGTTCACGCCGCGCGTTCGGATGCCCAAAGATTTCAGCATATCAAAGCCGACTTTAATCTCTTCCACGGGGTCAGCAGACAGGCTGACGCGGATGGTGTCGCCAATCCCCGCCCAGAGCAGATTGCCCATGCCGATGGAGGATTTGACCGTGCCGATACGCGTGCCGCCGGCTTCGGTGATGCCCAGATGCAGCGGGGCATCTGTGGCATCGGCGAGTTGGTGATAGGCCGCGACGGTCATAAAGATGTCGCTGGCTTTGACCGAGATTTTATAGTCGTGAAAGCCTTCATCATCCAGCATGCGGGCGTGCATCAGCGCGCTCTCGACCATGGCGTCGGGGGTGGGCTCTCCGTAATTCTCCAGCAGTTCGCGCTCGAGGCTGCCGCCATTGACGCCAATCCGGATGGAGCAGCCATTGGCGCGGGCGGCGGCGACGACTTCTTTCACGCGGTGTTGGCCGCCAATATTGCCGGGGTTGATGCGCAGGCAGGCCGCGCCTTGGTCAGCGGCTTCGATCCCGCGTTTATAATGGAAATGGATATCCGCCACGAGGGGCGTTTGGACTTGGTCGACGATGGCGCGCAGGGCGGCGCTGCTGTCGGGGTCGGGGACGGAGACGCGGACGATATCTGCGCCGGCCTCTTGCAGGGCGAGGATTTGGCCGACGGTGGCGTCGACGTCATGGGTCAGGGTGTTGGTCATGGACTGCACGGCGATGGGGGCGTCGCCGCCGACCTCGATATCGCCGACTTTGATCTTGCGGGATGCGCGGCGCTCAATGGTGCGCCACGGGCGGATGGAATTGATGTTATCGTGTTGGGCGCTCATGCGCGGGCTATAGCGCGGGAATGTGACAAGTTGAAGACGCGATTGCGGTCTTTCGGCGGTTGCGACTCAAGGACGCTCGGCGCTGGGTAGATCGCGGGACAAGGTCAGGTTTGAGACAGGCTGTCCCATCGCGCCCAATGTGCCGATCAGGGCCTCGCCGTCATACAGCTCGACCGCGCCCGCATCACGAACAGAGACGGAATAGCCGGCGGCGGTTGCGCCTTGCCATGTCTCTCCGGTGACGAAAATGCGGCTGACCTCGACTGTGCCTTGGACATCGCGGATTTCGATCCAGCTCGGCGCGGTGGTGCGCAGCGTAAACAGGCCCGCTTGCATCACAGGCGCAGCCGGCTCGGCGGCGGTATATTGCGCGGAAATATCGACCATCGGAATGGGCGTCGCGATGGCTTCTGACTGCGTCCCGTACCAAGCGCCGATCATGACAAAGACGCCGGCGACGGAGAGCGCAGACACAAAGCCGCGCGGCAAGCGCCATTGGCGCGTTAGAATAAGGTGGGGCGCATCGCGAAGCGGAAGCGCGGTCATCTCCGTATCGGCCTTATAGGCTTTGACGGCCAAATCGCCGTCCATGCCCAGCGCTTTCGCATAGGTCCGGACAAATCCAAGTCTATAGCCAATGGCGGGTAAAGCGGCCTCGTCCAGTGTTTCAATCGCGCGCAAAAAGTCTTCGCCGATATTCGTGGTTTCGGCTAAATCAGCCAAGGTCAAACCAAAGCCTTCACGCCGAACGCGCAGGCGCGTCCCGAAATGTTCCGAAGTCCGGAAGGGTGTGTCGATTGGCTGGGGCATCAAGCCTAAGTGTATAAGGTTGCGCGCCTTGACATAAGGTTAACAAATCAATGGCTTGGAGTCTAATCAAAATGATATTTTCATCTTTTGGCATTTAAGTTTCATTCATGTCACGTGACAGCCCTGTTTGGGCGCATTAAAGGGCGGTTTATGACCGTGAAATCTCTACACGCCCGCATCCGCTCCACGCGGGCTGCGCCTTGGGTCGCTTTGGCGATATCGGGCGGATTATTGGTCGGGGCATGGATCTTTCAATATGGCTTTAACTACCTGCCCTGCCAGATGTGTTATTGGCAGAGACACGCGCATAAAGCGGTACTGGGCCTCGCTGGGCTGTGGTTGGGGTTGCGGGCGCTTGGCGTAGAGGCAGCGGACGTGTTACGCTGGGCCGTTGTTCTCGCGCTGCTGGTGAGTTTCGGTCTCGCCATCTGGCATGTCGGGGTCGAATACGGCATTTTCGACGCGCCGCCGACCTGTTCTGCAGGCAGTACATTTATTCCAGAGGTCGACCCGGATGATCCGCTGGGCTTTCTCAATGTCACCGTCCGCCCGCCCGCCTGTAGCGAGGCTGTCTGGCACTTCCTCGGGCTCAGCATGGCGGGATGGAATGCGCTCGTCTCCTTGATAGGCGCGGTCTGGATCGCTACATCCAAGAAGATATGAAAAAGGCAAACCCCAAAACTAATCCGCGCATAGCCGAAATGCTGCGCGTGGACCATGCGGGCGAATATGGCGCTGTCGCAATTTACCGCGGCCAGCAAGCGGTCTTTCGCCGCCAAGCCGCCACGCGCGAAATGGCAGAGACCCTCGCCGAAATGGAGGCCGAAGAGCAAAAACATCTGGACGCTTTTGATAAGCTGCTGGTCGAGCGCAATGTCCGCCCCACCGCCATGACGCCAATCTGGAATGTCGCGGGCTATGGCCTCGGCGTCGTGACCGCGCTCATGGGCGAAAAAGCCGCTCACGCCTGTACTGAGGCCGTCGAGACCGTAATTGAGGAACATTACGCGGAGCAAGCCGAGGCTTGCGCAGAGGAAGAGCCAGAGCTTGCCGCGACATTTCTGGAATTTCGCGAGGACGAGCTCCATCACCGCGACACAGCCATAGAAGGCGGCGCACAAGACGCGCCGTTTTACCGAGGGCTATCAGCCGCGATTAAAGCTGGCTGCCGCGCGGCGATTGCGGTGACGGCGAAGATTTAGTCGAGGCGGCAAGACCTCATGCCCGCCTACACCTCGATAACATTTTCAATTCCTCGGCCTGTCCAGCCCGATTTAATCACGCAGTTTTACAAGACATTTATGACGGACGGTATTGCCTTCAAATCCGTCTTTGCGTGGAGTGTGGGGGAAGATGAGGGAAAAAACGAAAAGAAAACTCTTGAGCAAATTGTCGCATGGAATCAGAAACAGGCCGAATTGATTACGCCCGCTGATGAGGAAGGATATATGCAGACGGACGACTGGCAAGTCTGCTTAAACGTTCAAGGATTCGATGAGTTTCGCCTGATTCAAAGTAGTCGTAAGGACGAAATTTGGATGAGCTGTATCGTTCCGGAAGGGCAGGTAAGCGTTGCGTCTATCGCCGTCATGGAAAGAGCCGCCTTGCGCGTTTGGAACGCTTTACCTGTCAGGATCATCGAGACATCAGGCGAGCTGGATACTGAATTAGGATATGAGCTCGTCAGCAAAGGCATCCAACCCAGCGTCATGCCCTTTGCAATTGTCGAAGACCATTGCGCAGCGCTGGCTTCAACCGTCTATTTCAAACATGAAAAATTGTCGCGCGGCGTCATTTTGCGGGCAAAAATTGACGATGAAACGGAAGTCCTGTTCGGAGGCACAGGCACACAAATCAACGGACTTGAATCAGTTTGTATTTATCGCCCGTGACCATGTCGAAAGTTTCCGATCACCCCACTTAAAAGGGACGTGGATCGACGACGACTAAAAGTTAGCGTGAACCCTGACGTCGAAAGGCATTGAAACCGCCCGCCTGAACGCACACATTAGCCCCGATGTCTGCCACCCCTACATTCACCCTCTCCGATCTGGACGCCCGCTCGCGCGATATTTTTCGCGATGTTGTGGAAAGCTACCTAGAGTCCGGACAGCCTGTAGGCTCAAAGACGCTAGCCCTGTCCGCAGGGCGTTCGCTTTCGCCCGCGACGATCCGCAGCGTCATGGCTGAACTGTCACGATATGGCCTTTTGACCAGTCCGCATGTGAGTGCGGGGCGCGTGCCGACGCAGGTAGGATTGCGCCTCTTCGTCGATGGACTTCTGGAAATTGGCGATTTGGGCAAAGCCGATCAAGATCGGATGGAAAGCAAGCTCGCCGCCGCAGGGGCCGACCCACAAGCCTTGATGCAGCAGGCCTCCGCGATGATGGCGGGACTGGCGGGCGGCGCGGGGCTCGTGCTTGCTCCGATGGCCGGACCGACAGAGCGCGCCTTACGTCATGTTGAATTTGTCAATTTGGACGGCGATCAAGCGCTGGTCGTTTTGGTCCATGAGGACGGCGCAGTGGAAAACCGCCTCATGGCACGCCCGGCAGGCGTTTTGCCCCATAGCTTGGAACGTGCCGGAAATTTCCTCTCAGCCCGGCTGAAAGGCCGCCGTCTGTCGGAGGCCCGCGCGGATGTGCTGGCCGAAATCGCGGCCGGCGAAGCGCAGATCGACGCGGCTGCAGCGACCCTCATTGAGCAAGGCCTCGCCCAATGGACCGAACCGGAAGACAAAACGCGGCGCAGTTTAATCGTGCGCGGACAGTCACATCTTCTTGACAATTTAGAGGCCCGAACCGATGTGGAGCGCATCCGTCAACTTTTCGATGATTTGGAACGCAAGGAAGAGCTTATCGACCTTCTGGACCGCACCGAACACGCCGACGGGGTGAAGATTTTTATCGGCTCGGAAAATCCCTTATTTTCCTTGTCGGGGTCGTCTGTTGTGATCGCGCCATACCGCGATCGCCAGTCGAACATATTGGGAGCGTTGGGCGTGATTGGCCCCACGCGTTTAAATTATGCGCGGGTCATTCCAATGATGGATTATACCGCGCAATTATTGGGCCGCCTGCTGCAACGCTAGGCGAGTTAAGACCGGAGACGAGATTATGGCTGCACCAAAAGATGAATGGGATGACCTTCTGGGCGAAATCAATGCCGAAAAATCCGAGCAGAAACGACGGGCTGCGGCATCGGCTGCGGCGGACGATATTCTGAAAGCGGATAAGAAAAAATCCAAATCCGAAGCGAAAGATAGCTCGGCTGAAACAGCTGACGGGGAAGATGCGCCTGATGCAGGCGCTGCGGCTGTTTCCCGAATTGAAGAGCTGGAATTGGAATTGGCGACCCTGAAGGACCAAGCCTTGCGTGCCATGGCCGAAGCGGAAAACGTCAAACGCCGCTCTGAAAAAGAAGTCACTGCGGCGCGCGTCTTCGGCATTGAGCGTTTCGCCAATGATGTGCTCTCCGTGCACGACAATCTCTCCCGCGCGCTATTGACGCTGGAAGGCACGGATAAATCCGAGCTAGGCGAAAATGCGAAAAACCTCGTCGAAGGGATTGAGCTGACCGAGAAAGACCTGATGGCGGTTCTCGCCCGTCACGGCGTCACCGCCGTTCCGGGGCAAGGCTCGAAATTTGACCCCAACGTCCACCAAGCCGTTGCCAACATTCCGTCCGATGAAGACAAAGGCAATGTCGCAACGGTCATGCAAACCGGGTTTAAGATTGGCGACAGGACGCTGCGCGCTGCCATGGTCGCCGTGAGCACGGGTAAGGCGTAATCGAACGCAATAAGTGTGTTTTGCAAATATCGAATACTGGAGTTTCAGACATCAATCCCGATATGTCGCTCGGACACTAACCCTGCCAATTTAGGATCCTCCGCAAGTGCAGTAACAACCTCCTCGGGGAGGTCTGATCGGTGATTAAGTTTGAATCGCGGCCAAAATGACGACTTGCGTGCGATAAGTAAGAGCGTTTCTGATGATGCCCTCGGGTTTTGTCCGACAGCTGTGACAACAACGTCACGTGGGTCTTCGGCTAGGCTATGTAGCAAATCCTTAGGCGCTGAGGGGTTTTTGGCAATGTAATGTCGCAACCATGGATCATCTTCGGCTGCAAGTTTTCGCAAAATATGAGGCGGCATGGACGGGTTTGCGGCGAGCACGGTTACACTCACCCCTGGCTTATTTTGCAAAGCGAGCTCATATAAAGCGGTCAGTACATCCTCAGGCGTTGAGGGATTGGAAGCCAATTTGCAGCAAAGCGATCTATCGTTGGTCCGGTAGAGGTCTCTCAAGCTCGACGGCGGCGTTCGCACGTTCGCGGCGTCTCGGGCCTGATCCTCATCTAGTCGGTTACTTAATATATTTCTAAGATGTGAGCTCCGATCCCCTAACATGAGCTTTCTTAAGTCCGACGGTGAGAAGTCGTCCCGTTCAGCAACAGCGCGAAGCACAAAATCGTCCGGATCTTGGGTCAAACGCCACAGACAGGACATTGGTAATTTTGGATTATTGGCTGCACCGATGCGGACGTGGCTTTCCGGATCACGGGATAACGCAATGACCGTCTCAACAGGTGTTTTGCTATGCCTTGCGACACCGGCCCGCACATAGAGCGATTTATCATCTGCCATCCTCAGCAATTGATCCACAGTCGTTGATCTGTTCGAAGACAAATTTGCTCTGACATACTCATTTGGGTCGGACATCATGCGCTCGATTACATCAGGAAGAGATGTGCGTCCTGCAACGTGGCGCCGGACGGTTTCATCTTTAGAATTCCATAAAGCCGCAAATACAGATTTGGGTAAATTTTGTCGTTTGCGGACAATATCTCTTTGCACGGAGAGGTCGGGATCTCGCGCCAGAATTTGCAAAACATGGGCTGGCGTCTGAAGATTACGGACGACCCCACGCCTGACCTGCACGACAGGATGGCGGGATAATCGCTCAATAACGTCTCTGGGCGTTGCATAATTTCTGGCGACAGATTTAACCACATTGACGGCTGGGTCGGTTGAGAGCGTCTTTAGAATATCAGGCGGCACGCTCGTGTTTTTCGCGATTTTCAAACGGACTTTGTCGTGAACATCTGCGGATAGAGCTTTAAAAAGATGTCGTGGGAGATCCAGCCTTAGAGCCATATATTCGCGCACATTATTGTTCTTCGACTGGGTGAGGGTCTCAATAACCTCTTCAGGCAGCACAGCCCGTTTTGCGACCTGCTCACAGGTGTGGACATTCGATGAGCGGGACAACTCCACAAGATGTTCAGAACTAATCTCCGGGTTATTCACTATTTCCCAACTACTAAATTTGCGGTGAGGAGAGGACATGATGTGCCTGATGAGAAAATATACAGAATTATATTTTTTCTAATACGATTACCTTAGAAATTTGATAAAGCCGTTATATGCCCGAGCTTCCCGAAGTTGAAACTGTCCGGCGCGGCCTCGCCCCTGTCATGGAAGGCGCGCGCTTTTCTAAGGTCACGCTGAACCGTCCTGATTTGCGGTTTCCTTTTGCACCTGATTTTATCCAGCGCATCCAGGGCCAACGCCTGACTCGCCTCTCCCGCCGCGCGAAATTTCTGCGCGCCGACTTATCCAGCGGCGAGACCTTATATATGCATTTGGGGATGAGCGGGCGGTTTATTATTGAAGGCGACCCGGCTCTTGCGAATTTCACTCATGAACATGCCGCCAATCCGAAACATCATCACGTTGTGTTCGAGATGGAACACCCTGTTTCTGGGGGCGCAACGATCACCTTTAACGATCCCCGTCGATTTGGGTTTATGGAATTGGTCGGCGCAGGCGAGCCCTACCGTTTGGACCATATCGGGCCGGAGCCTTTGGGGAACAGTTTTAACGGCCCCGTTTTGCGGGCAGCGTTAAAAGGCAAAAAATCCAAAATCAAAGCCGCCCTGCTGGACCAACGCGTCGTGGCGGGGCTGGGCAATATATATGTCTGCGAAGCGCTTTACCGCACGGGCATTTCCCCGCGCCGCGCGGCGGGTCGCTTGAAGGTCGCAGAAACAGACGCCCTCGCCGCTCATATAAAAGACGTGCTGGCCGCCGCGATAGAAGCGGGCGGTAGCTCTTTGCGCGATTTTGCCAATACGGACGGCAAGCTCGGCTATTTCCAACACAGCTTTGACGTCTATGGCCGCGAGGGAGAAGACTGCACGAGCTGTGCCGCGCCGATCAAGCGCATCGTGCAAAGCGGGCGGAGTTCGTTTTTTTGCGGGGTGTGTCAGCGGTGAGTATCCCCAGTTCCACGGCACGGCTTTTCGTCGCTTACTCTGACGATCCAAAACATACCCTTGTTTTGAGACGGGGTCCTTCGCGACGAGTCGCTTCCTTCAACTGGGATAGAACAACAAATAGTTTCACGCTGGGCCAATGGTTGAAAGGCAAAATATATTGGCACCGAGCTGATATTTCACCGGATGGGAAGCATTGGATTTATTTAGCTCTAGGGCGCGGTGGACGGACATATACTGTAATTGCTAAAACACCTTACCTGAAAGCGCTGGACTATCACCCCTGGCTCGGCACCTGGGGCGGCGGAGGAAGATTTCTATCAAATATGGCCTACGAATTAGCGGGGCATTCAAATGCACAAAACCGGAAATTATCTGGTCGGTTTCGAGTGTCGGAACGAAACTCGACGGCCTCTTTAGGTGTTTTTAACCGCCTTCAACGTCAGGGTTGGGCCCATATGATGAACGGGAACTATACGCGAAAAATCGGGCAAGGATGGATACTGCGGAAACATGTGGGCGAGGGTCAAAAATTTGGCCGCTCGATCGATTCGGAATGGCATACGCTTTCGCACAATGGTTTGGAGTTGACGTTAAAAAGGCCTGATTGGGAGTGGGCGGACGTGGATGAAGGAAAACTGGTTTTCGCAGAGGGCGGAAAGCTCATGCGGGCCACATTATTTAAAGACGCCAAACAGCCCTATCTATCAAAACTCATCCATGACTTTAACCGCTATACATTCGAACCCATTCGCGCGCCCTACTAATCCTCCCGATTGCACTCCCCTCGCCCCCGCGCTATGCGGGCCGACAGAATTTTGAGAGAGAGCACCCCCAAATGGCTTACG
>ENA-ORXM01004709-ORXM01004709.1-marine-metagenome-genome-assembly--contig:-NODE-4709-length-11641-cov-3.701228_pt1 | contig 11641 bp, 11 predicted proteins | sample MGYA00237867_ERZ511480 | MGnify/ENA primary metagenome ERZ511480 (study PRJEB26309, sample SAMN06266103) | marine metagenome | isolation source: Algal blade | place: United Kingdom:Sidmouth, United... | reverse complement strand
AATGGGCTTACACTCATGGCAGTCAATCCACATTGGCAGCCGGTGATTAAGGGCGCTGTGATTGTTGTCGCCGTGCTGCTCGACCAGGTCGGGCGCAGGGGTGAGGCGTAGGCGTTCGGCATTGGGGAAGGAGGTTTTGAAGAGGAGTAGGGGAGAAAGGGAGCAGGGGAGAGGGGGAGAAAAACCTTCAACTTTTAACCTGTAACCTTCAACTGCTTTAATCGTCAACATTCAATGGGAGGTTTTTCGTGTTTAGTAGAAAATTAAAAACTGTTTTTGGCTTTGGTTTTGCTTGGCTTTTGGTAGCCACAGCGTTTGCGCCGCAGGCGTTTGCACAAGATGATTTGCGTATTGCTTTTTCAGTACCAGGTTTCAACTTTCCCTTTTTTCGCATTACCGAAGCGGGTGCGCTCGCCGAGGCCGAGGCGGACGGCGCTATCGAGATTGTCTCTTTAGACGGTCAAGACAGTGACGCCGTTCAGCTGAGCACGGCTGAAGATGCGATTGCTGCGGGGGTTGACGCGGTGGTGATTAGCCCGCGTACCACCGAAGGGTTAGCTGGCTTATTCGACCTCTTAGCCGAGCAAGATATTCCCGTTATTACCTTTGACCGACAAGGTGAGGCCGACAGTATTTTGGCGCATATCGGCGCTGATAACGTTGCAGGCGGTGAGTCTGCTGGTAACTTTATTGCTGAGCAACTAGGTGGTGAAGGCAGAATCATCGAACTGACAGGAACCCCGGGCGCGTCGCCTGCGATTGACCGCTCCGAAGGCTTTAACAACGTAATAGGCGGGATTGACGGCCTCGAGGTCATAGAACAGCAAACGGCTAACTTCAACTCTGCCGACGCGCTGCAAGTCACCGAGGATATTTTGACGCGGCTGGGCTCGAGCGCCGAAGAACCCGGTTTCGACGCCCTATTTGCTGCAAATGACGACATGGCGCTGGGCGCTATTGAAGCGATACGCGCCCGCGGCCTCGACCCCTCACAATTCGTGATTGTCGGTTTTGACGCTTTGGGTACTGCTTTAGAAGCTATTGAAGAAGGTTCGCTGACAGGCACCGTCGACCAGTTCCCCAACGAACAAGCTGGAACTGCTGTGCGTCAGATTGCCGAATTTGTTCGCAACGGCACGCAGCCCGAAGCGACGACCTTTTTGACCCCCAGGGTTATTTCTGCGGATAACTTAGGTGAGGCTTCGACGCTTATTCTCGAAGAATAGGGTTTAGAGAAAGATACGTTTTTTCGAACGAGGGGCAGCCACATGGGGCTGCCCCTACATTTGTAATGTGCAACCAGCCACACCTTTAGCCACTTTTCTTTACCTGCTACGCCTTGGCCTCTTTGCCCATAATAATCATCCCCAAAACCTCATCTTTACTGACATCTTCCTTACGCACCGTTTCAACAAGTTGCCCCTGATGCAACACACTGATGCGGTCACAGAGGTCGAAAACGTCGTGCAGGTCGTGACTGATTAAAAAAATGCCGATACCCTCAGCTTTGAGCTGTTTGGTAAGTTCGGCTACCTGAGCGGTTTCTTGCGGTCCGAGCGCGGCGGTGGGTTCATCCATAATGAGAACCTGAGCATTGAAATAAATAGCGCGGCTAATGGCAATCGCCTGACGCTGCCCACCCGAGAGTTCTTTAACCGCGTCTTTGAGTGATGGTAATTTAAGTTTAAGGCGTTTTAGGAGCGCAGCCGTTTCATCCTCCATGCGCTTTTCTTCGAGCGTAGCAAACTTTCCTTTTAACTCTCGGCCTAAAAAGATGTTAGCGGGTGCGGCTAAATTGTCTGCGAGCGCAAGCGTTTGATAAATGGTTTCGATACCGTGGGCTCGAGCGTCCCTTGGGCTACGCATAGCCACAGGCTTCTTTTGCACAAGAATATCGCCCTCATCGGCCCGCAACGCACCCGAGAGGATTTTGATAAGCGTTGACTTGCCCGCGCCGTTGTGCCCGACGATGCCCATGACCTCACCTGGGTAGAGGTCGATGCTAACGTCGCTTAGCGCCTGGACGCCCCCAAATGATTTAGAGATGTGCTGCATTTCTATAAGAGGATTATTCGCCATGTCTTTAGTTTAATACTTAAACGGAAACCGCTTAGAATACTGCCGCAACAGCCGCCACCAATTTGCCAGTCCCCTCGGCTCAAATATCAAAAACAGCACAATAATAAGCCCGAAAAAGGTCGGACGCATCGCTGTCGCTACGTCGATGGTGGACGGAAAAAAGTTCTGCATGAAGTGCGCAAAACTCTCGACAACAGGGTCGAGTATCAGCAAAAACGATGGCCCGATGAGCGAGCCGACCATCGTCCCCAAACCGCCGATAATCGCCATCGCCAAAAAGTCAATCGACAGCCCCAAACTAAACGTTTCGACAATCACGCTGCCGTTGTAAAGAACGAGCAGCACCCCCGCTACGCCCGCATAAAACCCCGAAATCGCAAAGGCCATCACTTTTGTTGCGCCGGGGTTAATGCCCATCGCGTCCGCTGCGCGGTCATTGTCACGCACGGCGATGAGTGCCCGCCCGAATTTGCCGCGTAGCATATTGCGCATCAGAATCGCCATGATAATGACAATGATGAGCGCAAAGTAGAAGAAGAACGGACCGATAGTTGATGAGCCTTTAATCTCTGCCCCAAAAAAGTCGATGCGCGGTATGCGGATGCTGCCGCCCTGTTTAAGCCAGGGCATGTGCCCCACTGTCCAGGTGAAAATGATTTGGAAGGCGAGTGTTGCTATCGCCAAGTACAAATGCTTGAGTCGCATACTCGGCAAGCCGACAAACGCGCCCACGAGTGCCGCAGCCAGTCCGCCGAGGGGCAAAAGGAGCAGGGCGTAAGCAAAAGGAATCGTCTCGAAACCGAAAAGTGGCACGGCAATATCACGTGTTACCACGACTGCCGTATACGCCCCCACCCCCATAAACGCCGCCTGCCCAATCGAAATCTGCCCTGCGTAACCAGTGACAATATTCAGACCCATCACTGCAACGGTGTAAATAAGTGCCAAGTCGAACAGTCTAAACAGCGAACGCGACATAAAGGGCATGAACGGAACAGTAAAGAGTAGTAACAGAAACACAATCAGTGACGCCTCTTCGCTAAAGGTCGCAAAAATGGTCTGATCCTCTTTATAATTGCGGCGGTAGTTGCCGGATTGGAACCAACGATTAACCGCCATAGTAAGACCCTTCAACTTTGTAGCGGCAACTTAGCGTTGAGTAGTCAGAAGTCAGTAGCCAGAATTCAGCATGGTTTTTCTTCTGACTACTGTTCAGCGTAGCGCCGAGCTTGCGTCCTACTGAATACTGACTACTTTCAAGCATTTTCATTCCCTCACACTCTCTCAATCTCCTCAGTACCAAATAGTCCGTGAGGTTTTATTAGCAAAATAATGATCAGCACGACAAACGGGAACACGTCTCCCGTGCCGCCGCCAGGAATGTAGGCGTCCAGGTAGCCAGTAGCAAACTGCTCGAGCACCCCAATAATAATGCCCCCAACCACTGCGCCCGCAATCGAGTCGAGACCGCCCAAAATAACCACCGGGAAGACCTTCAAGCCGATGGCGGTGAGGCTGCCGAAACCCAGGCTCGAGAGACTCCCCACCACAAAACCTGCCGCTGTTGCGCTGATGCCTGCCGCCGCCCAGGCAATACCGAACACGCGTTCGACGCTCACACCGACTGAGAGGCTGGCAAGTTGGTCATCAGCAACGGCGCGCATGGCAATGCCCAGGGTACTGCGGGTAAAAAACCAGACGAGAACAGTCAAGAAAATAATTGTGATGGCGACGCCTACAAGCTGCTCCCAGCGGATGATGAGACCGGCGAACTCGAGGGGCTGTTGGGGTAGAAAGCGGGGGAATCTCGAGTTGAGCGTGCCGAAAGGGGTAAAAAATACGAGACCTGACAGGAGGCTTGCCAGCCCAATTGTCACCATAATCACGCTGATAATAGGCTCGCCAATCATGGGTCGCAAGAAGGTTCTTTCGATGACGAGGCCGAATAAAAACGACAGCGCTAGCGCTATGAGCAGGGACAGCCAAATGTTGAGCCCAGCCCAAGCGGTCAGACCGTAGACCGTAAACGCGCCGATAGCCAAAAGCTCCCCCTGTGCAAAGTTAATCACGCGGCTTGACTTGTAGATAAGCACGAAACCGAGTGCCGCAAGCGCGTAGACGCAGCCGATGGAGACACCTGTAATAAGGAGTTGGAAGAAGTATGTCACGCCGCTCCCTCGCTAAGAACTAAGTCAGCATATTTTTCAGGTGCATTCTTTATAAAATGATAGCTTTCGGCAGCGTGCCACCGTGCAATCCAGGCCACGCTATTGTCATCACGGTTTCGTTGTCGTTCCAGTCTTAGCGTGCTGGGTGCCTCGACGTAAAACCTCAGTCCGTAGAAAGGACACAATTCAGGCCGTAAGCTGTAGCAACCTTCTACGATAATGATGCCTTCCGGTTTAATGTTCACGGTTTCGCCTAGTTTGTTAGCTGACCAGTCATAGCGTTTGTACTCGGCTAATCGGCCTGTGCCCAATGTCTTAAGCACGTCTTTAAGCCGCTGCCAATCGTAATAACGTTCGTAACCCTCCTCAGGCGTCAAATGAAAGCGCTCGGCTTCGGGCATGACGCGGTAAAAGTCGTCAGTATGGATGATGGTTACTTCGTCCTTAGCTTCTGCAATACGGTTTGCCAGGGTTGACTTGCCAGCTGCGCTGTGACCTTCAATAGCAATAAACAAAGGACGCTCTCGGTGCTTGCTTAGATGGTTCATGACCTGCTCCATTTAAGCCTTACCTCCGGATGTAACGGTTTCGTTTGTCTTGGCTCCTCTGGGCTCGAGCACCCTCACGTCAGTTTCTAAGTTGGCAGTTTGCCCGTCCTGATACTTGAACTCGGCGCGAACATGAACCTTGTCAAAATTGCGGTCATAAAGGGCATTTAAAATATCGTCGTAGCGGTTTCCGACGAAGCCACGCCGAACTTTACCTGTGCGAGTCAATTCCTCATCGTCAGCGTCTAAAAGTTTATAGAGGAGGACAAAGCGTTCCAGTTTCTCCGCCGCTTGCAAATCTTTATTCACAGCCTCGACCTCGCTCAAAATGAGTTTGGAGACCTCCTCATTTTGTGATAGGTCAGCGTAGGTCGTATAGCTTATACCTCTGTCCTCAGCCCACTTGCCCACGGTCAGCGGGTCGATATTAATCATCGCCGTGACGTAAGGTTTCGCGTCGCCGTACACTACAGCCTCTTTGATAAAGGGGCTAAATTTGAGTTTGTTTTCGATAAATTGCGGGCTGAACATTTGGCCCTCTTGGGTGTGCATCACGTCGCCCACGCGGTCGATAATGACCAGGTCGCCACCATCGTTGAGATAGCCTGCGTCGCCGCTTCGGAAGTAGCCCTCAGACAGCTCTTCCTCAAATTCGTCTTCGCGTTTGTAGTAGCCGTGGCAGACGCCGTCGCACTTTGTTAAAACCTCACCTGCCTCGCTGATGCTCACCTCGACCCCGGGCAGCGGCTTGCCTACCGTGTCGGGGTTGATTTCGCCGTCGCGTTGCACATACGCCAGGCCAGAGGTTTCGGTTTGTCCGTAGACTTGCTTTAAGTTCATGCCCATACCCTGAAAAAATTTGAAGCTGTCCGGCCCTAGTGCAGCGCCGCCCGTATAGGCGCGTTTGAGCCGCAGAAACCCAAGCTGGTCTTTAAGAGGTCGGAACAGGGCAAAGTGCGCAAAGCGGTAAGCCAAATTCAATCCGAGGGGCAGCGGCTTACCGCGCATTCGGTACTCGGCGGCGCGCCTACCTACCTCCATCAAGCGTTTATAAATCCAGCGGTTGACGGGATAAGCTTCGTCCATCTTGACCCAGATTTGTGACTGCACCCCTTCCCAGACGCGCGGCGCACCGAGCATCATGTGAGGGCCGATTTCTTTTAAATCTTCCATTGCTGTCTCGCCCGATTCGGGAAAGTTGACGACCATGCCTGTTAGTAGCGGTACAGCCAACCCAAAGACCTGCTCGACAATCCAAGCAAAGGGTAAAAAGGATACGTAGTCGTCGCCCTCGGCAATCGGGTCGACCTGGTGCAAGGCGTAACCCATCGACAAATAGTTGCGGTGCGAGAGCATCGCCGCTTTGGGTCGCCCTGTCGTGCCTGAGGTCGCGCTCAGGTGGCAAACATCGTCGGGCTGTCCCTGGGCGACATGCTGCTCGAAAAGTTCAGGTTCTTTCTTGCTGAGGGTTTGACCCAGCTCGAGCAACCCCTCCCAACTCAAAAACAAGTTATCCTCGAGGTAAGAGCGCATACCCCGCGGGTCCTCGAAGATTATTTTCTTCAGGTGGGGAAGTTCGTCCCGAACGTCAACAACCTTGTCAACTTGCTCCTGGTCTTCAGCAAGGACTACCACAGCCTCGGAATACTCGAGCAAGTACTTCACCTCGTCACGCACGCTTGAGGCGTACACACCAATGCTAACCGCCCCGAGCGCCTGCGCGGCGAGTTCCATCATGGGCCACTCGGGAATGTTGTCGGCTAAAACGGCTACTTTATCCCCTGGCGCAACCCCTAACGAGAGCAGTCCAAGGGCCGCGTAACGCACCTGCTCCGCCACCTCACCCCAGCTCAGTTCTCTCCAAATACCCAGGTCTTTCTGCCGCAACGCCACCGCGTTCGGTGCAGCGCGTGCGCGTTTGAGTAAAAGTTGAGGCAGGGTTAGCTCGAGCAGCGCCTCGTTGGGCGTTAGACGGCTCATCGGTAAACCCTTGCATTAGGATTAAAGAAGAAAGAAGAAAGAAGGAAGATAAAAACGACTCTTTTCTTCCTTCTTTCTTCTTCAATCTTCCTTCTCATACTGTGACCTCATCCCCCACATACGCCTCAATCACAGCGGGGTCTTTAGCAACTTCTTGCGGCGGGCCACCTGCAATGCGCTGACCGAAATCGAGGACATAAACGTGGTCGCTAATATCCATGACCACACCCAGGTCGTGTTCGATTAAAACAATGGTCGTGTCGCGCTCGGCCTTAATATCCATAATAAAGCGGACGATGTCCTCTTTTTCGCCCAAGTTCATACCTGCCATTGGCTCGTCAAGCAGTAGGAGTTTTGGGTCGAGGGTGAGGGCGCGAGCCATTTCCACGCGTTTACGTATGCCGTAGGCAAGTTCACCCACCACGGCTTTGCGGTAAGGCTCTAACTCCATAAAATCAATAATGCCTTCGACGAAGGCGCGGTTGTCTATTTCCTGGCGCTGCGTGCGCCCGTAAAAGACGAGTGACTGCCAAAAGGAATAGTCCAGATGCGTGTGCCGCGCCAGCATCAGATTATCCAGCACGCTGAGACCTGAAAAAAGTTCGATGTTTTGAAAGGCCCGCGCCACCCCGAGTTTGGAAATTTGATGCGGACTTGCGCCCACGAGTTCTTTACCCTCGAACTGAATACTGCCCTCAGTCGCTCGGTAAAACCCAGAAATGCAGTTTAAAAGACTCGTTTTGCCTGCGCCGTTAGGGCCAATAACTGAGGTGATAAGCCCCGGTTCAACACTTAAAGAGACGTTCGATAGGGCGTTGAGGCCGCCGAAAGAAAGGCTGAGGTTTTTAACATCTAACTGAGCTGACGTAGCCACGAATAATCCCTTAGGGTCAGATTACATAATTCTTTTGTCTCGACGTTCTTTTGTCTCGACCAACTTGTGTATTCGCGTTAGTATATCAGGGCGTAAGTCTCGGCGGTTAACGCGCCAAGTTGCGCCCGTACTCAGCAATTTTCAGTGAGAGAAAGTATAAAAAAAGTCACATATACCTTAGGCTACCTCTGGTAATTTTAGAGAAATAGGGCGGCTTAGTTTGTCTGACTTTGCAAGGTCTGGACAGCCTGCCCTTGTGCTATACCCCTCTTTTCCTGTTAAACTAGGCAACGATGCCGTTTCTTCATCGTTTCTTCATTGTATTACTTCTATCATCGTCTACCTTCGGCTTCGCTCAAGAGGAGATTGTCGTTAAGGCGGGGGATACGCTTTATGACCTTGCCGGGCGCTATAACACCACGATTGAAGCTATCCTCGAGGTCAACGGTCTAAGCGGCTCTGACCTACTTCCAGGCGCCATTCTCAAACTACCTAGTGATTCTAATGCTCAACCAGAAACCTACACCGTGCAGACAGGCGACACCCTGTTTGATATCGCTGTGGCGTTTGGTTTGAGTGTGGATGGGCTTTTGGCTATTAACAATCTCGAGGGTGCGGTAATTCACCCTGGTCAAGTTTTGCAAACAAGGGCGTCTACAGCGGCCCCGCCGCCACCCCTCGTCATTACAGTATCGCCGGGTGAGAGCCTGTGGGTTATTGCCGAGCGCAACGGTACGACTATAAATAACCTCATGAGTGCCAATAACTTGTCGAGTAGCGTTGTGCACCCAGGTGAAAGTTTGATTGTGCCAGGGCGCTACGCTTCTACCAACAGCAATGACCAGGGCGGAACGGTTCCTGCGACCATTAGTGTTTCAGCGGGCGACACGCTTTGGGATATTGCTGAGCGTTACAACTCGACGGTGCCCCTACTGATTTCTGCCAACGAGCTTGCAAGTGAGGGTTTACGTGTAGGTCAGGTGCTGCGCATCGTGCCTAAAAATGAAATTGCAGGGGCGGCGGCACCTGCACCGCAGACAACGCCGCAAGCAGCGCCCCTAAGTGGTTACGATATGGTTTGGCCGCTGAACGGTCAAATAACTTCGCGTTTTGGTTACCGGCAGTTGCGCGGGTCGAACTGGCACAACGGTTTAGACATAGACGGCGTAACCGGTGACCCTATCGTCGCTGCGGTTGCGGGCACTGTGACCTTTAGCGGCTGGCGCTCGGGCTACGGCAATCTGGTGATTGTAACGGCGGCTGATACCGAATACTATTACGCGCACGCCTCAGAATTAGTTGTTGTGGAAGGTCAAGTTGTTGGGGCAGGGCAACTGCTGGCAAAGGTCGGTTCAACAGGCTTTTCGACGGGGTCGCATCTGCATTTCGAGATTCGCGTGAACGGTTCTCCGGTGGACCCTTTGAGTGTGCTCGAGCAGTACGCCGCGCGCTAAACAGAGTTTGAAAAATAGAGTTTGAAATCATTTAGCATATGGCTCAAACGCCTCAACGTATAAAACCTCGCCTTTAGAGGGTCCTAAGCTAGGTATGATGAGGCAGGTATGATGACTTAGCTAATGGGTAACCTTAAAGGTACTTAAGCTTAATTCAGGGAGTAGACGTGCGCGTCGTTGTAATTGGTGATATACACGCCCAGGTAGGCAAGTTCTGGACGATGCTACAAGAAGCGGGGCTTGCCGACAGTGACCACAGGGCTACCCTACCCGAGGACACCCACCTTGTTCTATTGGGTGACCTTGTCCACGCTAAGAGCCGCGAGCGTTACTCGGTGCTCGCGGGTGTCAACCGCTACGACGAATACAACCCTGAACATATTGAAAAAGCCGAGCAAGCCCAGGAAGCTTTCTTACGTGAGGTTAAAACGTTTGCCGATGCGCTTGGCGATAAAATGACCATTCTTATGGGTAATCATGATTTTAATGCTGTGAACGCTGAGCAAGGTCCGCTACGCACTGACGATGTTTCGCACCTCGAGTGGAAAGAGGGGCACGGCGGAACCCTAGATAAGGACTTAGCTGCGTGGATACGCACCTGGCCTTTCGAGCACATCATTGAAAACATCCACTTTGCCCACGTGGGGCCGTTAAAAGAGCACAATACCTATGACAACGGCTTTTACCTAGAAAATCGCCGCCGCTGGATTTACGAAGACGAGGACTTTTTGCGGGGTACCGACTACCGTTTAGGTGTCTACGGACATACACCCGTTAGGGGCGGCGTGAATATTGCCTCGCAGGGCCGTGCTATTCTGCTTGACACCAACGGGCACGGCGACGAATACACCTTTTTAGATCTCACCATAGAAGAGGAGCGCTACCGACTTAAAATGCGTGGTCTCTTTTTTGATGAGTGGATTCAGCGCTCGCAGGTTAGTATTTAGGCTTAGGCGACGCTTTCTGAAATGAAAACTTAGGTACAGAACTTGTAATGCTCCCCATCTCTCTTCTTCATATATTCCTGAAATACCTTTAAAGCCTTTTGACTGACACTGCTCCAAACGCTTTTTTACTCTATACCGTCATCTTTTTGTACCGAGATGACGAGTTTTTGCTACTCCAGCGCGCGGCCAATAAAGCGTTTGCGCCGAGTCGCTGGACGGGGGTGGGCGGCAAAGTTGAGGTGCATGAGCATGGTGCCCTGGGCGCAGCCGCCCTGCGTGAGTTGCAAGAGGAAACAGGACTGTCCGAGACCGACCTGAAAACATTTGCGCTGCGCCGCGTGCTTTATCACAACCGTCTGGGTGAGCCGTTGACGGGGCTGCTTTACTACACGGCGCAATACAGGGGAGAGACGCCACCTTGCAATGAAGGCGACCTTTACTGGAAAATCTCTGAAGACTTTGCAGGTCTTGACATTATTGAAACCACTGCCCACGTCTTACCCCGTCTTGTCGAAGATGTAGCGCGTGACCCAGAGGGACTCGAGCCCGTAAAAATCGGCCTTGCCCATTACCGGATAGATCAAACGTTAACAAACCTTAGCTGGAGTGAGGTCGCCGCGCCCCAGTATAAGGAATGAGAAAAGTCAACCGCGTTTTTCTCAGCACTAATTGCTTTACTGCTAACTTGCTATACTCCTAAACGTTAGGTGAATACAATCTTCACCCTAATCCCCTTACCTTTTACCCTATCTCTAAGGAACGAGGTTCAACATGGCAGTAGCAAATTCCTCACTTAATACCGCTAAACGCGACGATAAACTCTTTACTCTGATCGACCAGGAGTTCGAGCGTCAACGTGACGGTTTAGAACTGATTGCCTCAGAAAACTTTACCTCTCAAGCCGTGATGGAGGCCGTTGGCAGTGTTCTGACCAACAAATATGCGGAAGGTTACCCGGGCAAGCGCTACTACGGCGGCTGTGAGGTCGTTGACCAGGTCGAGCAACTCGCGATTGACCGAACTAAGGAACTGTTTGGTTGTGCCTGGGCGAATGTGCAACCGCACTCAGGCTCGACGGCAAACCACGTTATTTACCACGCGCTCTTAGAGCCTGGCGATACGCTTATGGGGCTTGACTTATCCCACGGAGGACACCTGACGCACGGCAGCCCCGTTAACCTCTCAGGCATTCTGTACAACGTTGTGTCTTACGAGGTTGATAAAGATAGCGAGCTAATTGACTATGAAGCGGCGCGGGAGAAAGCCTTAGAGCACAGGCCCAAACTCATCATCTGCGGGGCGACAGCGTATAGTCGTACCATCGATTTTGCAAAGTTCCGCGAAATCGCCGATGAAGTCGGCGCGTATCTGCTGGCGGATATCTCGCACATTTCAGGTCTAGTTGCAGGTGGCGCTCACCCGAGTCCGCTACCGCATGCGCACGTTGTCATGACGACCACGCACAAAAGTCTGCGGGGACCGCGCAGCGCCATTATCTTTTCAAATGACGAAGACATTGGCAAGAAAATCGACAAAATGATTTTTCCAGGTTCGCAAGGGGGGCCACTCGAGCACGTCGTCGCAGGCAAGG
>ENA-ORXM01004706-ORXM01004706.1-marine-metagenome-genome-assembly--contig:-NODE-4706-length-11649-cov-3.369426_pt1 | contig 11649 bp, 5 predicted proteins | sample MGYA00237867_ERZ511480 | MGnify/ENA primary metagenome ERZ511480 (study PRJEB26309, sample SAMN06266103) | marine metagenome | isolation source: Algal blade | place: United Kingdom:Sidmouth, United... | reverse complement strand
GCGAAGCGAGATGTTCCTGAATAGCCTCTGTCGACGGCGATTCAATCAGGAGCACCATAAATGTCGATATAAGGTTGTTAGCACTTCGATAACAACACTAAAACTTAAGAAGATAAGCGTTTGTTAGGCTGTTTCTGGTCAGGCTTGCGTCGAAAATTAATCAGAAAATAAACATGTAGAAGGCATTAACATTGCTTGTTTGGACGGGAGTTCGATTCTCCCCGGCTCCACAACACTCAAAAATACGTAGCAGATTCAGTTTGGCAAAAATGCCAAGCTGGCTTGAAAATTTTTGAAAAATTGAAGACGCCCATAGCTTTTGCTATGGGTATTTTTATTTGCAACATTGCGAGATTCTGAGAACAACAAAGTTATTGTCCCCGGCTGCACTTTTATTCGTAAATTCCAGTAATCTTAAAATAGGTGAGAGTTCTATTTTATTAGCGCTGATTAATTTGCCTCAAATCCTCGATTAAACCTAAAGTTCAAACTAAGTCCATGAGTATTACCTATAGTGAGTTCTTTACCCGCTACATTATAACTATACACCAAACGAAGACTATCAAATAAATAAGTGCCAACCAACAAGTTTAATGATGCATTGGTACGATACCCCAACCCAAATTCAAATTTAGAATTAATGGTGAAGGATACGTTTAAATCGGCTTGAATAGGAGCTCCTTTTTCATATTTTAATAACACATTTGGTTTTAATAAAACGTTTTCAAACCTACTAAAGTAAAAACGATACCCTGTATACGCATAATACGGACTTCGAAGGTCAAGATTATCTTCAGAGGCGAACCGATCACCTAATAAATTTGGAGTCGAAAATCCAATGTAAAATTTAGCATAATTCAATACAATACCTGCACCAACTATAGGGAGCGTGGCGTTAATATTTTCAGCCAAAAGCGGATCTGTACCTAGACCCAGCCCTACTAAATTCTCTTGGTATTTTTGCAGTCCAAAGGTTAGGCCAAAAGAAATTCCTGTGGGTTCCTGTACTTTCCAATAAGGTTCATCATCTAAATCCAAAGGGATTCTATAAGAATATGCGGCAAACGCAGATGTAGAAGTGGTCACACCAATTTCATCATGAATGAGTCCGCCACCTAAACCCATGTTTCTATTACTCAATGATGTTCTAAAGCTAAAACTTGAGCTCTTTGGACTACCATCTATTTTACTAAAAAAGCCAGAATGCGCTAAAGAAATTTCTGGACTTTGCAAAGATCCTGCATGTGCTGAGTTTATAATAAAAGGATTGTAATTGTATTCTGAAAAAACAGGAGTTTGTTGTCCAAAACAAAAGCTGCCTAATACAAGTAATGGTATACTAAATCGAAAGCTCATGTTTATCTCTTAAGTATTAGATAGCCTCTTAACTTATCGATATCATGATCGCCATCAATTCGAATGTCAAAGAAATAAGTGCCTGTAGGTAATTGACCTGCTCCTAAACCGGTCATGCGATTCGCCTCGCCGGCAAAGACATTGGTGAGATTGTTATAGCTATTCACCTTATAGACTTCATCTCCCCACCTGTTAAAAATACGAACTACATTATTAGGGTGGGCTTCAATACCATCAATGCGCCAAAAGTCATTAAGGCCATCACCATTTGGGGTCAGCGCAAATTTGGTAACATTTTCATTTTCTTCATCAAATACTGTGATGAAGGTTGAGTAACTACAACCTTCTGGAGAGCCCTCATCGTTATAGGCATTGACTGAGCCATATATTACAGATGCTGCTGGCAAATTACTGACTTCATAGGCGCTAACATCACCTACATCAAATGCTTCTAAAATATCAGTTGCACCTTCAGAAGTGCCTAGCGAAAGATAGTAGCCATCGGCATTTGATATCTCATTCCACCGAATGGTTGTGGTTAAACCAATGTTAGATTGGCCATCAACGGGCTCAAAAATATCAGTACAAAAAGGTACGGGTTCTAAAGGTGTAGCAGATGTGGTGAATGTTTCTAGACTGCAAGCATTATTGGTTCCAAGATCATTGTACGGATTGATTTCCACAAAAATTTCGGTGCCTAAAGGCAACTCACTCGCAAAAACATATTCGGTTATATCGCCTAGATCATTATTGCTTACAATATCATAAACACCGGGCATTGTACCAACCGATAAGATATAACCCGTTACATCACTAATCGCGGCCCAACGAATTGTTATATTTGGGTCTACTGCTCTAGAACCATTGACTGGGTACGTTAAAATGGTGCATGAAGGTATGGCTGGCGCAGCTGCAGTTCTAAAGCTTTCTTCCATACAACCAAGACCTTCGCCTAATTCATTGTACGGTACAACAGAAACATAAATTACGATGTTTTCGGGCAAATTTTGAGCCAAATCATACCAAGTTGTTTGACCAACATCCCCGGAAAATAAATCGTTTCCTTGACTTGAAGTACCCACATTCAAGGTATAGCCATCTGCATTGGCCACTAAGCCCCAAGCGATATTGGTTGAAACATTGACATTTTCATCCTGATTTTTGGGAATAAGCATAGTAGTACAAGTAGGAATACTTGGTTCAGATGTGGTTTCAAATTGTTCTTCAAGGCAATCAATTGCTGCTCCTAATTCATTGTATGCAATGATAGATACATATATTGTACTATTCTCAGGCAAGTCAGTAGGAAGATCGTACCAAGTAGCTTTACCAACATCTGCAGTAAATAGCTCAGCGTTACCGGAGGAAGTACCAACGTTCAGCACATAACTCTCTGCATTGGCTATTGAAGTCCATGATAAATTCGTTTCAATACTTACGTTAGTAGCCCCATTTAAAGGCATAGTCAAGGTCGCACATTGCGGAATACTCGGCGCCGAGGCTGTGGTGAATGTTATTTCGTCACAACCCTCTGCAATTCCTTCCTCATTAAAAGGAACAACACGTACGAATAGTGTTGTATTTTCTGGTAGGGCAGCAGCATAATCAAACGAATTACCACCATTTACCTGAACTTCAGCAATATCAGAAGCACCCGAAGAAGTTCCAACTGACACGTTATATCCGGTTGCATTGCCAATGGTTTCCCATGCAAAATCTGTCAAAACATTGACATTGATCTCACCGCTACTAGGCACTAGTAATTGAGTGCATGTTGGAGCTATTGGTGGCCCGGCTGTGGTAAAACTTTCAACTTCACAAGAAAGGGCTTCGCCAACAGCATTGTAAGGAACTACTGTTGCATAAATCGTAACGTTTATTGGTAAATTTTCAGGCAGATTAAAAAAGGTAGTAGCTCCGACATCTTGCGAAAATACTTCATCACCTCCAGAAGTCGTTCCCAAATTGAGCTTATACCCCGTTGCCGAGGTGGCAACATTCCAAGATATATTCGTCGTCGTACTAACGTCGGTATCTCCATTCAAGGGCATCGCTAGCGTGGTACAATCTGGCCTTTGAGGAATGTTCGTTGTAAAACTCTCCCCCAAACATCCTATCGCTTCACCACGCTCATTATAGGGTGTAATTTTAACATAGATTGGTCTTCCTTCTGGTAAATCTGTCCTAAAATTATAAAAGGTCGTTAGACCAACATCCTCAGAAAAGAATTCATCACCGTCAGGCGTCGTTCCTACTTCTAAAATATAACCCTCCGCATTTTCCGCAATAGCCCAGGCTAAATCAATAAAAGGGTCAATATCTCTTTCTCCATTGAGTGGGGTCACCAAAGTTGTACATTCTGGCAAGGGTTTTAGAGCTGCTGTTTCAAAGTTTTCAGAAGAACAAGAAACCGCCGATCCTTCTGTATTATACGGAACAATCGTAACATAAATAGTTTCCGATTCTGGCAGATTATTATCCAACTGAAATTGTATTTCAGAACCTACATCACTTGACAGTATTTCTGATCCAAATGCGGTTGTACCAACATTTAATATATAACCACTCGCATTGCCAACGCGGTTCCATCTAATTAATGTATTTGTTTTTACATTAGTTGTACCATTTAAAGGTCTACTAAGACTTGTGCAAGATGGTATCTCACCTGCCTCAGAAATTATAAAACTATTTTCAGCACAACCTATGGCATCACCTTCAGAATTAAAGGGTGTTATGGTGACAAATATTTCGCTATTCAACAAGAAGTCAATCGCCGGGTTAAAAGATGTTGTGCCGCCATCAACATTGGCATTCGCCAAATCACTACCGCCTGAAGTTGTTCCGATTTTTATACGATACCCTTCAGCACCACTAGCCACAGACCAGTTAATATTTGTATCTTCATTTACACCTACACTACCGTTTAAAGGTTGTGTTAAAACGGAACATTCTGGCAAGGTTGCCTCTGAATTCGTTGTAAACGACTCTTCTTTACAACCTTGTAAAGGTCCATCTTCAAAATAAGGTGTTATGGTAACAAAAATCTCCGAATCTGGGGGCAGGTTATTCTGAAAGTTATAGCCAAGCACATTTCCCACATCCTCTGCATCTAAAATATCTGCGGCGCCAGGTGCAGATCCTACACTTAAAAGAAAACCACAGGCACCCGATTCACTTTCCCATTCAATACCAGCATTGATAGGCACATCAATTGCTTTATTTAAAGGATTGACTAAAGTAGCGCAAGTAGGTGCACCATTTGCTCCGAGCACCAAATCATTACGCTGAAGAACTAAGTTTTTACCGTCGATACCTGGGGAATTCATATTCTCAAACGGAAGTAAATCACTCGTTATTTCAGCATAATAAATACCAGATTCGCAAGCTTCGGGATTAGGTATGGTATAGGTCGGCGCATCTGCTGCACCACTAATCTCTATGCCATCTTTGAACCATTTATAGTGATTTTGACTGCCTCGAACTACCGTCGAAAGGGTGATTGGCTCTCCGGCAATTGTAGTTATCACCTCTCTAATATTTACTTTTGATTGACCAGCATACGAATAGGTATTGAAAATGTTACCATCGTCTCGTGGCGTATTTGTATAGTCCACATATTGCTGGTGCCTCTGTTCCAAATCTCCAAAGTGAAAACTATTATTGTGTATACTAATGTTGAAGTTCTTTGTTGAAGCATTGACTATTGATGTAAAATCAGGCATTGAATTAGACAAGAAATTATCATTTAACAGATAACTTTCTTCTCCTAAAAATCTACCAGAAGTCTGATAATTTTGAACAATTTGTTCTAAAATACTATTACCCGATAAGGCATTGAATGAAAGATCAACATTTTTCAGTTTTAAACATTCGGTAATATCTAAAGAAGAAATTTTATTATTTGCCATGTTTAGGTTGACTAATTCTCTATTTTCAGTCAAATTAGGACCTACACCAGCAAGTAAATTTTTAGAAATGTTAAAAGTAACCAACGCTTTATTTTCACTTACATCGATATTTTTTAACCTGTTATTTGAAAGGTTCAAATTGGTTAACGTTAGACTAGCTCTTAAATCAACTTGATCAATTAAATTTTTATCAGCGATTACAGATTCAAGTTCGGGGTTCTTGCTTAAGTCAAGCTCATTCAAATTATTCTCCTTTACATCTAAGCGGCGTAGTATTGGGTTACCTTCTAAATTAAGATTTGTCAACCTCGTATTTTGCAGTATTAAAGTTTCCAGTTCTGCATTTGATGTTAGGTCAATCGAAAAAGAAATTGGTAGCAAAAGTGACCCTATAAATAAGACCTTTAGATTAGGGACATCCTTAAAAATTAATGGCGTTGAGATATAATGCGGAGATATCTGAATTTCAGCCAATGTATTTGAACTAGGGAATTCAATAAATTCCGTGCTCGTAAAAAGCAATATTTTTTCCAAATTAATGAAAGCCGCTAAACCTCGAAAGTCTCTTACATTTCCATTTAATATTCGTATGGATTTCAAATTTGTTTTGATTGTAGGTAAGGTCATGGTTATAACCTTTCCATTTAATACACCGAGAAATAGGGTTTCTAGGTTGTCATAAAATGACATATCGCCGACCAAATCAAAATTTGAATATAGATATAGTTCCAATAAGGTTTTAGTTTGAGGGAGTTCTATGGAACTTAGGTCTTGAAAATTATTAATACGTATATACTCTAGCCGAACATTAGCGGTCAAATCTAATGCTGTTATTGAAGTTCTATTTACCCCTTGAATCGATTGAATGTCTAGCCTTTTAAGATTGACATTCTTAGTTAAATTAAGGCTAGCTAGAACTTCATTTTTATCAAAATTTAATTCTTCAAGTGCTGTTAAATTCTCAAGAGGTAAGGTCGTGAATTGATTTTGCCCTAAATAAAGCCTTGTTATATTTGGAAAAGCTTGTAAACCATCAAAACTTATAATATCATTTCTGTTCGTAATCAGCGTAGTCACCGATGCGGCATCTGTATTAAGAATATTGCCGTTTTGGCCATTTGAATCATAGCCTAAAGCAATTAGTTGAGCTTCAAAATTTGGGTCAGGTATGGGCGTAGTTTGACCTAATCCCAAATTGCAAAGCAATAATGCGGTCGAAAAAAGTAATTTATTCATGGTAGTGTCTGCCGCCAATGTATAAAAAAAGATTAGTAACTACTCAACAAATTCTATTAAGAACACTATTAAAAGGTAAGTTTTAGGTTTTGTAAGATTTTCTCTACGCATTTAAAGAAGTTATTGGTACTAGCTTCGAAAAAGTAAGACCAAACTAAAAAAGATTGGCGTTTGCTAAGCTACATCTGCTCAGACTTGCGTTGATATTTAAACAGAAAATAAGCATGTAAGGCATTGCGGTTGCTTATAAAAACTGAGTGCAATTCTCCCCAGCTCCACGAATAATTCTGTAAAGTCATTATTTGCGGGATCTTTTATTTGCGTTTACAAAAGTATTGCAAAGCCTTTTCACAGTTCACTAAAAAAAGGTCATAAAACCTAAGAAAAAATATTTTGAGCCAGCACTCGGAGTAGTTTTAATACCATTCATACAACTTTCACAACCAATAATACAATTCCTACAAAATATTGTACTAAAAAAAATAACTTAAGTGTACCTAAGGTCCCCCATATAAAATTCAAAATATATGAAACCTTATAAATTAGTCTTCCTAGCCCTTTTCATTTTTTTACTACTGGCCCAAACGGCCTGTGTTAGCACGCGAATAGAAGCGAATCCATACCAAGATAGTGTTGAAAATTTGGAATGTCAACGTAAATCAAGTTGGAGTTATTGGTGGGGTGTTGCACCTGGTAGCACAAAAATGGTTAGTGCCAATCCTGATATTGAAGCTACCGTTTGCCCCTGTGAAGAAAGGGCCATGTCATGGGTCGTAGTAAAAACTTCCTTTACTGATTATGTACTTAGTCTGGTCACTTTAGGAATTGTTAATCATAGAACTACCATTTATGGCTGTGCAAGGGAGGTAGTGGACGAGGAAGAAATCTAAAACAATAGTTATGTTACCAGAGGGCATTAGCAAATTACCTATTCAAAAATGGACGAACAAGCACCAAAATTTTACGCATGATTTGGTCAACAATGCTTCCTTCAAATTGCGGAACCCCCCAGGTGTAAAAAATAGTGACCGATATCCGAAGACCACCAAAAACTTTCAATGGCTGATTGAGCATGCCCTTACCCACAATCTGAAATTACGCGCCATGGGTAGCGGTTGGTCCTTTACTAAAGTTGGGGTCACAGAGGGAGGATTAATCGACACAGCATCTTTGAATTTTTCATTTCCGATTCGGCAAAAACACACTAGTCTCAATTATGCAAGGCAACCTGAAGACCTTTACTTTTTGCAATGCGGTGCAATTATTCACGAAGTCAATACACGACTAGCGAAGAAAAACCCACAAAGGTCCATAAAAGCGTCAGGTGCGAGCAATGGACAAACCATAGCGGGTGCCTTATCTACAGGTACACATGGGGCGGCATTGAATTTTGGAGCAGTTCCTGATTTCGTAGTGGGCCTACATTTAATTACTGGCCCCAACAAACATATTTGGCTCGAAAGGGCTTCGTATCCTGTTGCATCACAAGAATTTGTTGATTGGTTGGGGGCAGATCTAGTTCAAGATGATGCGCTATTCAATGCAGCCCTAGTCAGTTTCGGAAGTTTCGGATTCATTCACGGAGTTATGATCGAAACAGAGCCTCAATTTTTACTTACCGAATTCCGAGAGGGTGCAATAGCTTACAATGCTACTTTGAAAAATGCTATGAAAACTTTAGATTTTTCAGGTCTAAATTTGCCTGGAACTGGAATGCATGGCGTGATGTATCATTTTGAGGTGCTGTTCAATATACATGAACTAGAACCAAATAATCCTGCAAAGGGAGCTTTTGTAAAATATATGTTTAAAAAGCCGTTTGAAACGTCTCATATTCCACTACAACGAAACAATAATTTCACCTACGGGGATGATTTATTAGGAATCATTTCCACCGTTTTGGACAAGTTACCGGGTTCTGGCAAACTGATTCCGGCCTTAGTGAATCTGATGTTCGGCATGGCTTTTAAACCAGAACCTCCGCGAGTCGGAACGATTCGTGAAATGTTCAATTATACCAAGTTTCGAGGAAAAGTAGCAAGTGCAGCCATAGGCATAGATATACAAGATTCGCCTAAGGCGGTAGATCTTATCGTTGCAGTAAACAAACAGAAACCTTTTCCAGGCGGATTATCACTTCGTTATGTCAAAGGAACCAAAGCAACTTTAGGTTTTACCAGATTCGACAATACCTGTGTACTTGAAATGGACGGTGTAGACGGACGACCTGCACGAGACTTCTTTCAAGCAGTTTGGAACAAACTAGAACAGCAAAACATTCGATACACCCTTCATTGGGGAAAGGTTAATTTTAATTTAACTAAAACCCGAGTAAAGAAAATGTACGGAAACGCAGAAGTACAGTCTTGGATTGATGCCAGAAATCAATTGCTAGACACAGCAGCATTACCTGTATTTACAAATACGTTTTTAGAACAATGCGGACTGGATAAAATTCATGGAGCGATTGTCTGAAGATTCATAAAAAATCAATAATTTCCTTAGAGCTAATTTAAATTGATGATGGCAAAGAAAACCAACGCGAAACTACCAATTATCAATGCCCACAGTCATATATTTACTTCAAGGCATGTACCTCCACTACTAGCTAAAAAATTTATTCCATTCCCGTTTTATTATTTAGCACATCTTGATATTATCATCGGAATTTTTAATCTTTTTAGGAGTTTCAAGAAATTATATTATAAAAATTGGTATCGAAAATTGCGCAAGTTTCTATACTATCTTTCCGTGGCAGTTCGTAGAAACCCTATATTTAGAATACTACATTGGATATTCAGTACTTGGCTCATTGTACTAGCATTCTATTACTTATATGATTGGCTCGCGGCATTATTTGGAGCCGATAGCAAAGAACTAAGTAGCGTAAAAGGTATTGAGGAGTTTCGAAATTTTCTGATTGAATACAAGATTTTTCCAATAAATATTTCTAATCTCAGTAAAGTTGGTGTCGTCTTATTTGTTCTATTATTTATTAAGACAGGAAGAAATCTCATTTTATTTGTTTTTAAAAAATTATTTGGATTTTTCAAATTGCTCCCGGGAAAGGAAACAAAAAAACTGATCGCCCGCTATCTGCTAATAGCCAAATACGCGGTTTATAAAAAACAGACGAACATATTCTCCAAAATGAAAGAACAATACCCTAAAGGTTCAGGGTTTGTGCTACTTTCAATGGATATGAGCTACATGAAAGCAGGCACTAGCAAAGACAGCTATCAAAGTCAATTGGCAGCATTAGCAAAAATTAAAAACTCCGCGGAATACAAAAAGCAAGGTGTTGGAATTCATCCTTTTATTTTTATTGACCCTAGAAGAATACAGCAAGACGAGGCGAAAAAGAAGGGCCAAAAACTATTCTCAGCCTCAGACTTGTTTAATTACTCACATACTAATGGTGCTATCACATTAGAAAAAAGTCTTGTCAAAACGTACATTGAAGAGCATAAATTTGATGGATTTAAAATTTACCCGGCCATAGGGTATTATCCCTTTGAAAAAGAACTACTGCCCCTATGGAAATATGCCTGCGACCATGGGATTCCTATCATGAGTCATTGTATAATGGGTACTATTTTTTACCGTGGAAATAAATCAAGTGATTGGGATGAACATTGGGTTTTTAGAGATGAAAACACCACAGATAAGCTTTTATTACCAGAGTTAAAGAATATTGATTTTCAGCGTAATTTTACCCATCCTATGAACTTTTTATGCGTATTGGAAGAACCTTTTCTTAGGGTATTGATTCAAAAGTATGATGATAAAAACCTAAATGAAATCTTTGGGTATACAGATGCTCAAACCCCTTTAAAACGAACACTAGAGCATCTGAAAATATGTTTGGCTCATTATGGTGGTGAAGATCAATGGAAAAAATATTTAGAAAAAGACAGTTATGGCTATAGTCAACAGGTAATAAAGAATCCAACAAGAGGAATTGAATTTATAAAGGTCATTAAGAATACTACCGATATTGATTATGATCGACTCGCACAAATGTGGAAATATGTTGATTGGTATAGCATTATTAGTAGTATGATGATGCAATATTCAAATGTTTATGCAGACATTAGTTATATTCTTCATGACCAGACTATTTTTCCGTTATTACAAGAAACTTTGAAGCCAAGGCATGGGCAATTAAGAGAAAGAGTACTCTTTGGAACCGATTTTTATGTGGTGCGAAACCATAATTCTGAAAAAGATCTTTTTGTTTCAAGTGATGCCCTACTAACAGATGAAGAATTTGATTTGATTGCTCGCACAAACCCCGACCGCTTTCTTAACTAGTTATGAATAAAAATGATCTAGAATGACTGTATTGTCTTTTGAATTAGCAGATAGCTATAAAAAACGAATTGAAATAATAGTAACACTATGGCAAAAAAAGAAAAATCACAACAAGAAGTCAAGGTGACAAATGCAGAGAGCCTATTAAGATCAATAAAATTTAATAATTACTCAGCTCACCCTATTAAAGATTTAAATAATGACCCAATATGTATAGTAGTAACATCAAACCCTGATTTAAACCAAACTCAAGCTCATCATAGGATGTTAAACTGGGATTTACTAAAAGAGAAGCCTGAGTTTAAAAACAAAGAAATTAAAAAACCTCTACCACTTACTGTTATGCAAATGTTATCAGATATTCACGAAACATTCCACTGCCTCGATGATGAGTATTTGCCTGAGGCGCAAAAATCTCATGATGATTATCATATGATTCATAAGTCTGAAGTTTTTGCTGAGTTAAGTGCCATAATTTATTTAAGACAAAAAGGTTACACTGATATTATTGAAACTCGCTCACGGTTGCGTGAAGTGGGCTCAACAATGACCTCAAAATATTTAGCCGGTGGTGGCTTTGATGCAGATATACCGTGGGGTGCCATCTATTCCTTACAGTATGCAATCCGCTCTTTAGAATATCACTTAAGTGATGAAAATATTCATCACTGGAGTATTAAAGATATTTTAAGTTTTGCTAAATCAGTGACCGAACTAGAAGCTTTAAATGACCACGAGTTTTATGGCTTAAGCGCAATGATGAAAGACCCGGACGGCATACAAGAAACTATTGATAAAAATATTATTGTAGACAACTTCCCTTTCTTAAGTAGGC
>ENA-ORXM01004703-ORXM01004703.1-marine-metagenome-genome-assembly--contig:-NODE-4703-length-11663-cov-2.718712_pt1 | contig 11663 bp, 9 predicted proteins | sample MGYA00237867_ERZ511480 | MGnify/ENA primary metagenome ERZ511480 (study PRJEB26309, sample SAMN06266103) | marine metagenome | isolation source: Algal blade | place: United Kingdom:Sidmouth, United... | reverse complement strand
TGAATGGAAGGCTGATGACTAAACTAACGCTTCTGAAATCAGTGGATACACAGATTACATACAACTTCCGCGCCCCCAGAAAAACTACACAAGGCACCAGAGAAGCTATACATACGTTCAATCTAGCACTGAGTAAAGATATCCTGAAGAACAATGGAACCATCACTTTCAGCGTCCGGGATTTGTTCAATTCAAGAAGGTGGCGATATACAACGGACTTGGAAACTTTGGCTGTTGATGGAGACTTCCAATGGCGGCAACGGTCTTTTTTACTGACGTTCAATTATCGGTTGAATCAGAAGAAACAGCGAGGGCGACCAGGAGGGAGAGGCGACGGTGGAGATGGAGATTTTTAAAGAATATAAAATTTTGGTTAACTGAAAATGAGCGGCTTGAGACTTGCTAAATTTGCAAAATTAGTAAGTCTGTCTCTACACCAAATAAGCAACCTAAACTACTAAATTTATAAAAGGAATTGACAGAAACAAACCCAATCACTTTCGATATTCTCTACCAAGACGACCACTATGTTGCCATCAACAAACCCTGCCGCATCTTGGTGCACCGTTCCGCAATTAGTGAAGATAAAGTGTTCGTTTTACAATTATTGCGCGACCAAATAGGGCAAAAAATCTATCCCATTCATCGGTTGGACAGAGCAACTTCGGGCGTTTTAATTTTTGGGAAAACGTCGGAAGCTGCAAGTCTTTTGGGCAAACAAATGCAGGAACATTTGGTCAAAAAAACGTACCTCGCGATTGTTCGTGGTTATGTAGAAGAACGTGGAACGATTGATTATGCACTTGCGCCCGAGCCAGATAAGCCCAAGCAAGAAGCGATTACGCATTACAAAAAACTGCATCAATCGGAGATGCCATTTTCGGTTGGGCGGTATCCGAGTTCTCGCTATTCGTTGGTAGAAGTGACTTTGGAAACGGGGCGGCGGCATCAAATTCGGCGGCATTTTTCGCATTTGCGCCATCCAATTATCAATGACCGACGACACGGAGATGTGAAGCACAATAAATATTTTGAGAAAGTGATTGGTACAGAAAGGCTATTGTTACATGCGCAGAAAATGAAATTGTATCATCCGATAAAAGAGGAGATTGTGGAGGTTATTGCACCATTGGGAGCTGATTTTGAGAAGATGATTGCTTATTTGTTCAAAGGCTAAATCATGGTGATTTTAAAAATCACCATGATTTTAAACTTAAAAAATCGCACGCCGTCTATTCCTTTTCCCACTTCGACATCAGTTTCTCAGACTGTTTCATAATATCATAAATCGCTCCCGCCCAATAGTTACGAAAACCAAATCCTCGTGCTTTTCCTCGCATCCGACGAGACATCAAAATTTTGCCCGTTTGAATATCAAAAAATGTAACCCAAATATAAGCAGACGCATCTGTTTTGTTAAAAGACTCAACGATATAGACCAATCCCAAACCTTCTGTTGGCTCTGAAATATTGTATGCACCTATAATACCTTTCAATTTCTCTTCATCTATTTTATAACTTTTATCAATTACCAAAGCATCCTCATCAACTTTATCGTTTCGTACATCAACTACATCAAAATTATAATCGACTTCATCTTTTCGGTAAAATCTTTCCACATTGTACTTCTCTTTTTCTGCGAACATTAGACGATTCCAACCATTAAAATAGGTGTTTTTAATTTTATAAGGGTCTGTAAACCCCAAAGAACCAATCATTTGTGCTTCCGAAAAATCCAATCCAAAAAAAGTAACTTCTTCGTCTTCAAAAATATCTGCACGTGTTTTTTGTGCTTCGACTGTTGTAAAGACTATACCCATAAAGAGCACAAGTAGTATTGTTTTCATTCCTAAAAATTTCATGCTTTTAAAATTTGGTTAAATAAAAAAGGAACGCGTTCCTATATTATAGAAAGTCGTTAAGGAACGCGAAATAAATAAATGTCGTTTCTTGAGAGAGAGGTTTTGTTCCTAGTTTTTGCTTTGAAACTGCGATTTATGTTAGCGCAGCGTTATAATAGCTTGCCCGTATGGGAGCATTTTCAAAGTGAAAAATATGGACTAAATATCCTATCAAAAAGCAATAGTTATTTTTTTCGCGTTCCTTAGTACACCGTTCAAAAGGTATCTTTGGGTTTCATCCTCAAACTCCCTTTAAGAAAATACAACAAATTTTTTGAACAGTGTAATTAGCAACACAACTTTACACTACCGCTTCTGCCAATTCCTCCTGCACTTCCTCAAATTCCTCTACATCATCATCGTCCAACTCATCCTGTTCTACTCGCAGATTATCAATTATAAATCGCTGTCGCTGTGGGGTATTTTTACCCATAAAATAAGATAAAATCTTATCCAAGTCCGTGTCATCAGACATCAAAACGGGTTCTAAACGAATATCTTCTCCAATAAATCCACCAAACTCACTTGGCGAAATCTCTCCCAAACCTTTGAAACGCGTAATTTCAGCTTTGCCCCTCAATTTTTTGATGGCATCTTTTCTTTCTTGTTCACTATAACAGTAAAACGTCTTTTTCTTGTCCCGTACCCGAAACAACGGCGTTTCCAATATATATAAGTGTCCATTACGAACCAAATCTGGATAGTATTGCAAAAAGAAAGTCAGCAACAACAAACGAATGTGCATCCCATCTACATCCGCATCAGTAGCAATGACCACCCGATTGTAACGAAGTCCATCTAAACCATCCTCAATGTCAAGGGCGTGTTGCAATAAATGCAATTCTTCGTTGGTATAAATCTCTCGTCGTGATTGACCGTAGCAGTTTTTCGGCTTACCTCGCAGGCTAAAAACAGCTTGTGATTGCACATCTCTTGATTTCGTAATCGAACCACTTGCAGAATCCCCTTCCGTGATAAATATAGTCGTGGACAATCGCTTTTCTTCGTCTGTTTTGCGGTTACTATCCGAAAAATGCAATCGGCAGTCCCGCAATTTTTTATTGTGAACCGCTGCTTTTTTATTCCGTTGATTTGCTTCTTTTTTAATCCCAGCAATCTCCGTTCGCTCCCGTTCTGATTGCATAATTCGCTTCTTTAACGCTTCCAAAACATCAGGATTGGAACGAAGATAATTATCCAATTTTGTACTAATAAAATCATTGACAAATGTCCGCATGGTCGCACCATTGGGTGCTACTTTTTCAGAACCCAATTTGGTCTTGGTTTGCGATTCAAAAACCGGCTCTTCTACCCGTACACTAATCGCCGAAATGATAGAACCTCGAATGTCTCTTGGGTCATAATTTTTACCCAAAACTTCCCGAACCACTTTCACAATTGCCTCTTTAAAAGCATTCAGATGTGTTCCACCTTGCGTCGTATTTTGACCATTGACAAACGAATAATATTGCTCGCCATATTGCTGTCCGTGCGTCAATGCTAACTCAATATCATCTCCTTTCAAATGAATAATTGGATAGCGTAAATTCTCCGCATTATTCGTCTTTTTGGTCAACAAATCCAACAGACCATTGCGCGAATACATAGTTTTACCGTTGAAATTAATTTTCAACCCTGCATTCAAATAGGCATAATTCCACAACTGGTTTTCGACATATTCAGGACGGAATGTATAATTTTTGAAAATGGAAGAATCGGGCTTAAAATGCACCAATGTTCCATTTTCTTCGGCTGTCTTTTTAACTCGTGCATCTGTCGTCAACACTCCACGCTCAAATTCTGCAACCTTCGTTTTTCCTTCTCGCACCGCCTGCACCCGAAAATAATCTGACAAAGCATTTACCGCTTTTGTCCCGACTCCGTTCAGACCCACAGATTTTTTAAAAGCCTTAGAGTCATATTTTCCACCTGTATTAATTTTAGAAACACAATCAACCACCTTTCCCAATGGAATTCCACGCCCATAATCCCGAATTTCTACTTGCCCTTCTTCAATTTTGACATCAATTTTTTTACCATGCCCCATCACATATTCGTCAATGGAATTATCAAAAACCTCCTTTACCAATACATATATTCCATCGTCCGCAGCGGAACCATCGCCCAATTTACCAATATACATACCTGGACGCAATCGAATGTGTTCTTTCCAATCGAGTGAGCGGATATTATCTTCGTTATATTTTACTTCTTGTGACATATTGCTATCGTAATAATTATTATAAGTTTCTCAAAAACAACCAAAATTAAAGGAATTATGGCAATTTAATGTAAAATTTTCGCTTCATCTCCATAAAGAAAGAGATAACACTTACTTTTGTGCAAATATAGCGTTTATTTTTATAATCACAATATTATGTTTACATATTTTTAATTTATAAACAAAAAATATCAATACACAAGCATATAAGAATCATCCAGCACTCAAAATTCTTGTTAGTGCTTATGAGAAAGAGCATTTCGGCAATGTTATTTGGAGTCTCACTTTTTTGGTGATGGGTGGGCTGATTTATTTGTCTTTTTTTAATTCTAATGTGCTGATTGCTATCGTGGGTGCCGCTGCAACGGTTGCTGGTGGCATGATGTACTTCTATTTTCAAAAAAGCAATAAGAATCCCGATACTAATTTAGTTAAAATCATAGATGACCAGCCCGAAAAAATTCTTTGGGTTTATACGTTAGAAACGAATTTGATGCCATTCGGGTTTAAGGTCAAAGATAAAGGCCTGATTTATTTTAAATTGGATAATGGTGATGATATTTGTGTAAAGATGGAAGCGAAAGATTTAAAACTGGTCTCTCGCTTTTTAAATCGACTTTTGCCGAATGCCATGTTTGGATTTTCAGAAGAAAAACAGGAACAGTATAATGCGCAATTAAGAATTAAAAGTTAAAAATGTGGGCTGAAAAAAAAGCTACTTATTGGGCAAAGCTATTGAAATATCCCCCTCTTTTTAACCGCTAAATTTGTTGCTGGATAATTAATTTAATATGAATTTTCTTTTTAAACCGATAGACAATGCTTCTCTTATTTTTTTTCGAGTCATCTTTGGCATTTTAGCCTTTCTCGATGTTGCGGGTATTTTCGGTTATTATCACCTTTACAAAGACAGTTTTAATCCAGATAATTTTCAGTTTAAATACTACGGTTTCGAGTGGGTTCAACCATTACTTGAGCCATTTATGTCTTTGTTTTTCATCGCCTTGATGGCAGTCGCAACTTTGATTATCATTGGCAAGTGGTATCGTTGGGCTACTACGATTTTCGCTATCGGATTTGCCTATACTTTTTTCCTCGAAAAGGCGCATTATCTCAACCATGGCTACTTAATGATGTGGTTGTGCACCGTGATGATTTTTCTACCTGCCAACCGAAATTTCTCTGCCGATAGTTTACAAAACCCTGATTTACAAACAAATAGAATGCCGTATTGGTGTTTGTTCATCTTGCAATTTCTCATGGGAGTCGTTTATTTTTATGGCGGTCTTGCAAAAATGAACGCTGACTGGTTACTCAACGCACAACCTCTAAAAATTTGGTTAGCTGCTAAAGGAAGTATGCCCATTTTGGGCTGGGTTTGGAAACAAGAAATTACCGCTTGGATAATGTCTTGGGGCGGTTTTTGCCTTGATTTTTTTATTGTCTTTTTTCTGCTGTTTAAACGTATGCGAATTTGGGCATTTTGCTTCGTTTTGTTCTTCCACTTTGTCAATTTAATCTTGTTCCAAATTGGCATTTTTCCGTGGATGTCCTTAGCGTTGACTTCCCTTTACTTTGACCCAGATTTTCCAAGAAAAATAAACGCTTATTTTAGTAAAAAGTGGACAAAATTTGGCAAAATAGAAGCTTGGTGGTTAGGCAAAACTAAGACCCAACCACTCCCCTCACCTACTTTCCCTAAAACAGACGAATCCGTTATTTTGACCGTTTCTGAAGATGTTAAGAGTACGGCTTTTGGAGAAATAAAAAAATGGCGATTGAACCGCAAATTAGTCCTCATTTTTCTGATTCCAGTCTGCCTTTTTCATCTGACTTATCCTTTTAGACACCACTTATTAAAAGGAGATGTGACTTGGACAGAAGAAGGTCATCGCTATTCTTGGCGAATGATGCTGCGGTCAAAAACAGGGTACGGTCATTTCAAGGTAGTAGATAAAAAAACGGGTAAAATTGAGAAAATCAGACCCCGTGATTACCTCGCGAAAAAGCAAAGTCGCAAAGTTTATACGCACCCTGATTTTATCTTGCAATTTGCCCATTATTTAGAAAAAAAGTATCAAAAAGAGGGAAAAGATGTGGAAATCTACGCAGATGTGAAAGTAAAATTGAATGGTCGAAAGTATCAGCAATATATTGACAAAGAAGTTGATTTAACGACTGTAGAATGGTCATTTCTGGAAGAATCGCCTTGGATTTTGCCGTTTAAAGAAGACAATTTCAAAAGTAAAAAATAGAATAAGCCGTTTTAATTAATTGAAGCAAGCAAAAAAGGTATGATAAATTACTTTTTTTGTAAAATCGCTGACTTGCTCAAATTCCAATAAAGATTTACCATTATTTTTTTCGTAATTTTGATTTCATTTTTTTAAATTTAACTAATCAAATATGATAAAATCAAGCTTAACATTTCTACTACTTTTTGTAGGAGCAATTTCTTATGGACAAGTTGACCTCATCAACAAAGTAAAAAATAACCAAAGCGACAAGGCGAAAGAAGGTTTTCAGTTTGAAATCGTCAAAGATGTCGAACGAACCGAAATTAAAAATCAAGGCGCGTCGGGTACTTGCTGGAGCTATTGTTCCAATTCTTTCATGGAATCTGAGATGGCACGTATCGGTAAAAAGCCTGTGGATATTGCAGAAATGTACACGGTTCGCAACGTTTACGAAGAAAAAGCTGACCGTTATGTACGCATGCACGGACATTTAAATTTTGGTCAGGGCGGTGCATTGCCAGACGTGATTGAGATGTACAAAAAATACGGTGCAGTGCCGCAAAGTGCCTATGCTGGTTTGAATTATGGCTCGGATATTAACCGTCACGGTGAGATGGAAGCCATGTTGACAGGCATGTTGGATGCGGTAATTGAGAATAAAAATCGGTCTTTATCTCCTGTTTGGAAAACGGCGATGAATGCAGTTTTGGATACTTATTTGGGAGCAACGCCAAAGGAATTTGAATACGAAGGAAAGAAATATACGCCACAAACTTTCGCTAAAGAAGTCGTTGGTTTGAACGGTGATGACTACATTCAAATTACGTCATTTAACCACCATGATTTCTATAAACCAATGGTGATTATGGTACCTGATAACTGGAATTACGGCATTAGTTACAACGTACAAATGAATGATATGACCGACATTATTGACAATGCTATCAAAGATGGTTACTCTATTTCTTGGGCGGCAGATGTGAGTGAAAAGTACTTTTCTTGGAAAAATGGTGTGGCGTATGTGCCAGAAAAGAGCTACCGTGAAATGGATGCAAGCGAGCGCAAAGCAATGTTTGATGGTCCAAAACCAGAGATGAAAATTACTCAAGAACTGCGTCAAGAAGGATACGATAATTTTACAACAACGGATGACCACGGAATGCAAATAGTTGGCTTGGCGAAAGACCAAAATGGCAAGGAATATTACTTGGTGAAGAATTCTTGGGGTACGAAAAACGACCATGAAGGCTATTTGTACGTATCAAAAAATTATTTGAAGTACAAAACCCTTTCATTCGTATTGCACAAAGATGCAGTGCCGAAAGATTTGCGTAAGAAAATTGGCGTTTAAGTCAATTAAAAATGAAGAATTAAGAATGACCACTAAATACACATTCTTAATTCTTCGTTTTTTCTAAGATGATTAGAGGAATCTATTTATATTTTTTATTAGTAACTATTTAGGTCTGAATTCAGGGAGTTTGAGGGGTAAGAATGGTTTTTGTAAACCATTCTTACCCCTCAAAAAACCCACCCCGCCGCCTTCGGCGGCGGAGGAGAGGACTTAGGGGAGAGAAAAATTGGATTTTTATAAAAATCCAATTTTTCTCTCCCCTAAAACCCCTTTATTAAAACAAAATAGACCTAAATAATTGCTTTTATTGAATCATTTCTTCTCCTTTTTTCAACAGGACAAATTTGAAAGGCGTATTGCGCATCACCATTGATAAAGTCAACTTTCCTGCATCTAATTCTTCTATCATAAAAGTGACGCTTTGTCGTGATTCTAACGGCGTAATCGTTTGACCATCAAGATTATACGAAACTTCTTCTCTTAGACCGGCCAAGTTATAAATTAGCTTTCGTTCTGGTAAAAACTCAAAGAAAGTTCCTGTCAATGTTTCTGTTTTTTTCCCACTTCGATAGGCTTCTGACAAATCCCAGCGACCCTGCAATAGCTCAGTTGTTTCTTCCTCTTGTGCAGCATCAAAATTGCAAGCCACAAGTGTTAAACTTCCCAATAAAAAAAGCGCAGATATTGTTTTGAACACATTCATAGTTATGAACATTAAAGGTTTTAAATTAGTCTTTAATAATGGCAAAATTAAAAAAACTTACCAAAACGAACTATTCTTCTTTATTTTCTAGTTCAATTACGGTAATTTCTGGTAAAATACCAACTCGTCCTGGGTAGCCCAAAAAGCCAAATCCACGATTGACGTATAAATATTGCGTGCCTTTTCTATACAATCCTGCCCATTGTTTATAAATATACTTGGCGGGTCTCCATTTAAAAAATTTGCCAAATTCTATCCCAAACTGCATCCCATGCGTATGCCCAGAAAAAGTAATCGCAATGTCTTTAAATTTCTGCAAAACCTGTCCTTCCCAATGCGTTGGGTCATGAGAGAGAAGCAATTTCAAGCCCGCTTTTTCAGAACCTTCATAAGCTTTTGCCAAATCTCCGTACTTTGAAAAACGAGGACTTTCTGAATAATTTTCTACACCAATTATTGCGACTTCTTCCCCATTTATCGGCAACAGACGATTTTCATTTAGCAATAAATCCCAGCCCATTTGCTTATGTATTCCCTTTAATTTTTCCAAATTCTGCTGTTTTGCCATCGGACTTTCCCAATTTACATAATCACCATAATCGTGGTTGCCCAATATGGAAAATACACCATACTTAGATTTTATTTTATCAAAAACATCCGTAAAATTATCCATTTCATCTGCAATGTGATTGACTAAATCGCCTGTAAAAAACACCAAATCCGCTTTTTGCGCATTTATCATTTCAATGGCTAATTTCACTGGTTCTTTCATCGTAAAACTTCCAGAATGAATGTCCGAAATTTGCACAATCCGCAACCCATTCAAATTCTTTGGTAGATTTTTTACCGAAATCGTTTCTTTGAAAACTTTGTATCGATGTCGATTGCGAATCATGCCATAAGTCAACGTCACAAACGGAATCATACCCATTAATATAGCCAACGCTGCCACAAATTGGCTACGACCATACTCAAATCCGAGATTGCCCGCAAAACGTTCGATGATACCCATCGTTAATAACCGTGCATCATCCAACAGCAAAACACCAAAAACCATGAATTTTGCAAGATACGCAATGATTAAAATAGCTCGTAAAATTGAGAAAAAAGTAGGACTCATTTTCCGAAGTCCTGTTAAAAAATAGGCGATAACCACTACAACGACAACCATCGGAATAAGCCAGAAGAAGCTCATCACAAGTCGGTTGAAGTCGGGATTCCAGTTTTGCATCAACACTTGCAAGGCATCTGCAATGTAAAAATCCATGCCTATTAATAAGGCAATAAATATGATAAATCTCATAAAAAAGGTTTTGAATGGTTAAGGATTAATGGTTAATGAGCGTGATACCATTAACTGGGGGATTCTAAAGGGAGAAAATTTCTCCCTTTAGAATCCCTTTGTCAAACGACAGCGCTAAATGCGCTATTCGTTTGAAATTATCCCAGATATAGGTTACAAATTTGAATGTCAAATAAGTTAATGGTTAATGAGCATAATACCATTAACCATTAATCCCTAAACATTAACCATTCATAAAATGCTTTTACAGCCAATAAGTTAACTCTTTTGAAAAAAAATTGACCAATACCCAACCCTATTCTACCAATCCGCCGTCTTACCCAACGTAAGTATTTCAAAAGAAGTACTTTTTATTGAATCATCTAAATTTTTATTACATAGGAAATGCAGGTTGCTTTTGAAAGCACCAATCATGAAAGTTTCAAACCCGCATGTCCAACAAATTTTAAATTTATGAAAACTATTAAATTTTCCAGTATCGCTCTTTTGGTTGGCTTCCTTTTCACTTTCAGCAGTTGTTTAAAAGACGATTGTAATCGCGAAGTAACCTACATCAATTACACGCCTGTTTACAAAACTTATGATGAAATTCGAAATACTCAAGTCGCCAGCGAATCGCCACGTGACATGTGTGAAACGGGTAAAATTTATTTTTACAACAACTATATTTTTATTAACGAAAATCAGGAAGGTGTACATATTATTGATAATTCTACTCCATCAAACCCTATAAACGTTGGCTTTATTAGCATTCCGGGTAATCAGGATATTTCTATTAAAAATGGCTTGTTGTACGCCAACAGCTATATTGATTTGTTGACTATCAATATTTCTGATTTGCAAAATGCCAGTTTGGTTGCTCGAAATGAAGACGTTTTTCGACCACTCTGGGATGATGTCAATAACAATCGGGTAATGCTTTATTATGATGAAGAAGAAATTACAGAAATGATGGATTGTGACACCTATGGCGCATTGAATAAAAATGGGAATGGTGGCTTTTGGGGCTGTGCAAATTGTGAATTTCTTGCAAATGATGTAGCCTCTCCTCAGGGTGGCGGCACAATTGCGGTCGATGATAATGCTGGAAGTGGCGGCGGACAATCAGGTATTGCTGGTTCAATGGCTCGTTTTTCCGTTATCGGTGACTACTTGTATGTCGTGGACGAATCAGCCATGCACTTGTTTGATTTGATTAATCCAAATCAACCTGTCAAAGGCGAGGAAATTGACTTAGGTTGGGGCATTGAAACTATTTTCCCGTACCAAGACAAACTATTTATTGGTTCTAACAGCGGCATGTTTATTTACGACAACAGCAACCCTGCTTCACCTGAATTCTTATCTGCTTTTCAACATGCAAGAGCTTGTGACCCTGTTTTTGTAAAAGACAATTATGCGTATGTGACCTTACGTGACGGAACGGAGTGCGAAGGTTTTATCAATCAATTGGATTTGGTAGACATCTCAGATATTACCAGCCCATTTTTAGTAGAATCTTTCCCAATGTCAAATCCACACGGACTTTCTATTAAAGATAATACGTTGTTTGTTTGTGAAGGCGCACATGGTCTTAGAGCGTTTGATATTACTGACCCGAAGACCTTGGACGACCACCGTTTAGACCATCAAAAAGATGGAGATGCGTTTGATGCTATCGCATTGCCTGGCGCAGATAATACGCTATTGGTCATCGGTAAAGATGGGTTTTTACAATATAATTTTGACGACCCAAATAATTTACAATTGATTAGCGAAATTCGGACAAAAGAATGTAATTAATGGTTAGTGATTAGTGGTGAGAGATGAGTGACGTAATCAATAATTATTTTAAAATCTTTCGTGTATTTTCGATGGTAACTACTTGATTAGGAATGCGAAACAAATAACCTACGACTTTTGATAGGATATTTAGTCCATATTTTCCACTTTAAAAATGTTCAT